>Ga0209700_106019_pt1 | contig 19545 bp, 16 predicted proteins | sample SiratroredBW_FD_187528 | JGI IMG/M metagenome (GOLD analysis project Ga0209700, IMG submission 187528) | Root nodule microbial communities of legume samples collected from California, USA - Siratro red BW (SPAdes) (version 2) | ecosystem: Host-associated > Plants > Roots > Nodule | place: USA...
ATAAAAAAAAAAAAAAAAAAAAACAGTTACACTTGATTTCACTCAAAAAATGTTGTATAACATTGTTTACTTTTTATGGTTGAATATCTATCATCACTTATGAACTAATTTATGTTGCAGACTTTGTTGTCTTAATTGAAAAAATTATATTAATATATAAACTTTAAAAACTAAATAAACTATAGGAGCACTTAAAAACTTTTAAAGGTGTAATAGTTCCATTAATAAAAATCTCCATGGCTAATGAAGTTTATTTTAAAAATTCAAAAAAGTTGAATTTACTTGTATTAATGAAATTAGATCTAGCCACAGAATTAATATGCCTAATTTACTTGTCTTAAATTTTTTTTATTTGTTTTTATAAGACTTTTTTTGATGATTTCTTGTATGAAGTATTATTTTCCAAAACAATATTAATTTTTTTAGTCCATAAATAATAAATGTTATGAAGATTTAGGAGTTAAATAGTTTAGTTTTAAAATTTAAAACGATAATTCTATTATTATCCCTTTATACATTAATTGTCAAAAAGTAACTTTGAAAGTAATATTACAATTATAGGTCGATTTTAATATTATTAATTAAATGAATTAACTTTCTTAGTTACATACACTAAGGAATAGAGAAATTAAAAAACAAATAGCAATCTATAAATCTGCGAATATCTGCTGGGCAAGTAGCACCGTTGAATAACATTCACAACACCCTCTTTAATAAAAGACGAAAATGTGTTTTTTCAAGTGAATTTGCTTTTATTGTTGACTTCAAATTGAAATTTTCCCTTACATATACACAATATTGGTCGACAATGGCTATTAAAAAAAAAACAGTAAAAGTAGCTAAAACATTGTTAAGAATTTATTTATCCATTCGCAACATAAACTAAGCCAAACAGAAATAGATATTCTCATGTTAAAGTTGAACAGAACAAAATTGTCTATTACGACATGGACACATGTTTAAAAATGACATTGTCACCCGGTTCTGCTGTTAAGATTTGATACCAATAATCATAAGGAACTTCCCACCACGCAAAACAACTGCTCACAACAGGATCTAAGCTAAATTAGTATTTACATTTTGATCACGACACAAAACTGGCGAACCATAAAAATATATGTGGCGAGAGATTTTCCAGTACAACACTGTTCATTAGTTCATGTTTCAAGCCATGTTAAGGATCCCATTATCAAATACTTGCTTGGAAGTTCTCCAGAAGACGGAGCAAGGTATGTTATCTTCTTTCTGTAAGTTACAAAACAACAATGTAATCATGCATCATAAACTGTAAAATAAAATGAATCATTAAATGGAACGATGCAAACCTCTGAATGTCAATGTCTGTTACATAAATGAACCCAGCAACATTGCTGCACCAGAAAAGACATGACATGGTAAGAAGATGTATACTTGTAGGAAGCTAGGAATGGAGAAGAGGGGCATAACATTCTGAGGCTTAAAGCTGATTTACTATTTAAAAAAAAATAGACAACAGAGGTAATATATACAAAAAGATTGGGTATTCATAAAATTGGTAGCTTTGAATGTCTCTGAGGAATATCTCAAGACAGGCCATTTTTATGCAAGTTTTAAGAATAATCATCTCCATAAAAGCAAATCAAATCATATTGGATAGATCATTTCAGGTAGACTTCAAATTAACAGTATCAAAAGTAACCACTTTCCATTTGACCCACACAGCTTATCAAATAATAATTGATACACAAATCTCTCAAGTGTCACCATATTTGTACAAGGGACACCACTATTCCTCACACATACAAGCAACCACGTCACTTTACAACAAGCAAAAATATTTGGATCAAACTTACTGGGCTCAAAGAAATTTAAAACTTAAAAATGATTCAAATTAGAACCGCAGTTACCTGGAAATGATCTCATCAGGTTCCTTGGCAAATGAGACAGCAAGGACTAGATGGAGCAAATCACGATTTATGTTTACAGGTACAACTCTTGTTGGATCTGCAGCAGGTTCTGCTCCAATTGGCAAGGCTGAGCGTGGGGCCTGTGGCCCACCACCAACTCGATAAACAAACAAATCACTAAAATTTGCAATATTAGAATGTGGAGAAAGATCATTTGAAAGGCCATAGAAGTATTCCTGCGTCAAAATCAAATGGCAGCAATTTCAGTTAGACCAAAAATAGTTGAACAGGAAATTGTGTTAAACAGTGTCCAGGGGGAGGAGAGAAAAGAAAACCCCCATCCTACTACACTCCCCAAGGCTAATAAACAAATTGTTCGATTTGTAAAAGTCATCTACTGTCAATATAGTTTTTAGATTGCACAAGAATACACTTTATAAACACCAACTAAGGGTACAAAAATATTGAAGAAGCCACAAATTCCAAGATAAAAAGAAAAAATTTGCCAACCGTTTCACTATTTATGTTGACAACGGAAATTCACTCAAATTAACAATTTTTTTTTTCAGAATACAAAACCATTGCTTGTAAGTTATAGTCATTACGAGAGACTGGTTTTCGTTACTTAACAATGAATTTTTTTGCCCTACATATTTCTGAGCACTTAACATATATATTAACAAATAATTTCAGTAGAACAAATTCTCTGAGACAACAGACTTTCATAGTTTAAATTGAAATCCTCAAAAATGAAAAAAAAAAAAAAAAAAAAAAAAGGAAAAGATCAATTTGAGGTTAGCAAATGTGGAAGATATTCAAAAGTAGGCACGTAGGTTTACCCTTATCCTATAACTTCTGGCCTTCTGCCTGACTTTTGCGTTTCTAGATACAACTCCACCTGACCTCTGAAGTTTCACGACATCTACTTTGGGCTCACTCTTAAGCACATCTTTGAGCATGCTGCATAGTTTTTCCTATAAGAAGTTCAAAAGAAAGACTAAGATGCTGAGCTTCCACAGAATGCAATAATTAATAACATGTAGAAGGAAATTATGATATTCAAAAAATCTGATAGTGGGCATCATTGGAACTGTCTTTCCAAGCATAACTAATATAGAATATGAAATTATGCACATGTTAAAATAGTACACAGTATACATATATAAAGCACATACCTGACCTAAAACCAAGACAACATTGGCCTTGAATGTACGAATTGCATGCAAGAGCAACTGCAATAGACACACAAAAAATAGTGAGCAAGGAAAGAGCACTATAATCAAAATTATCAGTAAGTTACATGTCTGAACAGCGATCAGTTCAGTTTAACAGTAATAAAGTAAATTTCCAAGGCCAATTACATCATAGCCAACTCCCTCTATCCATCCCATAGTATTTATCACCATGCCTGAAGCTCGAGATTCAGCATTTCCAGTAAATTGTCTCTCAATCATCCCTGAGAGCTCCTTGACAAGCACTTTATACAATTCTACGTTGTTGCTGGAAAAACAAATACATTTGGATTGGATTTGCATTTCCTTAACGTGCTACCAATAATTTAAAAACTTCAAATCAATGAAAAATTTTATATAGTTTTGCCGATGTATAATAGAAGTTACATCACTAATCACCTCGGAGTTGCGTGTCCGTAAAAGTAAACAAGAGGCATTTCAAGCGGAATGCCTTCCACAGGATCGATGGGCATTTCAATTGGAGTGGCAGCTATGCATCCAGGAATTGTTATAGAGCCTTGGCCAATATCCAAGTCAACAAAGGTAGGCTTCCAACCTTGTTTAGCCGCCCAACTAAGAAGCATCCTTGACAAGGTACTCTTTCCAGAATCAGTAGGTCCTACAACAATGACCCTAGGACCCTGAAAAACAAAATTCACATACCACAAGCTTTACACATACGATAAAATCAAAAGCTTTCAGGTCTCTCGACATAATTACGTATAATAAAGCATTATTTTTCACAGTTCATGTTAACATTGAAAATTATAAGTCACTCAAAAGTAACAAAAAACACTTATCAAGTCAACTTATAAGTCAACCAAGGTTCTAAAATATGTCCATGGCCACAATTTTGGCTCCAACATCAAGGTTTTAAGAGACTCCACCACCACAACTGTGACCTTGTCAGTAGGATTTGTCTGCAATTTCTCATAATATCAAGGAAAGAGACAAAACCACAGCCATAATTTAAAATCTTGTTGTCAACCAACAAGCCAATTAAGCAAAGTGCATTAAAAAAAATACCTGAGAAGATTCAAAATCATCAGGTGATGAAGCTTTTGCTCGACTTCTTCTTCCATCCAGTATGGCATGCACATTTACATAGCTAACCATTGGAGTCTGCACTCAAAAAGTTGCATTCTCCTAATCACTGATTTCTCAAGTAGTGTTATATTTTTCTTTTTTCCTTACCAATAATTTAGAAAGAAAACATTCAATAGGGTTACTACAATGGCTCACCTCATCCGCAGTATAATCAGTTTCAGTAGCGCCGTCCATTTCAATGGTCGCACCAAACCAAGTAAACACCTGAAACAAAGTAACATGCCCCTTATCAAAAGACAAAGAAAGGAAATGTGAACACAACGAACAATTTGGTCAAGAGAGAAGTTACGGCGAACTTGAGCCTGGGAGGGAAATTGAGCCAGATTTCGGGAGGAAGCTCGGTGCCAAAAATCTCGGCAGTGCCGTTGAGGAGTCGAAGGCGAAGTGGTGCGTCGTTACCCACTTCTATTCTGAGTTCGCTTTCTCTCTCCAATTTCACTTGCTTAATGGTGGATGCAGAACCCGAACCACCCACAGGACCTGCACCACCGTAAGCCATTTCCTTTTCGTCTCTGAGACTCCAATTTCACTTCTTCTGCTTCAAATCAAATTTGTATGGGGTTAGGGTTTGCGATGGGGCAGAAAGGAGCGAAGGCAAAGGGCGAGAAATATGAAGAACAGAGTCTTCAAGCTACTTGGAAGAAGAGGAAGAGTGTGATCAAGATAGTTTTTTAAATTAAATTATTATTATTATTATTATTAGGGTATAAAAAATATAATTATGTAATAAACTATGGTGTATTTTGTAGTTGTATTATCTAGTTAAAAACATTTATAATGTATAAATTATAGAATAATTTTTATAAATATAAAATAAAAATTTCATTTTTAAATGTTTTCCTTTTCATATTATACAAATATAAAATAAAAACTTACTTATATTTTAAGTTTTTTTTTTTTTGTTAATTTATATTACGAAGATGAACTCTTAAAGAGAAGAAAAACACATCTACAAAGAATTTTACTTTTCTCACATTAAAATAATATATTTGTTTATTTATTGAAAAATATTATAAACAATTATTGTTAACTGATCATATAATGTTTCAGTCTTTTAATAACCAAATTTTAGTATTTACTTACTATACTTTAGTTGTAAATCATTAATTTATATATAAAGTTTAATGGCTCTTTTTATTTTATGATTTCTTTTTTAATTTAGTTTCATTGATTAAAAAATTTCGAATTGATTGAACTTTATTTCGAGACAAGTTAAAATTTCGAATTGATTGAACTTTATTTCGAGACAAGTTAATATAACAGAGACACATACATCAAATGACATGTGTAATTAAAGTAACCTCATTACCATCACCTTGCTAGATAAATTATATTAGTTGTAAGTTAATTAAAACTTAATTATTGTTAATTTTCGTGAGTAAGAAGACTTCCCCAATATAATTATAACTTTTTTTATTCAAATATAGTGTATTTGAGGTTTTGTCTAAATGTATCCTAACCTATTATTAATTATTAGTGTATAAAAAAAATCATAAATTAACTCATCTAAAATGTTTGTACATTGTATACGTAGTATTTAACAATTAAAAAATACATTCATGAGTATACTCATACTCATTTCATAAGATTGTAACAAAAAATGTGGTTTATTTTTGTTTATTTATCATGAATTCAAGGAATAAATTCATACAACTAGAAATTGAATTATTATATAATTCAACAACCAAATTCATATGATCAAAAAGTGTGTTAAGTGAAGCAAGGAGAAGGGAGTGCACATTAGTATAAAAAGGAGTGTAGTTAATAATCGTGTAAAAGTGGCTAGTGAATTTATGGTCAAATGCCCAGATTAAGTGAAAAAAGTACTTAAAAAAAGAGGTTTTTCTTTCCTGCACTCCCGTAACTACTACTTGCACTCTTATAATAACAATAAAAAGACTAAAATACCTTCCCTTTATGCATCGTGTCATCGTAGTTATAGTCATTCTCATTATTGTGTCTTCTTTTTCACTGCACTTTCAATTGCACCATCGTTCTTCACTATACTCATTGAGAAGAAGTCATTGAGAAGAAGTAGAATAGAGAGAGTAAAATGTAAAATGTTAACTAGTAAAATTCATTTCAGAAAGCAAGTTAAAGTTGTTGTAAAAATTATATTCTAAAAAGTTTGTTTCAAAATACTTTTTAAATAAATAATCTGGGAAGTTACCACTGTAAAAGGTAGAAAGGGTTATTTTAAAATTATAGGGTGCAAATAGTAATTATGAGAGTGCAGTAAGGAAAAGCCGGAGAAAAAAAAAATAAGCATTTGTTGAATTGGTTCACTAATTCAAAGTCCTTTGACTGATAAACACAAATAGAAGAATTTCCAAGTTGCATCACCTTCATAAACAATTGACGAACATCTTTTTTATTTATTTTATCTTTTTTTTTATTTAGCAAAGATCCATTCTAATAGGGTCTATTTCATCCATGAAATGACATTTTTTTCTCCCAAATCAAACAGAGTCATGATAACTAAAACAAAGAACTCCATATTGTGTTAATTAGTAAAATGGCATAACATAATGACAAAAGAACTTGTAGTTTTTATTTTATTTTTTTCAGATAATTATTGTTACAAGGTGGGGTATAGAAGTATTGTATATGATTTTGGTTTGATAATTAACCAGTTAAAACATAATGAGCATCTTGTATATAAACATATGGGAGACACAAAGGTTTGAGTAGGGACATGGGAGACACACTCGTGCCATGCCCACATTTTATAATTGAAAAATGTGAATCTATATAAACAAATATTTTTGGTGAGTCAAAGTAGGAGTTATTTGGTGAATCTAATGCAACAAGACAATGTTAACATTGTGCTTGGAAAACACAATCAAACAACTTCGGACTATCAGAAATATTGAATAAAATGTAATTTATACAACACCAAGATTTTATATAATATGCTAACGGAAAAACTTACGATTTCTATGCGTCTATTGAGTATGAAGAACTATAGAATAATGTTTATGGTGAAAATGAGATCTAAAAATCAAAATTATACATATGATCAAATATATATAAAGTTGAGCATAGCTTTGGAAATATGTTTATTATATTTGTATTTGCTAAAATCTTATTTTAATATTAGTACTTTATCCCTAAGGAAAGATCTTATGAAATGATAATGGAGAGGGATGAATTTTGTTTTATAATCAAAAATTAAATTTTGTATCAAATATGTCACATTCTGATTCTCACTATCCAAAGTTGATTAGAATGGATCTCAAATCTTATGACAAAGTTTGAGATTGTATTAATTATTCATTAACTTTATTATCACTAGGAGCTTTTGTATACAAGATATCTAACTCTAACTAATAATTGTAGTATTTAAGGTGAAAAATATAATTTATGATACTTTTTTGTGATAAACTTTACCTTTAAATTTTATATCTACATAGTTTTGTACTTTTAACTTTCCTTGGCTAAATTACAAACACTTCACTTTAATGCCTAGTAAATATTTCAAAATTCATTTAATCACTTCACATCTGAGATTTATTCAATACACTTGTTTCTTGTGAAGTATTTTCAATAGGCAATTCTGTTAGTTTCCATATTTGATTGGATATTAAATACCTTTTTTGATATTTCATGACAAATTTCCACTTACTAACATCTAAAGTCTAATATGCTTCTTCATATTTTTTAGACCCATTCCCCTTTTATTATTTTAATATTATATAGTTAAATTATTTTTTTGTTAGGCATATAGGGTTGAACTATTTCCAAATATGAGTTGGAGTAAAAGGCTTTAGTGTGTCAAATTATTAGTCATTGTTAATTTCAATTGATTATTTTGATCGACGAATATTAATTATAGGATTTTTTGAAACATCATCCATTTCTACTTACACTAGACTGTTGTATTAGAAGTTGACTGTTGTATTAGAAGTTGTTGATGTATGTATTGTTTCTGTCTTTGTACATTACTTTTTCATTAAAAATCACATCTTTACTACCAATCATCTTTTTGTTTCCCTTATCTCACAAGTGATAATCAAACTCATCCACATTATAAATAATGAAAGTCCACTTCTTCTTCTTTTTTTTTTTTCAATTTGGGGTAAAGTTTTTTCTTTCCTTTATCACTAACATGTACATATTCTACACAACTAAAAACTCTAAGATATTACAAATTTACCTCTTTTTCACTTCATACCTCTTTTATTATTTTCTACTTCAATGATATTGATATACTTCAGCTGACTGAGTAGGTTGTTGTGTTGATTGCTTTTATCTAAAATTATTTTGGTAAGTCTACTATGAACGTAAACTCCAGACTTTTTTAGTGGACACAACATATATTCAATTCATACATTTACCTACACCGTTGTGTTGAGGCATATCTAAAACAATTTCCTCCATTTTTGATCTTATAGTCATAATAAAATTTATTAAATCCATTATATTCAATATTCACCATTATTGTGAGTTGTCAATTCCAAACTTTGTGATCTTCAATTTTATTTCATTTATTACCATGTTTTTCATATATTGAAAACCTTAAATACTCTTAACTTAAAAGACTTAAATTCTTATTTCTCAATTGATCAAGATAAAGAAAGTGAGAACCTTTTGAATAAAAAGCAAGAGGGAAAAAAAAATTAACTATTAAAAAATAAAAAATACTTAAATTAAGATTTTGATAGATTTGTCTTAAACTATTATGGATAATCTCTTTAAAAATGTGACATGATATACCAAAATAAAATAAATAATTGAGAAATTTATGAAAAAGTATATATAGTTGATAGTTTTCGATAGAAAATATTCCTAATAAATATTTGAATATATTTATAATATTAAGAAATATTTCTCATTTAATTTAAACATCATTCTCTAATTCAAATAAATTAGATCTTATAATTTAAACTGTGGAAACAATTAAATACACATTTTGAAATAGCGGTTATTTAAATCAACATTAAAATAAGATTAAATACATATAACATACCATACAAATAAATATAATGTGAAATCTAAATTTTTCTCATTTCCATTCTTACTATCAAAATTTATGAAAGGTATTATAGAATATTAATAGAAGCAACCCGATAAAATTATTAACACAAGTAATTCTATACTTCAATTCCTTAACTAAATTCCTTAACTAAAGTACGAGGTTAAAGAAGTAACTTGGCTCGAGCTAGTAGCAGAAACACTATATTTGCTAATATGAAACTAAAAATTTGAATTGTGATTTATACTTTATAAAAAGTTGTTAGAATTTAGGTGAAATAATGTATAATTTTCTAAAACAAGTCACAAACAAGACAAAGATTTATTTGTGCACTCCTTGTCTCAGAAGTGAAAGAGAAGATTCATTCTCTTTTCTCCAATCATAATGTTCCGCCAATCGTGCCCATCAAAGCTATTCAATTTCAATCACCATTCTAACATTCTTTTCAATGTTTGCAATTTTTTTTATACATAATTTATATACATTTAATTCTTTTAATCTTTTAATATACCTTTTAAATATAAAATCATAACTGCATACTTAATACTCATTTAATCTTTTAATACTCATTTAATATAAAATCATATCTTTTAATTCTTTTAATCTTTTATTATACCTTTTAATCTTTTAATATAACTTTTAGTGATGGACTATAACATTTAACTTGTTATAAATACTCTTTAAAACCCTCTTTCACTAAAAATCTTAATTACATGGTTAAATTATTTAACAAAATAATTGAATATTTCTTTGTGTAAATTGGCAAATTAGAACAAAAGTTTTAGCATGACATGGCATCCACACCCACTCTTTCTCCAATGGTGTTTCTCTTTTATGGCACATAATTATGCATGGCATAACCTTTTAAATTTTGTACCTTTTGTTATGTTCATAATAATTAGAGTGAAAAATGATTCCTCTTGCAGCTGGTGCATGATGTTCATAATCATTCTTCCCCTTGATTTCTGCAATTTTTTTTATTGTTCTTGTTGAAGAATAAAATGCCCATTTTCAAATCATAATAATCATAACCGTGACTGTTTTTTATAAATTAATTGGACTGTAATGAAGATGTAACTTTTTTTTTCATCTTATCATCTAATATGAATTATCATATAAATAATATTTGCAAAATTCTGTAAAACCTTTTAATATTCTTCAACTTTTTTAGAATAATTATTTATGGAAATATTTTTGATTTTTTAAATAGTGAATTTTTCTGCAATAATAATGCATGCTTATTGAACTTTAATTAAAACACAGTAATAGTATACAAGTATGGGACATCATTCTATCCCATCGTGGGCTTCTGTGAACGATATAATTATATTCAAATTCATGTTTATGTTTATGTTAATTTGTAATGAGTTGAGAGTGTGAATTTTTATATTAACAATGTATTAAAATTAAAAATTCATTTTAAAAACTATATATAGAGTCGTTTCCTACTTATTGATGGTATACAATAATAACTTATCAACATAATTTTTATTTATAATTTTATTCATCAATATTTCATATTTGAATGATTCTTAATATACACTTTAAACATTACAAGGCACGATTAAAATATGCATTACGATGCTAAAAATACACAAATATAAAACGATTATTTTCATGTCTCTTTGCTTTTCTATATTTAATTGTAGACGCTATATAAAACGGTAGAGAGCTATACATTTGAATTTAAATAATATTGATATAATTTAAATATTATTTATTTAGCCATAAATTATTATACATAGTTAGATCATTGATTTTAAATTTATTCGTAAGATAATTTTAATTACTTAAAAGCATAACAATCATTTGTATGGAAAATAGTTAAACTCTATTTTCTTTTTATTTAAAGTTAAGGAATGTGTATATTAAAATAGTGCTAAAGTATTCTAACCAAAAAGCTTAAAAGAGGAATTGGAGAGGAGAAATATTAAAAAAAAATGTCGAAAGAAATATTAATTAAATAGTCTTAAAATCATTATCATGATTAATTTTATTCTTGAAAATAAAGTTGCATCATCACCCAGAAAAAAGGTTCTAATAATAATAATGTCAGTGTGCTCCATGCATTAACAGCTTCGGATTCAGGCTTTGGACTTGTATTAAAAAAACACGTATTTGAATAGTAAAATAAATTAACATATAAATAAATAAACGAAATAATTTGATTTAAGGTCAATGGAAATAATGAATAAAAATGTTTAGAAAAGTAAAAGTGTGGGCCCCACTAGTGAGTGTATTGAAACGACAGTGGAAGGCTGCGCTGCGCATGATCCAACGAAACAACGCTCCTATTCTGAACCGCATATTCCGCGCGGCATACGAAGCTTTTGAATTTAATTTCATCCCCATTTTGCCCTTTCCTTTTTCAAATATTCCCCCACTCACTGCTTCCCTTCCAACGCTCTTCACACCTTCTCATTCTTAATCATTAGGGTAAAATCATTAATTCCCCATTTCAATTCCATTTTTCAAATTCATTTTCTATTTTCTCATTCCAATCATATTTTCCGTTACCATTTCTCAGTCAAACCTTCATTTTTTTTTCAAATTATTTTTTCTTAACCCACAATTAAAAACCTCTGCTTCCCTTGCAATTTCGAATTCCTCTGGGCAATCTTCTTCTTCTTTTACAGTTTTGAAGCCTTGTGAGTTTCTCTCTCTCTATATATCTCTCTCTGTCTCTATATATCTTTTGTTTGGATTTTTTTTTTCTTTTTGTTCAGTTTATGTCTCATGGGAAAGTTGATAAAGGACAATTGGAATTGGAAAAGTTGGTTTCACTTTTTCTTCTTCAACAAAGCCCTGAATTTCAGGTTTTCTTTCTTTTAGGGTTATGCAATTCGGAGAACAAGGAAACTGGGCACACCACTGTTTCCTTTATATTCTTTTAGCTTTCCTTTTTTTTTTTTCTGAGTAATTTATAAGAAATTTGGATGATTTTAGGGTGTAGGTCTGCGATAATTCGTTTTCTTTTGTATGGTTTCTGCTGTTGGTGTTGTTTACTGATGGGATTAATCAATAATGAGAGAATGTTTGTCGTAGTCGTTCAAGAAAGAGGGTTTTGGATTTAACGGATAAGGGTGGGGTTGAGGATAATGTGGTCTTTTCGTTTACTGCATCAGCTTGGTTGTTGGCTGATTGTATTCTTACTAATTAACTATTAAATTAATGCCTGGTCGTATCCGTTGCCTTTTGATTTTCTTTGTTTAGTTTTTATTTTGAAAAATGAACGTTGTTGATTTCAAATAATCAATGTTTCTGTTTGGTCTCTTGTGTTTCTGCTACTCCTGAGTGTGATCTTCTTCTGTTTTATTTTCCTTTTCTACTTGGTGGGCTTGCGACTCTGGTTTGTGTAATCTTGTTTTACTTTTTTTTTTTTTTTTTTTTTTTTTTTTTTTTTTTTTTTTTTTGTGTTTTGCTTTTCTATAGTACACTGTCTTCTGCCTTGGTCCTGGAAATCTGCGGAAGCTGACTGATTTGATGAGCTTGTGGTAGTGGTTGTAGTGAAGGTTTAACGCATGAAGAAACTATTCTTTTTCAAATCTTCTGCTTCTAGCAGTGGAGGTAACAACAATGGAACTCCACCGAAATCAACAAATAAGCAAAAGGCATGGGATAGTTTTTCCGAGGTTGGAACAAACAATCAGGCTTATGGGAAAGCCGATGATTATTTCCAGAGCCCCAAGGGCTTGTCCTGCAAAACTCGAAAACATGGTTCTGATGAGAAGAGTTCTTGTGGTGGTCCAGATCTTAGGAGGAGCAGGTCATTGTCCTCATCTGCTTGCCAGTTCAGAGATCCAACCAGGTCTCCTTCCAGTAGCATTGTTAGTGATCCATATCATCAATTTGAGCATTCATCACGGTGAGACTCGATAACCCAACTTTTGAAGCATATTGTTGACTGAACTCAAGCTTATTCCACGCTGTATTAGCTATATTTTGCACATGTTAATTTTGGTTGAACTTTCTATCTGTATATAGCAGTTGCCAGGCTCCTAACTATGAGAAACAAAAGCGGGACAAGCCAACACAAGTTGCAGTGTCTTCTGTCCAGAATACTCACAGATATGAGAGACCTGGGTCTACTAGTTCTTCAAGATCCCATCACGAGTCATCGGGGAACTCATCAACTTGTTCCAGCAACATTTCAAGTAAGGTTGTTGATCGTTACATTGATGGAGAGCAGCATCCGGAGGAAAGTAGACCCAGGAACAATTCACAAAGAAATAATAGTAGGCATGGGAGCTATGGTCTGAAGCTTCCTCCAAAAGTTCAGCTTACAGCACCTAATTCACCAACTCATGGACTCAAAGATAAACCTAGGGTCCATTCATTTAGAGAAGCTAAAGTTACCCGCCATCGATTCTCATCCCGAGATTGGACAGAAAATGGTGTTGGACCAGAGTCCCCAAGGAGTCTTGCAAAAAATGTGATCGAGAGACTTTCTCAGTCCTGTGATCTGCCCAAGAATGTTAACATTGATAATCCAATCACAATTGAAGATGTCTATTCTAGATCTGTGAATGGACATTATGACTCTGATTTTGATGATGCTCGGCCGAAAAATAATTTGTTGGATGAATCCTACAGAATGACAAACGGCTATCATGGCATTGATGGCAATTTTGAGGGTCTGAGCTGTGATGAACCTCAAGAGGATGCGGATGCAGAACTAGTAAAAAGATCAAAGGAGGCTGAGGAGAGGGTTATTCTTCTTTCAAAGAAACTGGAACGAGAAAGCTTTTTTCCTGATGGTGGTTATGATGTGTCAGCACTGATTCAGACAATCAGACATCTACTAGAGGAGAAAATAAGCTTGGCTCTGGAAGTTTCAACCCATCTAAGGTCTCAAATTTCTGACAGAATCTCTGCCAGGGAAGAACTTAGCCGTGTAAAAACAGAACTTGAGTATCGGACTCAGAGACTGGAAAAAGAGAAGAATGAGATGCAGTCAGCATTGGAGAAGGAATTGGACAGGAGGTCAAGTGACTGGTCATTTAAACTTGAGAAGTACCAGTTAGAGGAGCAAAGGCTTCGTGAGCGAGTTAGAGAGCTAGCGGAGCAGAATGTATCACTTCAAAGGGAAGTCTCCTCTTTAAGTGAGAGGGAAGTGGAAAGCAAAAGTAAAACGGCATACACTGACCAACAACTCAAGGCATTGACTGACAACACAGAGATAATGAAAAAGGAGATTCTGGATTTGCAGCAAAATCTCTTGGAACTGCAAGAGAAATATAAGGTAGCAGAAGAAAACAGGGATTGTGTCCTAAGAAATTTTGAAGAGAAAGAGAAGGAGTGCAAGGAGTTACACAAGTCCTTGACAAGATTATTAAGAACTTGCAGTGAGCAAGAGAAGACAATATCTGGATTACAAGATGGGTTCAGCAAAGAGTTTCATAAGAACCAGTCCATGGAGAGTGTTGACAAGCACACTGCAAAAATGCAAATGGAGCAAATGAGATTGACAGGAGTGGAACTAGCCTTGAGAAAGGAGTTGGAGTCTTGCAGGTTTGAGGCAGATTCTCTTCGTCATGAGAATATAATACTCCTGAACCGGTTGAAAGGTGACAGGAAAGAATGCGTTGCTGCTACTTATAGACTAGATAAAGAACTATGGGCACGCATCTACTGCCTTCAGAATCAAGGCCTAACTATGCTAAATGAAAGCACATACTTGTGTTCAAAGTTACTGGAATTCGTTAAAGGGAAAGGAAACCGTCGTCGCCAAAATGTCCAGCTGGATCAAGAAGTGATTGGAAATGGTTTAGATGGGCAATTTATTGTTGAATCTGAAACTAAAATTCAGGGGCTCAAAAGTGGAACTGAGGGTTTAACAAGGAGTTTGCAGACGATGTCTACTTTGTTGAAAGATAAGTCAAATCCATTGACTTCTAAATTTCAATCAGAGTATGTAGACGCTGGTAAACTAGCTACAATAAATGATCAATTATCTGAGGTAAATTTCTTCAGGATGTTTTCTTTAACGGTAGTTTTATGGAAGCACATTGTAAATCATCTGATCTACTGTCATCAGCGTGTTGTTTTGTTTTAAATCTGTTTTACGTAATTTGTTCATTGAAAATTCATGTCGACCATGTTGTTACTTGCATAGGATATTTTAAGAGCTGAACTTAAAGCAGAATGTTTGGTGACGAGTTTATTAAGAGAGAAGCTGTACTCTAAAGAGCTCCAAGCTGAGCAGATGGAAGCTGAACTTGCTACAGCTGTGAGAGGAAACGACATACTTAGATCCGAGGTGCAAAATGCCTTGGATAATCTTTCAAGCGTAACCCACAAGTTGAAGGACCTCGAACTACAGGTCAGTCTAGCGTAACCCACAAGAGTACTGAAATTTATTTATTAAATTCATCTAATGAGTGTTTATACATGGTGGTACGTCGTTATTGCTGTCTTGTGGGTAAATAACTTGGTAGTTTTTTCAATTGCTATTACTTAAGCCTGTTGACCAATGCCCTTGAAAATTTGTGAGGCAGATGTTGAAGAAAGATGAGAATAGAAACTGCCTTCAAAATGATCTGCAAGAGTGTAACAGGGAATTGACAATCCTGAGGGGAAAATTACCCAAAGTGACAGAGGAGAGAGATTATATGTGGGAGCAAGTGAAGCAATATAGTGAGCAGAAGATGCTGTTGAACGCAGAGGTGAATGTATTGAAGAAGAAGATAGAGTCACTTGAAGAAAACAACCTCGAGAAGGAAGGTCAAATATCCATCTTGCAAGACTCCCTTGCCAAAAGATCCTTTGATGATCTCCTTGGGAGTCCTGAGCATAAATTTTTCGGTACAAAATTACTATAATAGCTTGTTTTCTCATAGGCCTAGTTCGTTGTTCATAGTTACCAACATCTGTGAATGAGTTTTCTTGGCTTTTTTTTTTTTTTTTTTATTTTTTTGTTTTTTTTTTTTTTTTTTTAATTTGTTGCTCTGTTTTAATAATTTGTTTCACAGCGTTTTTCTTTACATATATATGTGAAGTGTAAGATCGGACAGAAAAGTTAAAGAATATAGAGTTCCATTTTCCCCCATTACTCGGGGAATCACTGTTGTCTTATGGCAAAAAGAAATGTTACTGAACGTTGCTCACCTGAAAATATTAGTCCCAGCAGAAAGTTATTATTAAATAAATTTATATTTTACAAGCTTTTATCCTTAGAGTTTTGTTATTACACTTCTGGTCGCTGATAAAAGAATAGATAAATGACAAATCATGAAGGTGGTTAGATTTTACTCTTAATTTTCCCCTATCAAGAAGCTTGAAATCAAAGCGTCAAGCAGGTTTTTTATATTTATTTTTTCAACAGCAGACGTACTCGTAATTATTACCAGTTAAAAAGTTTTTATCTGGCACAAGAGGAAAGTGAAAAACGATGAAGGAAACTACGTGGAATATACATGAATTTACGTCCAAAGATCATAAATGTCTTGTCAGGGGATGATCCCAAACAGTTACATTGAGCAGCAAGAACATCTGCAACACCATTCGCGTGGTGAGATTTATACGAACACGTTCGTTATCTGCACCCAGACAATGACTAGCATTTTTCATTTTTTACGTTATAATATTGAACCGTTAAATAAACATGTTTTCTATTTTTTTATTGGCGTAAAATATAATTAATTTTGTAATGAATTATATCCACCTTCATAACTTTTTTAATTACATATCTTTACAAGAAAAAAAAAAGTTAGCTAATTTTCAAAACTTATAATTATTTTTAGATAATTCATATTAATTGGAAAAATAAGAGCAAATTGTTTTTACAATGGAATATATTTTCGATATCTTAATCTTTGGGGTTCAGAAAACAGGTGAACTCAAACGACAGGATAAGTTTAATCTTAGTATAAATGCACACAACGAATCCTGTGGAACTTACAAAACAAGTAACATGGACCATGCACAAATGAGTAGAACATATGAAGGCACTTGATTACTTATTACCACAAAGTCCGAAATTCATATTTGTATATACCATCTTTAAGGGAATCTAATATGGAAGTCCCATTTTTCATTTGGTACAAACAAATCCCAGATTTTTAAATAAGCACCCCTTATTGATTGGTCCAAATAAGAACTATAGAGATGCAGCTTTCCAGAAGTCAATTGGCATCCTTTGCTGAAGCCAAAAAACAAACGTGTAAGCACAAGAAACTGGTAAAGTTGGTACTAGCAAAAGCTGTGCTCCAATAAAAACAAGAGAAGTGTTAACCACATTTTTCCAACACTGTTTATTTTATATGAATTTCAATTAGGAGTCACTGAAAGCAGGCAGATATTTTTAGTGAGTGAGACAAATATAAATTTATGCTATAATAAAGAGTCAAATAATGCATTGTTAGTATGGCTCACTACTAGATACATGTTACAAACCTACCTTGGCAATTGGCATTTTCTCTCTAACTGAATCAACAAGTGATAAATCAATATCAGCTACTACAATGCCTGTAGACAAACGATCTGAAAAAGGAGCATAAAACCAACCACGGAATTCAGCAAACCTTGGTCTAAACAAAGAAAATTTGGTACTTCAAGAAACTACATCAAGCAATACATTGTTTGAACCATAAAGAATACATAAACTTGTATGATGCTATAAAACGGAAGTTTTAATGTACAACACATTCATAACAGCTGAAACCTCCAAGACCAACAATGCAAGTACCACTAAAAAGAATCTTCTACCAAATAAAATTGAAGCAAGATTATGTCTTCTCCTATAACACACTCCCTTGGGAAACTATGGCAGTTCCCATTCCCTATTTCTTTCCTCACATGCTTTTCACTTGTAATGAGTTATAAATGAAAACTCAATGAATTTCGTTTAGTGTGCTTTGAATAATGAATTAACACAATGAACACGAGGAACTGCCAGGATTTTTACCTGGTAATCTGCCAACAATTGTCCCCCACGGATCAATAATTAATGTATCACCATAGCTTTCTCTTTTATCACCATGTTTGCCAGTTTGAGCAGCAGCAATCACCTGATAATCCATTCATCAAACCACATTTCTATAAAAAAGTGTCAAAGAAAAAAATAGTTGAAATATTATACTTTAAGCACACTTCAGCTGGGGCTTATGGAAGCATACTATTAAATGCAAAAATGAATTCTTACATAACATTGAGTCTCAATTGCACGAGCACGAAGGAGAATCTCCCAGTGTGCTTCACCTGTCACTTTAGTGAATGCTGAAGGTACCAATAGTACCTGGATGTTGTAAAATGAACCAAAATTTTAGACTCTAGACAACCAAATTTAATCAGGAAAGTAACATTTCCACTCATTACCTGTGCTTCATGTTGGAAACGTAACAATTGGTACATCTCAGGAAATCTCAAATCATAGCAAGTACTGAGGCCCAGACGCCCAATAGGACTGTCTACTGCAACAATATCCTTGCCTGAAAACATCAGCAAGATAGATTTTCTTGTTCATTTAGAAGGATGCAGGAAGATGAAAATTTCAAACCAGCCTCAGTTTTTTCAGAAAGAACGTTACACTCGTGACTAAGCAAAACAAAAGCTCGTTAATCTTCAATACTTCATAGAGAGAGTAAATATCCAACCTGGTTCTGTAAAACTACTTTCTTTATATACCCTTCCACCAGGAACATCTACATCAAACCTTCAAATAAAATAAAGTAAAACTTAAATTTCAATTGTTTATACAGCCACAATAGCACAAACAGAAAGCAGTAAATTTCTCAATTCAGGAGTTGATAAACAATCATTTACATTATTTATAGGTGCAAGTATTATAAGTTACTGATCTTACAGGTGTATCTTTCTATAAGAGCTTCTAATTTTCCCGGTCTCATCTACTATAACGTGAGTATTACACAAGTGTTGAGGATCAGATCCTTTCTCTTGGAAGCCTCCAAGTGACAACCAAATGCTGGATTCTCTGCAGTGCATTAGAACATGTAAAGTATTAACATTTTCCACACAAAAAATGCAAAAAAACAAATTGTTCACACCCATGAGGAGTCTTAAATTGGAGAATGCAAACACTTGGTTGGTTGGATGATTGACAATTGAAGAGTTGAAATATGAAGAAAAATGAAGAGATGGGTAAAAGTATGACCTGGCCAGAGAGCAGTACTGGGTCATAATTGGTCCATCCAATGGCTGAGCAACCCTAACACTGTCCCCATCCTTGATACCCACATAAGAGAAGGCCTCAGGAAAGCAAAGCAATTTGGCTCCAGCTGAAGCTGCTTCCTTTGCACACCAAACCCAATACTCAGTACTACCAAACAATCAATAATTAAAAAAAAAAAAAAAAAAAAAAAAAGAAAAAAAAAAAAAAAGTAGAAAA
>Ga0209700_106020_pt1 | contig 19540 bp, 9 predicted proteins | sample SiratroredBW_FD_187528 | JGI IMG/M metagenome (GOLD analysis project Ga0209700, IMG submission 187528) | Root nodule microbial communities of legume samples collected from California, USA - Siratro red BW (SPAdes) (version 2) | ecosystem: Host-associated > Plants > Roots > Nodule | place: USA...
CTGGATCTTCAAAAAAAAAAAAAACAAACCACAAGTAACATACTTAGTAAGAGTTAAAAATGTTGAAATAACTAAATATAACCCCAGTTAAAATTAATTTTTGTTGTAGTCTAAGTTATCAATGTTTTAATTGAGTTTTTATTAAAATTTTCATTTTATAAAATATTTGAACTTTTTATATTTTTAATTAAGTTTTTTTTTTATGATTTGCTACCTGGAATGACTTTTGATGTTACTTTTTATTATTATTATTAGTCATTTAATTAAGTTTTAAGTATTTCATTTAAATATTTTAATTAAATTTTTATTATAAATTTTAATTCTATTGAGTATTCTAAATTGTAATTTTTAATTGTGTCTTCACTCTTAATTAGGGTGACCTGACCGTTTAATTTTGCGGTCACATGAAGAACACCACAAATTTGGATAGTAAAAAAATGAAGTTTTACAACCTTATTTTTATTATAAAAAAATATTTTTCTTATTATTTAAGTTTGTAGTGTTATATTTGAATTTGCAAAATCAAAGCATGTCACTTCAATTGATGACTCAATAAAAAAATATATAATTTTGGACTCTCAAAAGAACCAAACTTTTATCATAAAATTAATTAAAGATATTCAAAATTTATGAGAGTCTTAAAAATTCATTAACCTACTTTTTTATTTTCAGTATCCATACATACACAATAATAATATGCAAAGTAAAAATCATGTCAGCCTAGTTAAAAATAAGATTAATCACAAAACCTAAATTAAAAAAAATTATAAAATCTTAAATACTAAATAAAATATTCTGTTTATAGAAATTCAGTTAAAAATAATCATATTCATAAGAAATTTAAAACTTAACTAAACCTTTTAAAAACCTAAGAAAAAATTTAACATTATAATAAAATAATCTTCCAACATTTGTTAATTTAATCAAATCAATAACATGTAATCAAGTCCATTATCTTTTCGTTAAGGAAACCACTTCATTTTCAATTCACCTTTTCTCTTAATCACTTATGTTCTTACGAGACTTGGAGGGTATTCGGTCTTAGCTGCAGTCTTCGGCTCTTGAGGTAGTTCTCGTTCTCAGTGATCACTTCAACTCCAACATTGTCCTTGCTCTCTAGTGGGCAGTAGGAGGACACCTGCAAAAGGTGCTTTAATGCCAAAGTTAGTACACGAATGTCAGACAGGCAAAGTAGGAATTGGAATTGCGTACTTTTATGGGTCCACTCACATGGTATTTATAAGGGTCAAATCTGTATGACAGTGTTATAATTGGTCGAGGTTCTAGGGTATAACAACTTTTACAGACTGTTCTTTTTAGTGGTTGTCTGCTGAGTTGCCATTTCAGAGTTGAGTGACTGAGTGGATGACACCTCGGTCTTAACCGTGTACTATTCTGTGTAAATTGAACACCATTCGGCCATATTCCTAAACACTACTCGGCTGTCACTTGTACACTAGCCCCCCAAGCTTGAGAGTGTGGCACGAGAGGCTATTTTTGGTGATGCATGCTGCTAGGAGTGTTCCCTTCCTTGTTACAGGCAACACGCTTGCCTCCTAGGCTCAAGGTCCCAACGAGAGACTTATCCATGCTCACTACCTACAGTATGGTGCTTCAATCCGGACACTTGACGGTTTGAAGTCCTGACAAGTTGGATGAGGTCTTGGTGGATCACGTATGCATCCCTCAAGATATGTGTCATGTTTGATGGGTGGTAGGGAAGGCGAAACATCACCTGATGTGAGCGTTGGGTTCGTTCCCCACTTCATTTTCAATTCACCTCTGGGTCTAGGGTGCGAGGGGATTGCGATGACGCGGCCGCTCGGTTAGCTACGGAGGTTGCTAAGGATAATCTCCCTCGCCGAACGGGGTATGATTGGGCGAGTTACCACATCACTCGTCAGTTTACTAAGTAGCGCTGGTCATCGATGGTGGAAAGCTACTCAGTAGTGTATCGCGTTTTTGCTGAGTATACCAAAAGGGGCGCTTTCTATAGATCGATGTTGGGCCATCGATAATGTGTGTCATAGGCGAGAAGGTGACAAGACCAATTTCTTCTTGATGTACGCGTGCCTCTTCACAGATTCACATGTCCGGATCCCTTTCGACGAGTTCACCATGGGCATATTGCGTACCCCGAATGTAGCTCCTACCCAACTGCACCCCAACTCCTGGGCGTCTCTTCGCGTCTTTCACATATTGGCGGAGATGTTTCGATTGAAACCATCTCCCTATGTATTTTTACACTTTTACAACTCTCGCCTTGCTTGGTCGGTTAGGTGATTATCACTAATAAGCCAATCAGGGGTTGCCCTCTTTACGTCTTTTTGTTTATCTTACAAATATTTTAAGAATGTTTTTTTCAAAATAATCATCTCACCTGGCGGGAGGCATTATTTCTTTAACGGGGATACGCGTAAGTTCCCCTTGTATTGGACCCGAGATTCTGTCCATTATCTTTCTTGGTCGAGGTCATTTGTGACCGGGAATGACAAGAAGATATTTGATATCCTGGATCAGTTTCCATGGCGGCTTCCTATTTCGAATATACTTAAGCTTTTTCTTTCTTCACAGCGTTAGATGGATTTAAAGAGTATGTGTTTTCGCTTTGACCGATTAGTGTCCGGTTTTAACTCTGTTGAATCACTTATTGTTTTTCAGGGATCATGGCTCAAAAAGGTGTTGAATTTTTGGAGAGGTTGAAGAAGCTCAAGGCGGAGAGGATGTCGTAAACCAACAAGGCGGGAGCATTTGGCACTCCTCCATCCGTCCTTTGCCCAAGTATGTTAATGTTGCTCCGCCTATGGTCGATGATAAGAAGAGCAAGAGGAAAGATCATGGGAAGAAGCCTTTGTACTCTCATCATTCGCCAAAGAAGGCCCGACAAGAAGGTCCTAGAGCGGGATTGAGCAATGTCGAGTAGCTCTTCACCCCTGACTTGGCATTCTATGAAGGAATCAACTTCTCACTCTCTTTAGCCGAAAGAGGTGTGGGAACAATGCCTCTATTGAGGAGATAGAAAATGTGTATCTCGATATGCAAAGTCGTACCCTTGCTTTTGCCAAAGTGTTACATGCCTAGTGGTTGAAGCGGTCCTCCTCAGAGATGGCCAGACTGACAAAAGAGTTGGCTTCCTCAAGTGATTCATTGAAGGTGGCCTTGGATGCCAACTTTGTACAAGGAAAGGCATTGAGGAAAGCTAAGGCAGAGCGAGAAACCCTTAGAGTCAAGTTAGAAGCATCCGAGAGGAAGGTAAGGGAGCTCACCGCCGAGCTCAAGAAATCTGAGGATAACTTTGTTGAGGGCACCTCAGCCCATGATAAGGTTATTTCCGAGAAGACTTGATTGGAGATGGAGCTAAACGATCTTAAAGACTATGTGTTGAAGGTTCACTCCCAGTCCTTTAAACAAGCCTCTGCCAAGCAGTCCTGTTGTATGGCGTCCCTGGGCAGAACGAAATGGATGAAGACAAGAACGTGTTCAATGGGCGCCTAGTACTAATCAAGGAAATCCCTACTTCTACCGCACTCAAGGCCACTGCCGTTATTGAGAAGGACTCGTTTGATTGAAGAGAGGATGTCTTAAGTCCCTCGGTTGGGTTTTGGTTTGTTTTTTGTGAAGTCGATGTGGACGACTACGCTGTCGGATTTTTTGTTGACTACTTTTGTCAATTTTTTGGACAAGTCTTCTTGAACGACACTTAGATAGGCTTTATGTACATTTTGAAAGCCCATTATGACTCTTATTAAATACAATATGTTATTACTCAAGTTTTGATTGCTCTACTTATCGCCTAGATGCTTGATAGATATCGGCTTGACGTTTTTCTTTTCCTATCTTGAATTCATTAAGTATTCAAACGTACTTGCCTCCCATGAACCTTTGTTTACCTCCCAGGTGTATACACTCTTAACATCTGACTGTCGTGGCGTCGCACCTAGGTGAGTAGTTGTCATGAGAGATTGACTCTTGGGCGACATGATTGTAATTTTGGCGAAAAGGTCCAATAGTCGCCCCATTGCGAATGACTGTGAGAAATCAAAATGAAGTAATTAGTTTTTCTTTGAGTTGCGTAGAATTGCTGTCAGGCAACTAGTTCCCTTCGAGACTCTATGTAGTTGTCCACCTAATGGGCTACCTGTGAGATATTATGATAGGGTAACTTGTTCACCACCTCGTAATCATGGGAGGTCGCTGTGGGGCGACATGCTCCCCAAGCCTATAAAGGGTTATGGTCACCTCTGGGTGAGACGTTCCCCATACTAGGGTTATGGGAGGTCACCTTTGGACGACACATTCCCCATTTTGGGATTGTGGGAGGTCGCCTTTGGGCGACCCGTTCCCCATGCTAGAGGTTATGGGAGGTTACCTTTAGGCGACACATTCCCCATTTTGGGATTGTGGGAGGTCGCCTTTGGACGACATGTTCCCCATGCTAGGGGTTATGGGAAGTCGCCTTTGGGCGACACATTCCCCATTTTGGGATTGTGAGAGGTCGCCTTTAGGCAACACGTTCCCCATGCTGGGGGCTATGGGAGGACGCCTTTGGGTGATGCATTCCCCATGCCATGTTCTCGCCCCCTACACCTGCAATTCTCAACAGTTTTAGATCAAATCTCGAGCAAAGTCTATTTCATTAACATAACTGCGGCATGGTGAATACTTGGTAAGAAATTTAACTAAAGTAAAACTTTAAGTATGTGGCGTTCCATGTTCTGGGTATGAGCTTGCCAGTTAGGCTTTCCAGATGGTAAGTCGCCTTTCCAGCTAGGCTTATAATGCGGAAGGGTCCCTCCTAATTAGACGAGAACTTCCCTTCATCTTTTCTTGCGTTGCTTCACATCCTCCACACTAGGTCACCCAGTTTAAAACATCATGGATTCACCTTTGAATTGTATCTCCTTGCCGCCCTCAGCTTTCTAGCCTCGTCCCTTATTCTTGCTTTATCTCGGAGCTCGCTGATGAGGTCAAGATTGGCCGCTAAGCTTTCATTGTTCATTAATAGATCCGCGAGTTGTCGGCGTAATGTGAGGACTCCAACTTCCACAAGAATCATGGCATCAGTGCCATAAGTTAAACTGTATGGCGTTTCTTGAGTTGAAAACTGTGGGGTGCATTTGTATGCCCAAAGTACTTCAAGTAGCTCCTCAAGCCACCTTCCTTTAGCCACACCTAGCCGTTTCTTTAATTCGTTGAGGATGACTTTATTGGCGGCCTTGGCCTGTCCATTGGTTTGGGGATGCTCCACTAAGCTAGTTATATGCCGAATACCCAGTCTTTCATAGAAGTTGATAAGTCCTCGATCTGTAAATTGTCTTCCGTTGTCGGTTACGATGTTATGTGGTACACCAAAGCGGCAAACAATGCTTTTCTAAACAAAGTCTTGGACTTTTCTCGCGGTGATGTCAGCTAATAACTCAACTTCAATCCACTTGGTGAAGTAATCCACACCCACTGGTACGAATTTGCATTGGCCTTTCCCTGCGGGGAAAGGTCCAATTATGTCCATTCCCAACATGGCAAAGGGCCATGGGGCGTGATGCTGTGCAAGACTTCGGGTCGGGCATGTAGGAGGTTCCCGTACTCCTGGCAGTTATTGTCCTAGTCGAAGCGTGAAGTCTTCTTAAGTAGGTTGATTATGGGTTTCATCTTTTTGGCCATTCAGGGCATGAATCTTGACAACGTCGTTATCCTCCCGATCAGCCGCTGCACCTCCTTGATATTCCTTGGGCTTTGCATCTTAATGATAGCCTTACATTTTTCAGGGTTAGCTTTAATGTCGCAGTGCGCTAGCATAAAACACATTTTTCTGGGTTCAACCGCATTCCTACCGCTCTTAAGATAGTGAATATCTCTTACAAGTCTTAAATGTGCACGTTACGAGATTCAGACTTTACAACCACATCATCCACACAGACCTCAACATTCCGCCCTATGAGGCCTTTGAAAACTTTGTCCATAAGCCTCTGGTATATCGCCCCAGCGTTCTTCAGCCCGAATGACATTACCTCGTAAAAGTAATTGGCTTCATCCGTCATGAGCGCTATCTTCAGCTTGTCTCTCGGATGCATACTGATATGGTTGTAGCCCGAGTAGGCATCCAAAAAACTCAACAACTTGTTTCCCGAGGCACCATCGACTAAGAGCATGTTCGACAGTGGATAGGCATCCTTCGGACATGCCTTGTTCAGATCGGTGTAGTCTGCACACATCCTCCACTTGCCATTCAGCTTCTTAACCATGATAATGTTGGCTAGCCATATGGTGTAGTGTGCTTCTTAAATGAATCCAGCTTTAGCAGCTTCTCAACTTCTCGCGCAACTTCTAATTTTTTTGTTCTACTGGCTTGGCTTCCTTACATATTGAAAGCTTATGGACAATAATGTTAGGGTCAATGCCTGACATATCAGTCGTTGTCCATGCAAACATGTTGACATTAGCATGTAGAGGGCCAATCAACTTCTCATTTTGGTCCTCTGATAAGGAAACCCCAATCTTCGTGGTGTGTTCGGAATCTTTCAGCGGAATGACGCATACCTCCTTGCTTGGTTCCACCCAGATATCATCTATCCTTGGGTCCAAATCAACCACAACGACCAGATGTTCTCGCCCTGGGGTTCTCTCCCTGAGACATTCTTGTGGCTTACCTTCCTTTCGCCCTTGGCTTGTAGGATAAATCCTTAAGCTGGCGACATAACACTCCCTTGCCGCCTTTTGGTTGATGTGTATCATGATTACGTCGCCGAAAAGTGACAGAAACTTCATTGTCAAATGAGGGATTGATACTATAGCCCCCAACTTGTTTAGGGAAGGTCGTTCTAACATCACATTGTGTTGATATCAACTAGGAGGTATCTAATTTTTATGATTTTGCTCTCCGCCCTTCCTTCTCTAAACTTGGTGTACAAATCAATATATCCATGCGTGTTTACCCGTTCTCTTGAGAAACCTACGATCTGGTCCTTATAATGTTAGTCGTCAGATTCTGGAATCTGAAGTTTCTTGAAGGTTTTCCAATACAAGATGTCGACCGAGCTTCCTTGGTCGACAAGGGTTTTCATCACAGCAAAGTTCTCGATCTCGACAGTAATGACCATAGGGTCATCTTGGGTGGGGTCAATTCCTTTAATATCAGCATCAATAAAGGTGATGGAGGGCATCCTCCTATGCAAGGGAGTGGTGACAACATTCACGACCTGCACCGCTCTTAGGTGTTTCTTTCTAGTCATTGTGGTTGACCCCCCTCTTGCAAATCCGTCGACAATGGTGTTGATGACTCCTCTAAGAGTTGAGTCTTGTGGTCTTCGTTGGGCATCGTTGTCGATCTACTGTCGCCAAACTGGTCTTTCATCTGCTCGGGCTCTCTCCTGGTTCTCCCGAGAACCTCTATTTTATGGGGTCCTTTCTCTTTGTCTTGAAGTTTTCACGAATCACTTTGGATGTTCAGCTTGAATGAGCTCCTCTATCTTATCCTTAAGCGCCATACACTCCTCCGTATTGTGGCCGTAGTTTTGGTGAAAATGGCAATGCTTAGTTGTATCGGCGTTCTGTGGAATGGGCACTTTCTTGGGGTGTGAAGGAGCGTGGCATGTAAGGCTTCCTCAAGTATTCGCCTCCTGTTCACATTAAGAGGCGTGTATTGTGTGAACCTCGACAACCTAATGTCTCTCTGCTTGGCATATGGTGGTGGAGGGGGTCTGTTGTTTTCTTTAGGTTTAGCCTTTTCTGTAGTGGGCTTGGTCCTGACATGGTTTCTAAATTCCCTTAACTCTTCGAGTTACATGAATTTGATAGCTCTCCTCCTCAACTCATCTAAATTGGACGCCGGTTCCATGTAAAGATTGTCTATGAACGGTCCCGACCTAAGGATAGTCACCAAGTGGTGAAGGACTACCTCAAGATTGAGATTTCAAATCTGCAGTAGTAACTTTTCGAATCTCTTCATGAATACCTGTAGAGTTTCGCCTTTCTCCTGCCTAATGTTGACGAGTGTCAGGAACGTTAGGTAAGTTGAGTGACTAAGTTAGATGACACCTCAATCGTAACCGTGTATTATTCTGTGTAAACCGAACACCATTCGACCATATTCCCGAACACTATCGGCTATGCTAATGTGACCCACTCATGATAGCCTTGTATTGGCACTAGTCGGCCGTCACCTGTATAACTTTAAATCAATTCTCCACTGTCCACACCCCTTATCAAATATTCACAAAATTATTGTACCGATATTACTTATTAATAACATCTTTTATATTTTATTATGATTTTTATTTTCCAAATAAATTTTGTATATTGATAACAACTTCGATTCAATAATTTCTTTTTTATCACACATCAAATAATCTCGTCCTTTTTTTATTAAATTTGTGAATTTAGGTAAACTAACAATAGTTTCGATCATAAATAACTAAATATTATACCCTTGTTACCTCGTTAGTTCGAGATTGAAATTCTATATCCCTGAAATATTGAGTTAAGATAAGGTGGTTTTTTTCACAGAATTTAGATTATCTCATCTAAATAAGTTTAAATGATAGTTGATGGACATTGTATTGTGTGTACTTTGAGGTGTTTCATGTGCCTCGTTATTCATTCTAACTGAATAAAGACCATTATTTGAAATTATAACACCATGAACATCATGATATAATGAAAATTGCGACATAGCATAGAGTTTCAAAGAATAATCTCTTAACAATAATTTGCTATCTTTCTGTTACGGTTGTCACATTTATTTATTTCTGTTACGTTTTTTTATGCTTTGATGTAACTTTCTTACATAAATATATATTAATAAAGTAAGATAATTTTTGTTTTTTTCTCTTTTTTTCTTTTTTTTTTATTCTTTCGTGATGGTAGTAGGAGTTCTTTTTGAAGAGGTCTTCTACCTACTCACTCTTCATTTATCTTTTCTATCAAAATGAGTAGTGATTTTTGATAGATTTATATTATATGATATTTTTTATTTATCTTCACAAATCATGATGAAATCAACTCTTTCTAATCTTAAAACATGCTAAATCTCATGCTTTTATCTCTTTTTACAAATAAGTTATTCTTATTATAAATAATTTTACTTGAGTTCTTAATCTAATTTTACTCTAAATCCCATTAATTTTGTCAAATGAATAAATAGAAAGCATTTAGAAAATATTTACTTGTTTTAATTTTATTATTTTACATAACATTTTAATCATGGGTTATTTCTTGAGTCTAAATTTATTATAATCATTTAAATTGTTTTGTGTATTGCACTTAGGTGAGAACTATATATTTATTACTTGCTACATTTGTGACTAATGCACTTGCTATCATAGGAAAAATAACTAACGAATTTGATGTCCAAAACTTTCTACATCTACACTAAAATGAAAATAATATAATTGTTCTTGTTTTTCATGTACTTGATTCTTCAAATTATTATTTGTGGAGCATATATATGATAATTGTATTAAGTACTAAAAATAAAGTGGAGTTATAAATGAGGTTTTTTCTACCAAAATGGTGCAGTTTTGCCTGAAATACATCGATTTGGATAAATTTTTTAAAAATTACAAGATTGGGTCTACTCGTCCATGGGATGCCGACTTTGAAAAGTGAAATCGTCTTACTTAAACCGACTTTAGTTTGATAGTGTATTTTTTTTCTGTTTTATTACAAGTCGTGCGATAAATAACGATTTTTTTTAATTAAAGTCGTGTTACCTAGCACGACTCTAATGTACTGACGCAACTTTTTATGATGGATGTATATTCATAATCATTGTTTGGTTTCCTTGCATACATAACAAACTTATATCATACAACTAAATTAATTCTTTTGGTAATTGTCTCTCTCTTTGTTACATACATGCATACTAAGTCCATCATCTGATTATCCAAATTAATCATTCCTATTTCCTAACCCAAATTAATCATTCCCATTTCCTAACCCTTTTATGTACCTACAATTTAACAGTAGCTTGTATACAAAATAAATAACAAACTATATTTTATCATGAGTATTTTAACTAATAGTATTATATATAATGTTAATTTTAACTAGATTTCTTTTATATGGTAATATTTTAATCAATCACTTCGAAGTGATGATTAAAATATATATTTAATTGAATAAAAAAGGAAAGTGAAAAACTGTAAATCAATTAAGAACATGAGTTTTTTTTTTTTAATTATCTTATAGGTACTTGATGACTAATAGTTTTAGATTAATGAGGTAAGTATTATTAGTTATGGAGATGATGACAGTCTTGATGGACAATTGTTTTGTGTATGATACAAATTGCTTTATGTACTAATTAAATTTTTAGTATACTAATAATATTTTTATTATATTTATTTTAAACTTAAGTATTAAATATTTTTTCTTTTTTTTCACACTCACAGCTGAGTCACTCTTCTCCTAAATAAATGCTAATTAAGAAAAAAATATTAGCATCTCTTTTTAAAAAGTTGTTATAAACAAAGTTTGTTAATATTTATAAAAAAAACTATTATGAAAAATTGTTAAAAATTTGTTATCAAAATTGTTAAAAAATTTTATCAAAAAAGTTTGTTAATATTTATTAAAAAAACTAATATAGAAGATTAACAATAAAAGATTATTTATAAAAAAAATTGTTAATAAAACATTGTTTTTTATTAGAATGTGAGAAAGATAAACCATAAAAAAAATAAAAATTACCGACGAGACAAGTCCACCGGAAATACCCAAAATATGTTGGTAAATTGATTGCGTGTAAATTTATCGATGGAGTCTGAGTCTGTCGATAATTACCGACAGATTTTCAACGAATTTTTGAATCCGTCGATAATTATCGACAGATTTGAATAAATTTGTCGGTAAATTCATCGATAATTACTGACAGACTCAGAAATCTATCGATAAAATCGTTGATAACGATATTTTACTGACGAATAAAGTTTCGTCGATAATTTAACTTTTTCTTGTAATGAATGTAAGAAAAAAAATTATTTAATACTTAAATTTTAAAATAAAAATAATACAAACATTGTTGGTATACTAAAAATTTATTTAGTACAAGAAATAATTTGTATCACGAAAATCTTAATTATATGTTTAAAATAATCATGAAAATATGCAGTTTGACTTTTGATTTTTTTTTATTGGTTATATGTCTCTTGTTTTCTTTTAAATCATTTTAATCTTTTTAGTATTCTTTTAATTTGTTAAGATAATATAACAGAAGTTAAATATATGTAATATAATTTTTTAAATAAATATATGTTGTAAATAAAATTAGATAATTTTTAGAATGAAGTTTGTTCTCATGTAATTAGACATGGTGAAAATCAAAATGCAGTAATCAACAACTAACCAAGTAACCATAAGAAAACTTATGTATGTGATTGATTTACAGTTTTTCACTTTCTTGTTTTATTCAATTAAATATATATTTTAATCATCATTTCGAAGTGATTGACTAAAATATTACCATATAAAATAAATCTAGTTACAACTAACATCATATATAATATTATTAGTTAAAATACCCATGATAAAATACATTTTGTTATTTATTTTGTATACAAGCCACTGTTAAATTGCAAGTACATAAAAGGGTTAAGAAATAGGGATGATTAATTTGCATAATTAGATGATGGACTTAGCATGTGTGCATATATGTAACAAAGAGATAGACAATTACTGAAAGAATTAGATTAGCTGTATGATCTAAGTTTGTTGTATATACAAGGAGAGCAAGTAGTAATTATGAATATACATCCATCATAAAAAACTTGCGTCAATTCAGTATACTAGAGTCGTGCTAGGTAGCAGGACTTCAATTAAAAAAAAGTCTTTATTCGTCGCACGACTTTTAATAAAACAGAAAAAAATACACTATCAAAATAAAGTCGGTTTAGGTAAGACGACTTCACTTGTCAAAGTTGTTATCCCATGGATGACTAGACCCAATCTTGTAATTTTTTAAAAATTTCCCCAAATCAGTCTATTTTAGGCAAAACTGCACCATTTTAGTAAAAAAACCTATACATGATGGTGCTCATCAACCATTCCCAATTGATAATATGTACAGTACTTGAAAGAGGTGTAACAATATGATGATATCATGGATAGTATACCTTGTTTCTATTTCGATTCGCGAGAGCATTATTTAGATGGATACAATTAGAGGCATTTGGCTTGACCTTAAGAATCATTATTCACCAGGTGATTTACTTTGTATTTTTGATTTATAATAAGAAGCATCTTCCATTAAATAGGATTATTTTTCAGTTATTGACTATTTCTAAAAGCGTTATATCATATGGGATGAGCTAAAATATTTTTGTCCAAATTCTATTTGCACATGTACTGTATGTTAGAGCAAAAGTCCAACACCTTGTGATTTTGACTAAGTGTTCAAATTAACAAAGCATGAATCATGATGCAACTACATCTAATAGACGTTAAAGGAAAAGAAGCAAATCACACATGTACAAGTACTTCGTTTGATAGATAATAATACCACCTGCAACCCTATATACTTTGCTGATAGATGATTAATGATCATCAGACAACAAGTACAAACAAAACTCTAAGCTGACATGAACTTAAAGAATATTCCTAAAGCTTAAGCATATAATGTAAAGACTGTATTTACCATCTATCAAAAAAGAGGTTCCCCCAAATATAAGCTTCATTCAAGTATCTCTTGGGAATTAAGCTAAAGTTGCAATCTCCACCAATTATCCTCACACAAACAATATTCAACTCTTGCTTAGCTCTTGAATTGTATATTTAAATGTTTTAAAGTTTTTGTAAACCAGTGTCTAATAAACGTGATTAGATGAAGTTTTAACTTAACAAACACTTTGTCAAGCAGGCTTTTCAAAACTTATTTTAGCAACACTTTCCTTCTTTAGTTAGTTGTAGATTAATAATATGAAATTCAAAGAGATGAGGATATAAAGAGATTTACACTAGGTATTCTTATATTGATTCATCTGAAAACCCAAACTAAATCCATTTCTTGATCAACATGTTCAAGTTCCACTAGCGGGCTAGTATTGCAAGCTACAATGCAAGTAATTTTTTGACCTCAGCCACTTGGATAAACACAAAGTATTATTTGAACCACAACCACTTTTGGCTAAACATTGAGTGTTCTTTAAATATGCAACCACATCTAGCTAAAACCTAAGTATTCTTTGGACCCAAACACTCCTGGCTAAACACTTTGATTATACAAAGAGTGTGATATAAGTAACCACAATTTCATTAACTAAAAGAGAGATAACATCCTAAAATGTATACAAGATTAAGAAAACCCTTCGAGGTTGCCAATGAACACAATAGTGTTCTTATTCACAAACTAAGATTTTGAGGATTGCTAAAGATTTCAAAAGCTATTATTGTTTTCGTTGTGTTTAAAATATCTTCTATATATAAAGATTGAGAAGAAAAGAGTCATTACAAGTCCTTTTGAAGTCATTGTGTGGTCTTGTAAAGTTCTTTTTCTTCTATCTGTCCACTTCAAGCTTGAACATGTATTAAATGTTCTTCATACAACATCAAATGCATATATCTTCTTTACGCAACTCTTTAATACATGACATGACTTATCAAACCTATGTTAGATAGTTTTTTTTTCCAAAATTAGATTAAAGCGTATGACCTAACAAGGTTAATTATCTTTATATGACCAATATTCCACCTTTTTAGAAAATTTGTTTGTGTGGAGCAACTTTAGGCACATTCTTCAAGAGATGTTTGATGTAAACACTTCATTGTGAAATTCTCTTGTAAGAAACAAAGAGATGAACATTCTTTGCAAGTATAGAATAAAAATTTATAAGTATTCAACGTGTACCATGAAATGCTTCAGACTACATGTACTTATCATTTGTCCAAGCAAAAATTTATCAAATGAAGTTATATAAGTAAAATGTTATGTATTTTTTGACCAAATGAAGCACTCATGTCTATCGAGATCTATTGCTTATAAAATTATGTTTTATACTTTGTTGTTAAGCACTTAATCAAAAACCATATAGTATTTGTTGAACTTTGCTCTAGCATTCTCCCACTCTTCAATCTACTAATCCTCTTATTCTATATCAGTCCACTTGTCATATATGGTAACTTTCATACCTACAAGGTTTTCATTGTACTCTCACATTAACTTCAACCAATGTTTATCCAGGTATTAACTATCCCGTTCAAAGTTATGTTTGTTATGGACATTTCTTACCTTCTTTTCTTCATTTCGTATCTTTAATTTCTATTGTTCTTGAGCCTACTTCTTATGTTGAGGCTGCAAAAAGTGATTGTTGGCTTAAAGCTATGATAGTTGAGATCGATGCCCTTTAAGCAAATAAAACTTGGATTCTCACTAATCTTCCTCTCAGAAAACTAATATTGGATGTCACTAGGTTTACAAATTCAAATACAATGTTAATGAAATTGTTGAACTCTACAAAGCTACGCTTGTTGCCAAAGGATACTAAACTCTCAGGTTTGGATTATCTTGAATTTTTTTCAGCAAGTTGCTAAACTCACAATAATTAATCTTCTTCTTGCTCTAGTTGTTATCCACTCATGACATCCCAAACAACTACACATTAACAACACTTTTCTTCATGGTAAATTACATGAAGAAGTTTACATGCAATTGATTACCTTCTGACCTCTTTGCTCATCCTAACCAAGTTTGTAATTGTCATTCTTTATATGGTTTAAAATAGGCTAGTCAACAATGGTGTGCTCTCTCTTCATCATGGCTATCATTATAGTTCATCTCATGATTCATTGTTTCTCAAATTCTTAGATTCAATAACTACAATTTTACTTGTTTTATGTTGAAAACGTTGTCCTTGCCAACAATCATCTTGGTGAAATATAACACATCACCAAACTTCTAAACGACACTTTTAAAATCAAAGACTTAAGTGATCTTAAATACTTTTTGAGTCTTTCAAATAGCTCAAAATTAATCTAATATTCAAAAACAAATATAGTTTGATCATCTCCACGAATGTGGTATGCTTGCATCACAACTTGTTTCAACTCCCATAGATTATTATTACATTCGACTTAGTTCAACTACATGTATTTTTCTTCATGATACCACACCTTCAACTACTTAAAGGTGCTTACAATGTGGAATGATTTGTTTTTTTTTTTTTTTTTTTTACATTCAAACCAAACTTAAAAGTTATACACAATTTAGTTTGGTTTGGTTTGAAAGAAAAAAAATCTAAACGAAGCCAAACTAATTTGTGCAATTTGATTTGAATTGGTTTTTTCTTTTGCAGTTTTTAATTTTTAATTCTAATTTTTTTCTTCTATTATTAAATGTACTCTTTCTTTTTATTTTTTAAATTAAATAATAATAATATTATTATTATGTTACTCAAATTTTGATAAATAAATTGATGATAAACTAATAAAATCATAAGATAAAATATTAATATTATTAAAAGCTAAAATAATATGTTATTATAGTCTAACACCAACAAATATGAAATAAAATTTTATGATCAACTTAAAGAATCAAAAATATAATATAAGGTAAATATGACAAATTTAACCAAGTTACCGAATATTCAAAAATATAAAAATACGATATAATTAAGATAAATATGATAAGTTTGGCAAGCATATCAAATTGTCATATCAACTATCAAATGTCCATATAGTTGCAATCTAAAAAATAAAACATTATCACTTAAACTTTAATTGCAACATTTTCTTTCATTTAAAATATATATATATATATATATATATATATATATATATATATATATATATATATATATATATATATATTGTTAAGAAATTTTCTTTCATATAAAAATGATTAATTTCAAACGTAATACAATCAAACTCAACATCAAAGTTTTCTTTATTTAGTGATGGGATTGAGCGAAGTTGCAAAAACATATAAAATATAATAATCAATATAATTGAAAAATAGACAAAAATGATTGAACAATAAAAACTTAATGAAAAATACCCATTTCAATAATCGACGCCAATTTTGTGTATAAACCGACGTACCAACGCTTTAATGGTCTTTAGCGAAAGAGAACTTTTATAACAACTAAGCTTTCTATCTCTCCTACTGAAAATTGAAGCAACTATGGACACAAGCAGAACAAACAATCTCTGGCAATTTGAGGAAAAATAGGATATAGGATATTTGACAGCATTCACTCTCCCCCACATCAAGATATGGAAAGAATTGTCACTTTTTTTCTCCAAATTCTTCATAAGATACAAATCTATTTTTTTATTTAGGTTCTTATTTAGATCTATATCCTTTTCAAATTCCATAACAAATGATAATTCAGGTAGTTCAAGTTATTATTATTATTATTATTATTATTATTATTATTATTATTATTATTATTATTATTATTATTGTAATCATCATTATTACTAATAAAATATTTTGAAGGTCTATTACTATTGAATTTAGTTTTGGTTGCTTTTGAAAATGCAAACTGCAAATCAAACTAAACTACTTGGTTCTTAGAAAAAACTCTAAAACAATTCAAAAGCTTTTGGTTCTTTCGGTTATTTGGATCAATTTTCAATATTTTCTAGGATCAGTTTGGTTTTGAACACCCCTACTACTTGGCCTTAAATCACGTAGTTGTTTAACATCTTAGTTAATTTATTTCCACTCGTACCATGAATTATTCTCAAGAGATTTTTCATATTCTTCACTATTTAAAGCATGATCCTAGCACTAGTCTTTTCTTCTTTACCATATCTCCTTGCAACTTAAAATTTTTAGTGATTCCGGCTGGTTTGACTGTCCGGATTCTCATAATTCCATCACTAGTTTCTCCATTAATTTTTTTTTCGGTGATTCTCTACACTTTGAAAAATAATCAATTATATCTTAAAATTCTTTTGAGGCTTCCACATGAGTTTCAATGACTTATTCTCCTTTTTTTATCAACAATAATGTTTTAACGAATTACTTACCTTCTTTAAGAGATTTGTGTATCCTTAGATTTTTTTTTTTTTTATTGCGACACACAATTTACTCTTCACATTGACACCAATTAAGTCTTCCATAAATACACCAAACACATTGATGTCAATGGTAAAAGATTCATTCTAGTTTGATCAAGGTTTTCTTGGTATCCTAGTCCATGCAAATTACCAATATCTTCACGAAAGGTCTTTCTCCTTCCATACTTTTCATTCCGAGATTACTATTAAACTTATAAATATTCTTTTTGTGGTAATCATCTATCATAGTTATAAATAGGTAGAAAATTTTTAATAAAAAAATATATAAAAATATTAACTACTCTAATTAAGGTCTCTTAAAGTTTTCGACAAAATTAAATTTCATGAATCATTTCTCGAAAAAGGTTAAAAGGAAAAATAATTTGATATTATAAATTGAATCTTCTCCGTGATTGTCCTTGGTTAAATCTACTTAAATATAATAAAAGATAATTTTCTTTTTTATATTGTCATATGATTTTCATACATTAATTTATGTTCGGTGAAATATATACAACCTTACGTGGCCATGAATAATAGTTCCTATGTTGATTGCTAAATCTTAGATTTGAATATCGTCTAACTAACTTACAGTCTGTAACTTAATCTAAAAAATGAAAAAGTTAAGTAATTAATTAACAATAATTAATTTTGAAACCATTTGAAGTATTTCATCGAAATTGATCCATACCAATCTAAGCTTGCGGATTTTCAGCGGCCATATAGAGAAGGGAAAAATAATTTTAGTGCTTGTTTAAATTATATACAATTTTACCTTTTATAATTTGACCTAAAATCATTAATGTTCTAAATTTATACGGTATAATTAGTTATTGCTTCTTAATTTTTCCTCGCAAACTATTTTAACAATTAGTAAATTAGTGAAGTGATATCAACTAGCAGAATGTTAGTGTATAAATACACACACACACACATATATATATATATATATATATATATATATATATATATATATATATATATATAACTTTACACATCATATAATTTTGGATGGAAGTCGAACACTCAATTTTATTTTTCAACTTTTTATAAAATTAAAGAAAAAAAAGTTTTTAATATTGTCTGCGTCATTAAATGCGTGAAGCACCACATAGAATCCAGGTCCACTAATTTAATCCCATTTATAGTTGGTTCATATTACTTAACAATTATGAGATTACACTAGAACAAATCGAATTAGTGATCAAATTGATATTCTTATGATATTATAAAAATGATGTTATTTTATTGATTGGAATAATATCACTCCGCATTAAAATATGTTCAACAATTAAGGTTCGAATTGTTAAAGAACTTATTATATTTTATTTTTCTAAAAATTTTTGTAGAAAACTTGTCCCATCATATCTATATAAAATTTGACTTAAAAAGTACAATAATTTAATACACACCTATACAATTATTATTTTCTCTTTTTATTTGAAATTGAAACAACTATGAAGATGTATGCGCGTACCTAATTGTTCACGCTATGCGGTGGCGTGGCGGTGCCAATAGAAATTTGAGGGGACCAAAGAAGAAAAAACAAATGATAAAGAAGAAGATTGAAGTGTACGCGGAGAATCAGAAAGGAGTGTAACTGTTAATATGGTATTGCTACCAACATGCACGTTCTCAACATTCCTTGGTGTTATTGCTCCCACACAAACATCCCCAACTACACCAACCACAAATATGCAAAATAATAAACCAAGAATAATGGATTAAATAATTGATATTTTTATTCACTACTTTCGATTGCTACTTTCTAAACTCGTAAAGTCCCTTTATTATATCACAAAATCAAATTATTAATTAACTTTAACAACTTATCAATTTAATTGTCAGTGTTATGTGTTCAGATATGGGATGAACTTGTCTTGCGCACTATTCAAAATTAGAGGTTGTTGATATATATATATGTTTTCCTACGAATTTTACAAGAGAAAAATAACAAAGGAAGTTATATATATATATATATATATATATATATATATATATATATATATATATATATATATATATATATATATATATCATAGATAAGTTAAAAAAAGAAAAATTTTCAAAAAATTTATAGAGAGTTTCTATGATTAACTTATGTATATAAATAAATTTACATTTTAGAAAAAAAATATTGTACTCTTTTAAATTTTTTTTTATAAAGTATTTATCAAAACGTATATATCCTATATATTAACATTTGAATTTAGTCGCGGTATCAGTTTTAAAACCTAAATAATTAAATTCTTATTAAATTTAGGAATTGAATATAATTTGTCACAATACTAATAATCAAATTAATTGATATTTTAATTTGAAAGTTTAAATTCAGTTTGAATTAGGTTATTAAATTATATTTTGCTAAATATGAATAAATTGATATAATTTCGATTAGAACTCTTAATGGATTACCTAAATATGTACTAGAACATAGGTGGTCGGGTATATGGGAAATCATTTCATATCCTTGTAAACATAGAACATTTTGAGCAAGATCGAGTACTTTCATTTTGATGTGAAAGTAGTTGGAAAAAAAAAAAAAAAA
>Ga0209700_106021_pt1 | contig 19531 bp, 7 predicted proteins | sample SiratroredBW_FD_187528 | JGI IMG/M metagenome (GOLD analysis project Ga0209700, IMG submission 187528) | Root nodule microbial communities of legume samples collected from California, USA - Siratro red BW (SPAdes) (version 2) | ecosystem: Host-associated > Plants > Roots > Nodule | place: USA...
AAGAAGTGTACCTTACTTTTATTTTTATATGGTGGGTCAACTCAATTTGATCTATTTTTTATTTATAGGTTAGAGGCGGATCACTAGTATGTTTTGTCATTCCTATTTATAAATTAATTATTTAAAATATATATATATATATATATATATATATATATATATATATATATATATATATATATATATTATGCATTTGATGTTAAAATAAGTAAGACACTTTTTATATTTTAGATTTTAGAGTTTAGTTACAAAATGTTTAAGTTTACTTATTTGTTACACCTTTTCTATGAAATATTAGTTTCATAATATCTATTACAATATAATTGCATTCTTTATTTATAAAAATATTCAGGTATCATTTGTTTCCCTTTTCAAAGGTGTTTATCTTTTGTACTTTTTTAAATTTAAATGTTATGAAAAACATTATGTTACCAATACATAAAAAGAATTCCAAACTTAATCTAAAAGAGATGTAGTATGTAATCCATAGTGAATACATTTTAATTATGCAAGTACAAAAAAATAAGAAAATAAAATGAGAAATAATAAATATTTCTTCTATAAACAAACAATCCGTTAGAATAAAATTTTGGAAGTTTAAATTAAACTAGCGATAGAAAAAATAACAAATATAATTTATTTTTATAAAAAAATTTAAAATATTTATGACATTATTTTGGTATGAACTTTAAAAAAAGAAACTGTTCTTACATAGCCTTGAGGTCGGGAACAATAATTGTTCTTGCGGAGCCTTGAGACTGAGAACAACACTTCGAGGTGTCAATTGGATGAGCTCATTCGTCGATTCTCTAGTCTCTAGCTTTTGAAACAATGGGAGAGGTACCAATAGAAGGCACTCCGACGCTCAAGTTAGTGTTTGGTTATCAAAGGTTTACAGTATGAATTGAAGTTGATTAGAACGTACTTTTTGTTATGCTCTGTTCACTATTTATATTACCATATGTGATGATTGCCTCTTTGTTTTCTCTCATGAGGAAGATGTATAACCCCTCCTGTCAGAGATATGATTGTTGTTCTGCACTGTGTGTCAGAAGGAAGGTGTAAGGTTAACTCAACCTTACTTTTGTCAGTGGTGGGTGCGCCGTTCATTGGAATTTGTTTCTGTGTCAGAGGTCAGGTGTTTATTCCCAATGTAAGAGAGATGAAGAGACTGGTTCGTTGGAAGTAGCTGGATACTTGTCGGCCTGTGTGTTTTCTGCAGTAAACGGCTCATGGGTGTGGCTGACAACTTACGTCTTGAGCGATTGTTGACCACCATGCTTTCGAATGGTCATTTAGTACACTAGCCCCCCAAGCTCGACTAGTAGATGGTAAATAAAGAGCTTTATGAGTGCTTGTTGGTTGTCATGTTCTCGAATGACCGCATAGTACACTAGCCTCCCAAGCTCGAGTAGTCGTTAAACTACAAAGAGCTTTGTGAGTGATTATCGGCCGCCATGTTTTCGAATGGCCGCATAGTACACTTTGAGAACATGGAATGCATCCCACCTTAAGTTCTACTTTAGTTAGATTACATTATGAATTTGTTGTATTTCGAGCACTCTTTCCTAACTCAGTCTTTTTTCCCTAAGGAGGGTTTTAGATGAGAAGGTTTTAATGAGGCTCCAATTAAATGAAGTTATTCAGTTGTTTTGAAAAACTTTAAGGCTTTGTTTGGTTGGGGGAGTGGATTTGAGAGGATGGATTTGAAGGGATTTGAGTGGATGAGAGGGTTGTTTGGATTAATGAATGGATGGTAAGATTTGAAGGGATTTGAGGAGATTGGTTACGAAAGTTTGGGATTGATTTGATAGATATTATAAATTTGTTTTTATTTTTTAATTGATATTTCTGAAATTACTAATTAACCCTTGTGAAATAAGATGGTAAAAAATTAAAATGAATTAGATTAAATTGATTTTAATATAAAAAATATAGAAATTGAATCAACTAACTAGATATTTTTTAGTAGGTTGATAATGATTTTATCTAATCCAACCCGTGAACATCCTTACTTTTGTGTTTTAATAATTTTATATTTAAAAGAAATAAAACTGTTTTTAAGATAAATAAATATTGAATCAAATAAGGAGACAAAAATATATTTTTTTATTATTTACTTCAATTAAACATTAAGTGAACATATTTTCATCCATAAAAAACAAAAAAGAAGAATAAAAAGAAAACAATATAACATGTATAATATAGTTTTATTATTTCTTTTATAAGGTAAACAATATTTATTGATTTAATTATTTTACGTCAATAATATAATTATGAGTGGATAAATTCTATTGAGTATGAGTAGATTCAAGGGAGATTAATTATATTATCGTTGTCTTAGAAAAAAGGAAAGGAAAGTATTATGAATGAAAATATATATATATATATATATATATATATATATATATATATATATATATATATATATATATTCTTACAATAAATATACATTAATGCTAATAATTGTTTCTTATTTATAATTTATACCTTCTTTACATTTTTTTAATTGTTTTCGTAATTTCCACTTCATTTACAAGGACTATTTCGTAATTTCCAATTTCATCCCTTCAAATCCCTCCAAATCTCTTCAGATAAGCGAAGATCCAATTCTGCAAATCTCTCCTGATCCATCCTCCCAAATTAGGTCAACCAAACAACCTTCATCCACTCAAATCCATCTTCTTGAACAATAAATCCCTTCAAATCAGTCCAACCAAACACAACATAAAGCTTATCTAATGAAGCGTATATGATCAGTTGTTGACACATAAACCCAATCTAAAACAATTGTTAACAAGGTCGAGAAATACCTCGACCTTTACTTGAAAACCCAATCTAAAACGATTGATAACAAGACTAAGAAACACCTCGGCCTTCACTTGTAAACTCAATCTAAAACTATTAGTAACAGGGCCGACGACCTTCACTTGCAAACCCAATCTAAAAAAGATTGGTACCAAGGCTGAGAAACACCTCGGCCTTCACTTAAAAACCCAATTTAAAATAATTGATACTAAGGTCGAGAAACACCTCGGCCTTTACTTAAGAACCCAATCTAAAACGATTGGTAACAAGGCCAAGAAACACCTCGGCCTTCACTTAAAAACCCAATCTAAAACGATTGGTAATAAGGCTGAGAAACACCTTGGCCTTCACTTGCAAACCCAATCTAAAATGATTGGTAACACGGTCGAGAAACACCTCGACCTTCACTTCAAAACCCTAAAACGATTGGTAACAAGGCCGAGAAACACCTCGACCTTCACTTCAAAACCCAATCTAAAACGATTGGTAACAAGGCCGAGAAACACCTCGGCCTTCACTTGAAAATCCAATCTAAAATGATTGGTAACAAGGTCGAGAAACACCTCGGCCTTCACTTGTTAACCCAATCTAAAACAATTGGTAACAATGCCGAGAAACACCTTGACCTTCACTTGCAAACCAAATCTAAAACAATTGGTAAAAAGGCCAAGAAACACCTCGGTTTTCACTTGCAAACTCAATCTGAAGAGATTGGTAACAAGGCCGAGAAACACCTCGACCTTCACTTGCAAACCCAATTTAAAACAATTGGTAACAAGGCCAAGAAACACCTCGACCTTCACTTGCAAACTCAATCTAAAGAGATTGGTAACAAGGTCGAGAGACACCTCGACCTTCACTTGTAAACCCAATCTAAAACGATTGGTAACAAGGTCGATAAACACCTCAACCTTAACTTGAAAACGCAATCTAAAACGATTGGTAGCAAGGCCGAGAAACACCTCGACCTTCACTTGAAAACCTACTCTAAAACGATTGGTAACAAGGTCGAGAAACAGGAAACCACATCTAAAGATGGGAGCGCATATGCTACTGAACTAAAGTGAAACATAAGAAAGAAAAAAACACGACCAACACTTAGACAAAATGATATATGCATTGATTTCAGAAAGTTTTACAGAGTCATTATGGAGGTCAATTTACAGCAAAAAGTGACCTCCCACAATACAAGGAAAATAAAAACATTGGCAACTATTCGGCTCCATCCGAGCCACCATTAGTTGAAGCCCTCTCCTCTTCCTTCCCCTCAAGGGTCCCTTCTTCGTCTCCACCGTCGTCTTCTTCCTCTCTATCTGCCCTGTCGACTTCCTTGCCAGCCATGTCTCCAATGGGAACAAGCTGACCCTAATAGACATCTTTCTCAACATCGAATTCATTATCGTTAGCAGATACCCCATACAGAAGAACAACTTGTCGGACGACTTGATTAAATCCCTCTTCAGCAAGATTTAAAACATAATCCTTGAGGGTAGCCGCCTCTTGTTTAAGCTTCACAATCATCTCGTCCTTTCCCTGCTATGACCTCGTCCCACTCTTGGATAATATCGCAAAGCTTCTTTCGTTGTTGGGACATCTCGGCCATAAGCGCCTCTTCCTTCCTCTCAAAGTAACCACACCGCACCTTCAAATGTGATATATCATATTCGAAAGCAGAGAGTTGGGCCGTGAGCTTGGTGACCTGGTCAGTCAGAGAAAACTTAGCCTCCAAAGCTTTCTTCAATGCACCCCTAGAGTCGGCCAACCTCAGTTTTCAAATCTTCAAGTAGCCATTGTGCGCGCTTGGAGCTCCAACAAGTCACTTATGATATCCCCCCTTGTAGGACGACACTAAAACTTCATTCTCGGCTTGGGTGAGAGAAATATTCACACCCTTATGGAACTTCAAGTCATGGGAGACAAGTTCACTCCCTCTGCTGCTTTCGACATCCCTAACTGAAGTCTTAGTTCTCATCGGGGAACATTGGAGAGTGTTATGCCGCCTCGATTTGTCCTTGCTCTTCTTCTTCTTTAGTTTCTTTTCGGTCAGAGGAGGGGCAAGATCGACAAGGTGAACCTGTTGAGCGGAATGAGAGACCGGGGTCTTAACGGCACTAGAAGCGGTGGCCTTGGCAGTAGCCTCTTTGGTTCTCTATTCTTTCTCTAAGAGAAGCTTCGTCAACATATCAGATGCACCTTCTTGAGCCATAATCCATGCAACCAATGCAAACAAAGTTTGTTTAAGTTAGAGGATGATAACAACATGAGAGTGCAAAAGTATACATACCACTCAAATCAACCCATCGTTGATTGCAAAGAAAAAACTTGAGAAGTTTCCAAGTAGGTAACCTCGAAAGCCTATCAAAAAAGCTAAAAACCACTTGATCCTCATCAGTCATTGAAGACCTTGACCACTGCAGATATTGTACAGGGTTACTCATCCAGTAAAAGGGGAACTTTGGGATGTCACCATAATAAAAATACTTTTTGACCAGCCGGCTCTATGGTAACACAGAAGAAGCCAGTCTTGAAGTGTTTTGTAGGAAATAATGTAAGGTGAAAATAAAGCAGACTTGGACTGGCTAACCAACGACACCCATCGAACCGGGGTACTCGACCTAGCACTATAACAATGAAGGAAAGATTGAGGAGAGGGAGTAAGACCAAACATTTCACACAGCAGTCGAAAACATTGAAGGTAACCCCAAGAGTTGGAGTGAAGTTGAGTAGGTGCAACGTTTAAGATGTGCAACACCCTCATAGTGATTTTATTGAAGGGAAGATCGACATGGGCGTCGGTGAAAAAGGCCCCAAGAAAATCTGACTCACTTTCTTCTCGGCCATGACAAACACAGTCAATGACCGAACACTTCTCCATCGACACAATCCCCTCCTCGGTCTCAGGAATTACCAAGAGAATGCTCGCAACAAAGTACTCCAACAACTTATGCCACATATACTTGAAAGACTACTTAATAACTTGTTCACTTACCCACTCGCACCCAATCCTAAGAGGAAGATCACTTAACGCGACACCACCCGAGGAGTCCTCGGCAGCGTTAGCGTCATCGGCCCTCACCACCAAAGTGTCAGAGGATGTGGAGTCCTTGTGACGACCGACCAACTCCTTGGACACACTAGTAGAAGACCGAGAAGTAGAAGACAAAGACTAAAAGGACAAGGAAGACATGTTTACCTTAAGACTGGAGAGAGCACGACGCACTCAAAAACTTTTAGAAAAAGAGGAAAATGTCAGATTTCAGTCAGAGGAGGCAGTGAGAAATGTGAAAATGAAACCCAAAACCCTCACTTATAGAAACCTGAGATGGCGATCAACTACTCTTCACCTCCCAGCCACTCGATCTCCCAGATCCCTAGGGTAGAGACGCACCTGTCCCATCAAAGAAGGCTCAAGGCCCAAACACCTTACCTAACCCAACCATCGAATAGAGAGGAAACACTGTATCAACCCAAAAATGGCGGGAGTTTAGTGTAACTAATGCGAGCAACAACAGATTGACCACTTCTTGACCTTATGCCACTTAAAACTCGTTGTAGTCTGACAACTACTCGAGCTTGGAAGGCTAGTGTACTATGCTGCTATTTAAGAACATGGCGACCAACAATCACTCATAAAGCTCTTTGTAGTTTAACGACTACTAGAGCTTGGGAGGTTAATGTACTATGCAGCCATTCGAGAACATGGTAGTTGACAATCACTCACAAAGCTCTTTGTAGTTTAACGACTACTCGAGCTTGGGAGACTAGTGTAATATGCGGCCATTCGAGAACATGGCAATCAATAAACACTCATAAAGCTCTTTGTTTAACAACTACTACTCGAGTTTGGGGGGTTAGTGTACTACACGGTCATTCGAAAGCATGGTGGTTAACAATCGCTCAAGACGACAAGTTGTCAGCCACAATCATAAGCCGCTTATTGGCCAAGTATCCAACCACTTCCAACGAACCAGTCTTTTCATCTCCCTTACATTGGGAACAAGCACCTGACCTTTGACGCAGAAACAAATTCCAATGAACGACGCACCCACCACTTGACAAAAGTAAGGTTGAGTGAACCTTACATCTTCTTTCTGACACAGAGTGCATAACAACAATCATATCTCTGGTAGAAGGGGCTATACATCTTCCTCCTGACAAACAAAGAGGCGATCATCACATATGGTAATATAAATAGTGAATAGTGAGCAGAACAAAAGGTACGTTCTAATCAACTCCAATTCATACTGTAAATATCTGATAACCGAACACTGACTTGAGCATCGGAGTGCCTTCTGCAGGTACCTCTTCCATTGTTCCAGAAGTCGGAGACTAGAGAATTAACGAAAGAGCTGATCCAGTTGACACCTCGAAATGCTGTTCTCAACCTCAAGACTTCGCAAGAACAATTATTATTCTCTACCTCAAGGCTATGTAAGAACAATTTTAAATTCTATAATTTTATTAGAATAATTATACTAGTCAAAATTAGATAATTATAAATTTTATTTGAAAGTAATAATTTGAAATTATTCGTCTACTTTTACATTCTCTTTTTAATTTGATTTAGATGGGAGTATAGTCGAATTGATTAAGAGTAAAATACTATTTGAACAAATAATTTTTCGTTGATGTTGATTAGAATTATTTTCTTTTGATGTCGATAAAAAAATATTTAAATATTTTTGCTGTCGTTGTAAATAAATTTTATTTCTTACTTGATAGTAGTTAAAGTTTTCTCTATCAATATTGAGAAAACTATTCTTTTAAGGGACTAGATTTCTTATTAACATCTATTGTGATTGTGATTATTTTTTTATATCTATAATTATTACTTTTTATTATTGACATTAATGCTATCCTCTATCAATAATTTGTTACTATTATTCTAATATTATATCGAAAAACTTTCTTTTAACATTAATAAAGATTTTTTTAATGTCAACTGGAAAATTTTCAACTTCTATAGAAAAGTCCGTAAAAGAAAACTCCAACTAATAATTTTGTAAAAAGTAATCACAATAGATGTCAACATACATTGACTGAAAATAATATCCTTAATATCATGAAAAGTTCAACCAAATGTCCTTTAAAGAATTGGAAGATAATCTCTCATATATTATAAAGTTCTACCATTAACTAAGTTTTAACATTAACTATTGGCAACTGATGTTATAAAAGTGTCATGGAACCTATAACTAATCTCACTTACTCTTTTAAATAGTTTAATTACACTAATAAGTCTTAAATATCCCCTTATAGCTAACACATTCCATAGTTTTCTCTATTCAATATTTTCAGTCAATTACTTGATAACATGTAGCGTCAAAATACCTTTGACTTGTGTTTTTATAAATATTTCAAAATTAAACGAAAGATCACTTTCACCCATACTTTAAAAAATAAAGTCATTTATAATTTTTGTAAAGGTAAAATCATGTAAAGGATTAAGTGTTAGAAAACAATTTTTTAACTTCAGAATTTTGCTAACAAAATAAAGAATAAATGGTTACATGTGAAAGCCTCACTTTTAACTCAAAAAATAATTGTAACAATTTATATAACTTTTTTTTTGTGAAATTTCATAAAACTTTTGGGTCTAGAGTATAAAACTTTACTCAAAACCTCTAAAATACGAATATTCTAAAATTTTGTTTTTCCTTGTTTTAAGGTGAATTTCTCATTAAGATTTAGATGAGTTCTAGTTTGAGAAGTAAAATATCATTTTAAAACTTTGATTCTATTTTTCGAAGCAGCAAACGATGTCTTCAACAAAAGCTATTAAATAAACAAGTTAGAGAGGTTAGGTTATCTTACTATAAGAGAAATCAGTTTAGTAATGAAAACAAAATCCCTTGGACAAATCTTAACATCAAATTGTAGCATTTCATAAAACTTTTGGGTCTAGAGTATAAAACTTTACTCAAAACCTCTAAAATACGAATATTCTAAAATTTTGTTTTTCCTTGTTTTAAGGTGAATTTCTCATTAAGATTTAGATGAGTTCTAGTTTGAGAAGTAAAATATCATTTTAAAACTTTGATTCTATTTTTCGAAGCAGCAAACGATGTCTTCAACAAAAGCTATTAAATAAACAAGTTAGAGAGGTTAGGTTATCTTACTATAAGAGAAATCAGTTTAGTAATGAAAACAAAATCCCTTGGACAAATCTTAACATCAAATTGTAGCATTTCAAGTGCAGTTTCCATATTGAACAAACATGGTATATATAATCTATAATGTTCTTCTCCGAAAAGTAATTCCAGAACCAAAACCTATCAAGATAATGATCTCAAACTTATAAAATTAATATAAAATAAAAATTAACTTCAACTTAAACATACGATGTATGTATTTGAAGTTCGAAAATGTATGAATTGTGTTGTCATATTGTCGCCTGTAATCAGTTAAACGATAGCATAATTCTGATTCTGACAGGTTAAACATATGAACACCCTACACCTTCTTATAGGACTGACGTTCGTTTCTTCCAAGCTTTCAACATGCTCTATTTTTAAAACAATCCACCCAATCCAATTCTTAAAAAGATGCTCAGAAATCAAATTAACTATTGATATCTGTTAAATTTAAAATGATTATTTCCAAAGAAGTATTAGAAAAACGAATGACTTGGAAATATTTTTTCATTTTCTCTCTTTTGGGATCATAAGTCACAAGTATGGGTGATCTACAGTAATACTGCACGCGGTGAGCCATTAACTTCAGATGAGTATTTGTTTTCTTTATTTTTTTAAACCGAGTACAGTTTTTCAAAACAGAAACCAAACACAGCCTTAGAACTTGCTTTTGTGATGGTATTTATGAAATCAAACCAGAAATATACTTTTAATCTGATTCATCACGCTCCAATTTACTAGCCCTCACACAGTGAACATTATGAAATTAACTGCAAAATTTGAAAGAATCACAACCTAACAAAACACATAATTTCCCGTGTTACGAATGCATGAAAACCGGAGTATGACTCCGCCTGGGAACCACAAGATAAACTTCAGGTAACAAGACCCTTTGGTTGCTTCACATTCCAATATCTACGAACTTTTGAAGGTTGCACCTTTGCCTTTCTCAAATTGCTCGAGGTTCGTATCAAGTTCCCGTGCTCTCTGAAATGGTACATACTGCAGTGAGACATGCATTCGAACCTCAGAAACATCTGGACTGAAGCATTAATAGATACAATTTCTGACAAGTTAAAGAAACTGGTCAAGACAAGGGTGTTGGTTTCTTATTAGTTTTCCTTTTCTGTTTAGTGTTGATATTGATGAACTTTTTACATTCTCTTCCTGCTTTCTTGATTTTGTTAAAGTATAAAATATGAATTTATATTGTTTTCAGCATTCCCTTCAAAAAACCAGGATAAACATAAACAAGCTAATTTACCCTTCCCTATTACCCCAAAAAATGTAAACAAAGAGAAAAAAACACTAAACCATCTTACCAAGAACATTAAAACACACAAGTGGATTTATCTCTAATTTATAAGCTTTACCCACACTTCTAATCATACACGATCCCCATATTGTTCATACGAACAAGTTCAGACCTAGAACTCACTCCTTACCCTTTTTATGTGGAAGAAAAATGTGAAATAATACTCTAATGTTGAATGTCCTCAACATATTCAGACAATAAAGGACAGTTAATTCGCACTAAAATATCAACGTCATGCCGGCCACCGTAAATTACAAATCAATTGCAGTCAGCTGTCTGTTTTCTATAAACGCTTCCATCCTTGAGAGTCACCATCAGTCACGATGCTCAAACAATCTACCTCAATTGACCAATAATTATATAAAAAAGAGGCAATTGAATCGGGTGCTATAAAGATCGCACCAATACGAGTATATTATAGGCAGACTGGGCATTTTCAAGAGGTTAATTCCTCGAGTCAGAACCTGTGACCTCCTAATCAATGGCATCAACTCTAACTGTTGCACCAAGGATCTCCTTCAACCAGTTATAATAGAAATTGACAAAAATTATTGTTCAGCATGGCCATTTAAGCAATTAGACTCAATAACAAGAAATTCAATCTCAACAATCATCAACATACTTTCCCTTTTCAATTTTTTACTTTTGTTTCCAAGCAGTCCGTCCTCCTGATTTACACACCCTTTCCACATTATATTAATTGTATCACCCAATTCAACAATCCACACACTGTCCAATTTTGCCTCTTACTAATGTGCAGAATGGGATTCGATGCAATGGGCGTCGGAACAGGGCAGAAAGGGGAGCCAACGCATCTGTCTCCTTTAATTATTGTGGTCTCCTACTTCCTATTTCAACAATGTTATGCTCAAGGTTTCAAGTAGATAGAAATTAATTCCCCCATTAACAGATATTTTTTCCGTAGCAGCAGATTTTCCCAACATAGCAATATTTTGGTGATTGGAAAGTCGCCTTAATTGTGGTCACCCCAGCCTTGCGGCTACTTTGAGCTGCCTAAATTGCTATGTTGAAAAGGGTATTTAGTATCACATTGACTAAGATATAGTTCCAACAGAGTACAAAGAACTTGGACAGTCCTCACCTTATGTTAGTTTCCGTGGGGTGGAATTAAACCCTAAGCTAAAATTCTCAGACTTGCTTAAAACAGCAGTGCCACAAGAGGGGACTCAATTTGCATAGTTTGAACAACCGAGATGGTCAAAATCGAATCAAAGCAGAGATCAAAGAACTTTTGCAAGACAAGTAACAAAACATGTAATCAAGCCAAAAAAGATGAACAGAACAAAACTTTCTTCCACTAATAGGGTGCCATGAGGTAAAACATCTAATTAAAGAAAAGTTCCTCCTCAAAAGGATTCATCAACTATTAAAAAAAATTTCATGAATGCAAGTTAACTATCCTCAAAGAAAACCTTAAAAGATACGCAGACAATAAATAAACAAACACCAGCCATTTTGAACACAGCAAGAGTTTAATAAGCATCATTGTTAGTATAGAAGTTTTTACTGTCAATAAGAACTTATGCTTTTAAAATAGTTAAAATAAAAGTCAACAAAATTAAGGATAAGTGAATGATAATGTAAAACATATTTACATGGCTCAACGAGGAAACAATAAATGCACAATCAGTGTATAGGGTTTTAACCACAACTGCCTAAAAAGTTATATCTAACACAATTTTTGATCGCAATTCAAACCAATCTTTACTTCATAAGATCACTCACTAATTATATAATATTTAATAAAATAAAAGCAGTAGCACAGATAAACCCAGTTCAATTACTTTAATAAGAAGGAGACGTAACAACCTTAGAATGTGTAACAGGAGGCAATTGAATATCAAAGGAGCTTAGAGACATGTTAGCGATCTCGGCGATGGCAGCGTCTCTAACCTCCGCCACGTCACTGCTCAAATCCTCGTACGCAGCCTCGAAGGCCTCTTGCCAGAACCGCGGCAACCTGATCCTACGGTTATTCGTGTACACGTCCCACATGTGCCTCACCACCTTCTCTCTCTCCTCCATTTCCTGCTCTCACATTTACCCATTATTATGTCACACATGCCGTTAACCCAGATATACGGAAAGGGCAAAGGGGAACGAACTTACGAGGACGTCGAGGTGGTCGTGGAGCGGCACGTGGAGGTCATGGGAGAGCGTGTTGAGCGTGCCCGACCACCGGAGCGAGACGGTGCCGGTGAACATGGACCACAGTGCGAGGAGCAGAATGGCCGCTAGTGCCCAGAATTTGTAACTTCCTCTTCCGAATAAACCTGAATCTGAGGGTAGGGTTTCCTTTTTCGCAATTGGGAGTGTCTCTTCATCCTTCATTTCTTGGATTTGAATTAAATAGAAGTGGTTGGTATGAAATTTGGGCCTAAGTTTGTCTTCTTTCTTCTATCTGTAAGGTGGTGGTGAGTGCTTCTGCATTCGCTTCATCGCTCGCACTCGGATTTGCCGAAAGGGGAAGTGAACCCGATCTAAACTGAGGAAGAACAACACAGAATTTCAGTAATTATTACTATTTTAATTAATCAAAAAAATTCTGAAATCGTGGTGTGTTTGGAGAGTGGGATGCCACAATCATGTAGTGTCGCATCCATTAAGATAAGTTGACCTTTGTCTTAGATGGGGCAATGCAGACCGTTGATTAGACTCAAGTCACCGACATCGATACCGACAGACAAACGGCATCGTTTCGTCCCACTTGTTAACCCTTTCCACTTTTCCAAGTTCTTCATGGATGCTTAAAATTCAAATAGTTTACAATAAGTTCAGAATTTAAAACGACTAGTTAAATGCTAAAACTACAAAAGTAATGGGTGTGATATGAAAGAAATCTCCCCTCTGAATTAATTTAGTCGAGTCCTAGAAATATAAATGACTAAAGTATATGTTTTATACCGTAGAAATTAATAATAATTGACAAAACAACTAATACTTCCGTCAAATATTTCAATATCCACTTTAGTTTATCTTGGTTTTATTAAATTAAAAATATAAAAGAATTAAAAAAAATAGTTCAAAAAGTTTAATATATTATTTTCATTTACTAATTTCAAACTCAACATACCGGTTTTATCTGAGAGAACTTATTTGCAATCAGTTGATACTGTTTATCAATTAAATTTAGAATTTTATATTAGAAATATGTATCGCATTTAACCAAAAAAAATATATATATTAGGATGAGACTGAACACTCTAATTGAATAACAACACAAACTATATAAAAAATACAATATGTAAGTTTTTGTCGTTAGTTTATTCTCATCAATTGTAAGTTGTTTTGTTTTTTTATTAATTAACAAATTCGATATTAAACCAGTTCCTAATTATGCTACTTGATTTAATGTTTCTAATTTGAGATTACGTTTGAGTTTAGGAATTTTATTCTAATTTATAGTTAGTCATTTACTTTATGTTGTATTTTGGCTAGAAAGTTTGTTTTATTATTTGGACTTGTTTAGTTTAATCATGTTTGAACTTTATTATATTGAATGGAATTAAATATTCTTATTTAGAAAATACCAAAAATTTGATCCGTATAATCACTTCATTCTATCATCGTATTCTATATGTCATCCTAGTCAAATTTTATACTCTATATCTCATCTAAAAAAATATAGAGTCGCATTAGCAAGACCTAACCTATTCTAAACTTTTTGAATTATATATACAAGTCAAGCCAGCTTTTTAACTTTTTTTAATTATTTAGGCACTCGTTTTTTAAGTATTTTCTTATACTGAGCTAGAGTGAGAGGAAATAATAAACAAAAAGATTTAAATACAGGAACGAGTTTCTTGAGTTTTACAACATTTAGCTTAAAATACATCTTAAGCTTGATTTAATTCTTTATAATGTGATCATTATTTTGATTTATTTTTTATATTTTCATATTCATCTTCATCTTCATTTGTTTTTTTTTTCCTGACTTTATTTTTATAAATTTCTTCATTTCATTTCATTCTTAAACAATATAAGGATTATATAGTGGTGTGGTAGACAACCAATTTATCATTTTGGAAAAAATGAAATTATCTCCACAATAAATTGTGGTAGACCAAACATGAAGGTTCACACGGTTAACCTACAACATGGATGTGTTGTGTCAGAAACTCACATGTTATTATTTTTAATTATTTTATGGCTTCATAAGAGACTACCATGCTATATTTAGATATGTTAGAAACTCCTGTTTTAAGATGTTTCTCTTTAATGCATTCTGTACACCTGAGTCAATTGCAATATATGTACGAAGTATTAAAAAAAGTCTCCCGTGCTCACAACACCAATACAACATTTTTCTGTGACCCTTGACACTTACCAATGTGAAGCCAACAATTTAGTAATAATATATTCCATCTCTGTTTTTTCTTTACAATATAATACATAATACATGTTATACATCTTCCTGATTTATAATATCATGTTTAGAAATTGATTGTAGATTTGCACTTTACATGCAAAGAGAAAGGTTATAGAGAAAGGTTATGTGATTCTTCATGGACCATTCCAAGCAGTGAAATGCAAATTGTTAATTAAGACCAATCCTACAAGGTCCACAAAGATTGACAAAGGCTCGAAACAATTATGTAAGTTGATTCTGTTACTTAAAGGATTCACACTTGCTTTTGAAGTGTATAACTTGAGGCCCAACAAAGATATTAAAGTTCTTATTCTAAAATATTCATAATATTTTGTAATTATTGGATTTTTAATTAAATTAACCACACACTAGTAGAAAAAACACATCCTACAACAGGATAAAAAGTAGGTTAGAACATAACCGATGTAAACAAAAATGCGGTGACATTTTTAAAATTATGTGAAGAGATATTATATTCGTCACTGATGAACCAATGTAATATACCCCATTCTACATCAGTTGACACTGCTAACTGATGTAGAAAAAATTGAAAAAATAAAAATTCAAATTTTGGTTTGGAACTCTATTACATCGGTTGCGAGTCTCAACCAATGTAATAGGTACTAGATACAACATCAGTTGTTACTTACAACCAATGCAGAAAATTCTATTACATCAGTTCTCGCTACAACCGATGTAATATGCTCCAGCGTGTGAAAAGAAAATCAATTTTTGAGTGAGTGTGCACTGTTTTATTAATCTAATATTTCACTACTTTCATTATTTGTGCTTTTCTCACGGTGCCGTTGAGTTTCTCTGGTATGTTTTTTGCGTTTTCACTCTCACACTCATTTGGTTGGTTCCTTTGTTGTCTCCATCTACTTTCTTTAGCATTTTCGACATAGATGATTTGTTTACTTTTTTACATTGCAGGTTTTTAAGAATGTTATACACTTGATGCAAGTCTTTCTCCGTCGTGAATGTTTGGTTCGATACCCCTTGTCGTTTCTCTTTGCAAGAGGTTTGCAATTTTGTAAAATTTATCAAAAATAGTTAGAAGGTTATTTTTGACCCAATTTTTTTTATCAGCAACTTGATTTAGTGTATATTTGATGGTAGAATTCTTACATTGTATAGATTTATCATAGATCTTGGGTTTCAAAAATTTATGACGAAAAACCTTCAAACGACCATAACTTTTGATATAGAGCTCGGACTGAGACGTTCTAAAAATGAAAGTTGCTCAAAATGGCATATCAAACCTTGTGGGCAAAATCGGAGGGGATTTGAAATCCAAATTTTTTCCAAAATTCCTTCGTTTACTATTTTTTTTTATTTTTTAGTATTTTTGACATTTTTTTCTATTTAATCTATCTATACTTATTAAAAAATTTTAAAATTTTTTGTAGTGTTTCATTATATGGATTAGATATTTTATCAAAGAATTTTGAAAAATATGAATCTTTTTTTAAAATAGAAATATTACATCAGTTGGAAGCCACAACCAATGTAATAGGATAAATACTACATCGGTTGAGAGCCACAACCGATATAGTATCTCCTCTAGGCATTCTTAGGATTGATATTTTATGTCGACGATTTATTTATCAACCAATGTAGTATACGCACATATTATATTGGTTATAAAACCGAAGTAGAAAGTCTTGGACTTTCTACATCGCCTGCATCTACATCGATTTTGGGACCAACGTAGAATGTCCTCCAAAACCTATGTAGAAAGGGTTTTTTTCTATTAGTGACAACTTCACATTTTTGTATGTTTATGTATACTTATAGTTGCTTGGTTAGTTTACATGTTTAGTGATTTGTGAATGTTACTCTGTTGAAACTACTCTCTCATATTATTACATTATTTTATTATTTTTTCTTTTAAATAAATATTCATTTTGAAATTTTTAAATAGAACCTGTGATCGATTCACTCTCAGTTATCTCCCTGTTTCCTCTCTCGGTACACAGTCTCAGCATGGACTGATGAAAGATGTCAAGTGCAAATTGCCAACACAGAATTCGCAAAAGAAGACGATAAAAATTGGAAGGGGATAAAAGGAGTTTTGCAGTGTAAACAATTTTCAAGAGGGCATGAAGATAACTTTTGAGGGGCCATGTGAAAAGGGCGAGCAAGACATGAAAGTTGTTATCATTTTCTAATTGTGTAGTTTTTTAGTATTATTTTCTCACCATGCGACATGGTTTCTTTTATGTTGAAACTAGAACAATTTATCTCCTTTAATGGACAACTATATATTTTGTAGTTTTGATAACCGAGCGTCTCACTCTCTGTTATCTCTATTGGTTTTCTCTCTTAGCTCACTCTCTTAGTTTTTCTCTCTTGGATTCTTCGTCCACTTTGTTCACTCTCTCAGTTTTGTTCCTTCTCTCTGTTCGGTTCACTTTCTAAGTTTTCACTCTAGGTTATCTCTCTCATCTCACTCTCTTGGTTTTCCTCTATCGGCTTATTCATCCACTCGATTTATCTCGGTTTCATTCCTCCTCTCAGTTCAGTTCACCCTCTCGATTTTCACTCGCGTGTCACTCTCTATTATCTCTCTCGGTTTCCACTCTTGGATCCCTATTTGTTATCTCTCTTGGCTCACTCTCTCGATTTTCCTCTCTCGGCTTCTTCATCCACTTGGTTCACTCTCGATTTTCTTCCTCTTCTCGGTTCGACTCATTATCTCGATTTTGACTCTCAGGTCACTCTTGATTATGAATCTCGATTTTATCTCCCTAATCACTCTCGGTTTTCATTCTCGAACCACTCTTTCTATTTTTCTCTCTTGACTTCTTTATTCATTTGATTCAGTCTCTCAATTTTTTTCCTCTTCTCGATTCGATTCACTCTCTCTGATATCACTGTCGATACTTAAAGATTTTAAATCATACATATTTAATATTCTAAAAATAAAATTACTACCATAATATATTTTTATTAATAGTAATATTGAGTTGATACAAAATAATAGTAATATTTGAAATACAAATGCTGAAATACAGTATAACAATAATATTGAATTGATACAATAATATATATATATATATATATATATATATATATTTAACTTTTTGTTGCGAGTAGTACAATTTGAATTAACTAATTCCCGTGAGTTGCGGGTAAAATACTAGTTTTACAACATTTGTCTTGCCACAACACCCTGCTTTCTATCTGGGATCAGTTTTCATTACTACATTTTTAGCGCTGGATTTTTTGGTAAAAACCATTTCCATCTCTTCCAAGGGCACGCCTTTGGTTTCGGGAAGGAAAAAGTAAAAGAACAACCAAGCTAGTACAGATACACCAGCGAACATGAAAAAGCTCCCACCAATGGTGATTGCTTTGTAGACCGAAATAAAACTCATGGAAACCACAGCATTCATGGTTCTATTCACTGCAACTCCTATGCTCGCCCCTTGTGCCCTCAACCTCAAAGGGAATATCTCCGAGCTGTAGACCCAAGTCACAGGCCCAAGCCCAATGTTAAAGAAAGCAACATAAGCATACGTGGCCACAATGCTAAGGCTCAATGCCCACAAGAGCTTTTCACCGGAATGGTCAACCATGGTCAAACTAAAACCCAAAAGTGCCAGGCCACAAATCATCCCCCCAGTGCTTATTTGCAAGAGGCGCCTTCTACCAACTTTGTCAAGCAAAAACAAAGCCACCACCACGAAAACCACCTTTGTGAGGCCAATTCCAACCGTTGCAAGCAAGAGCTTATCCTTACTTCTCACACCAGCTTTCTTAAAGATCCTGGGACTGTACAACATCACAGCTTCAATGCCAGTTGCATGCTCGAAAAAATGAATCCCTACCGCCGCAATCAACATCCAACGCACTTCCGGTGTGGGCCTCACAAGCAACTCTTTCCAAACCCCTTCACCCTGTGACTTCTTAGGGACCTTCACGTTTTCACAATTCTCATCAAACCCTACCGCGGCTTTTATTTCCCTGAAACGAAGCTCAGCCTCTTGTGGGGTGTTAGAGACTTTCATTAGCACCTTCTTGGCACCTTCCAAACGACCCTGCATCACTAACCACCTTGGCGACTCTGGCATTGCCAGAATAACCAAAGCCAAAGCAAGTGAAGGAACTGCAGCAATACCAAGCATCAACCTCCATCCGAGCTTCAAGGTCAATTTTCCCAAGAAGAAGTTTGATACGTAGCCAAGTAAGATGCCAATGCCGATGCAAAGCTCGGGCAAAGAGGTTAGAAAACCCCTGGATGAAGCAGAGGAAATCTCTGCTGAGTAAACTGGTGTTATCATAAGAGCAAAACCTACCCCCACACCACCAACACACCTTCCAAGCATTAATATTGCATAGTTTGGGCCATACCCCATCAGAACTGCACCCACCATGAAGAGGAGCGAGGCTAACAAAATTGTGTAGCGACGGCCAATGTAATCGGAGGTTCTTCCTGCAACTAAGGATCCTACCAGTGCGCATAGGTTCAAGATTCCTGCAATAACCTCTTGCTGGGTATCGCTGATTCCAATGTCATCCTTGATGAATATCATTGCTCCGCTCATAACACCAGTATCTGAAATCATTAAATACAGTTTTAATATAAAGCTACATGCGTAAAATATATTCATTTCAACCTTAAATAAATTATTATTTAATTATTATATAATATTTTATTAAAAAAACTGGTGTTAAAGTATACTTTTTTTTTTCTTAAATATACATATATTATACACGTAACTTCTCTTTTAGTGACCATTTTCATCTTCTTCTTTTTTTTTTCTTTTTTTCCTTTCCTCTTATACATCTTAAATTTGGAATTTGTCTTTAACTTATTCCTATAAATATTTAGGATTTGTTTCAGCTTCATTAATATTATAATAAATATAATTATTTGAA
>Ga0209700_106022_pt1 | contig 19529 bp, 8 predicted proteins | sample SiratroredBW_FD_187528 | JGI IMG/M metagenome (GOLD analysis project Ga0209700, IMG submission 187528) | Root nodule microbial communities of legume samples collected from California, USA - Siratro red BW (SPAdes) (version 2) | ecosystem: Host-associated > Plants > Roots > Nodule | place: USA...
ATACTAACAATACTGAAAAAAAAAAAGCAAAAGAAATATGATAAAACGTTAAAAAATCATACAATATATTAAAAAATACATATAATCGATTATCGAATACAGTATAATCGATTATAAGTATAAAAACATGATATAATTGATTATCACATCAAACTAATCGATTATCAGTATAAAATGGTGATATAATCGATTATGTATGGTTCTTAATCAATTAAAGATGCAAAATACAAGTATAATCGTTTATGAAAGCATGTATAATCGATTAAGCACCAAACTTGGGTCTTTCCTGTGCTTCCTAGACCACCACCGCACTTGCTGCACCAGAACGAACCTTCCTGAACCAGTACCACCGCTTACCTTGAGGAACGGTGCTTCGCGCACCAACACCCACCGTGTTTGACGAAGAGCGGCACTTAGAACTCAAGGAACTACCATCTACATACCCGCTCAACAATGACACTCCACTAGCACTCGACTACATGCAGAACACATCTTTATAATAACAGGAAATTCAAATTCCCTCAGATTGTCAACGACGACTACCATGTCCGTGGGAATCTCTAACAACCTACAGGAATCTCTGAATATAGCTTCACAGTCTTTCGAGATTCTCACTCGTCTCTGCATGTGAATCCACAGTAAAAAAGGAGTAATAAAAAAAGTCAAAAAGTTAATATGGTCTCTCTGTATTTCCAATCTCGAGTGCATACAATACGCATGGGTGGCATGAATGAGTAAATACAGAATACAGGGCACGCATGGGTGAAGGCATTAAAGACAGAGTATAGGTAGTTGAAACCAATATTAATACATTGAAGGCACAATGGAAGTGTAGTTGAATAAAGTTACACAAGTTAAAAATAACAAGGGTAATAATGTAATTTCATAAACATGACGTGGCTTTCCATCTAAATCTCTTCTTTCAGCAAAGACCACCTTTGCCTCTTCTCCCTCATTTATGCTCTCATTTCCTTTTAAATCGTTTGAAACAAACTGCTGATGATCCCGCTTTTCCATCTCTTGCAATAGTGGAAACATAGATCCAAACAAACTGTAAATGATTTCATTAATTCAGAAAATCCCCAAAGTACCTCTTACCACATGTTACACAAATAGGCTTCCATATTTGAAAATAAGCTACATTGCATGAATTCTTACACCACACCAACAAGCATATATGCATATTGATTCTGCCTATTATCATCCTCCACAGATCTCCAAAGATTACAACAACCATATAGAAGGTTATATCAAGAAGTTTGGGTATATATGGATTCAAGCTTTTCCAGACAGTATTTTGTTTAGCATTTAATTCAAAAATATGAAACTATTGCAAATGAAGAATAGATTGATTATGGCTAAGAGAAGTCAATCTCGCCTATTCCATTCAGATATTACATTCTTCTTAATTTATTTATTTTTGCTATTTTACAAAAAAAATAAGTATTTTTGTTGATTCTTCTTCTTTATTACAAAGTTCACGTAATATATTGTTAATCGACACTTCTCTTTTTATTAGATTTAATTTTGTAGGAATCCTATTTAAAACCACTTTTCAATTTAAACATTGTGTTCTCGGTATACTGTATAAGGATAAAAGAGTTCTGAATACACTTGTGTTTTCCCTAGCTATGTTATTTTGCAATATGATATATGCTGTGTTGGAGATCCCACATCAACTAGAGATGAGATTTTTCAATAGTTTATAAATAGGTGCAAACCTCACCTTCACCTTACAAACCGATTTTGTAAGGTTGAGTTAGGCTTAAATTCTACTTCTTGATATGGTATCAGAGCCTATCTTAGCACGGTTGTTGGGCCACCCGTTATCGGGCCGCTATCAGACCACCCTTAAACAATATAGTCCCGCGCATGAGTTGAGCAGTCTCGGCATGAGGGAGTGTGTTGGAGATCCTACATCGACTAGAGATGAAGCCTTTCAATGGTTTATAAATGGGCGCAAACCTCACCTTACAAACCGATTTTGTAAGGTTGAGTTAGACTTAAATTCCACTTCTTGATATGTTGATTTAATTGAGAATTTCCCATCATTATCTTCTCTTCATACTCTTTTATCCTTTCTTTCTAATAGAATGTGCATAAGATCTCCTACCATTTTTGTTTACCACACAAATATTTCCCTCATTCAAGGAATTTTCCAGTTCCATATCCCATCCCTCCACTCTCCCATCTCACTTACAGTTTTATCCTTTGACTCTAAAAGAGTGTACAATCTAGGAAAATAATGATTTAGCAGTACTTTTCCTACTTATAAGTCCTACCAAAATTTAATTTTGTCTCTAGAACCTAGTTTCCATTCTATATTACTATCGAACTAGTTGCCAAGCTATCCATCCCCACCAATCTTACACACATCTTGCCACCACCAGGATTCATTCTTAACCCTTATATCCATGCTCAATTTCCCCACATTCCATATTTAGATAAAATAATCTCCTTCCACATACCCTGTTTGTCCACCCCTAATAGCCATACCCATTTTCTTATTAATGCACAATTAAACTTTTCTACATCTTTTATTCCCAATCCCTCTTCTTCCTTAGACTTACATCATTTGATCCCGGCAATCTTGTTGTCAGTTGAACCCCATTCTCACAACAAATTCCTTTTGATTTCATTACATATACTTTTTGGAGCCTAATAGAAGAATAGGTAATATAATGGTAGGGTTGATATTATAGATTTTATAAGGCAAACCCTCCTTGTGAAAGATAATATCCTCCTCTCCAACTGGGTAACTTATTTATTATTTTCTCCACTACCTCCTGCCAAAATTGCATCTTCCTTAGGTTTCCTTCAATTGACATACCTAAATATTTAAACAGAATAGACACATGGCTACAATTTGAGATCATAACATAGTTGTTCAAAGCATCCAAATCTAATATGACTCCACCTATCTTGCATTTGTAGAAGTTGATCCTCAAATCCGACTCTAGCTCAAAACATCTCAGCATACTTTTTATAGCTATAATATTGTTAACCTTTGCCTCACAAAAGAATAAAGTATCGTTAACAAACTGTAATAGGTTAACCAACACCTCATTATTCCCAATCCTAACCCCTATATAATTGTTTCTTAACAAACTGCTAGTCCCTCCACCACTATAAGAAATAACAAAGGTGTCATTGGATCACCTTATCATAGCCTTCTAGTAGGTCTAGACTCATCTATTGGGTTCCCATTAATCAAGATTGATATTGAGGTCATGCCTTTATCCATCGTATCCATTTATTACAAAATCCTAATATTTCCATCATATAATACATGAACTCCCACCTTACCGAGTCGTATGCTTTCTCGTAATCCACTTTTATAACTACAACTCTCCTCTTTGTCCTTTACACTCTTCCACAACCTTATTTGCAGCCAAAATACAGTCCAACAAGCCTCTCCCTTCAATAAAGGAAGATTGTGAGCTGTCTATTATTTTAGGAATCACCCTTTTCATCCTATTCGCTAATATCTTGGAAATAACCTTGTAAACATAACTGACCAGGAAAATAGATATGTGAACATTACTATAACAAACATATCAAATACAAACATATATTTAGAGTTATTGTTATCATCAAAACTGTACTAGATGATTAAATGATCTAAAAGAACTTTTAAATGGTTCACCATTTATGATAATCAAGGTATATGTTAATTTAAGTATCTCAAAAATGGGTAAATATAAATAGATTGTGTAATAAAATTTTGAAATTATTCAGCTTTAAGACACAAGTATTTTAGTTACGACAAATATTATTAAAAGAATTTCACTAATAAAAAGAATATTTACTTAAAAATTCAATTACTAGAGTTTGATGGATTAAATTATTATGAATTCAAGATAATTCAACACTAATTATATAAAGTGTTACCATCTTCAGAAAAATCAACAATGATTGATAAAGTAATTCATCTTGTGTTGAGTCCTCCAATTTCAACTACTTCCACAAAGTGTGCTTCTTTCAGTAATGAAACTTGTGAAATCAAGGCTTCGCAATAAAGTGGAAGATGGGAGTTGCAATGTAAAGGCTAAACCTTAAAAGGAAAACAATTATAAAAGCAAAATAAACGATTTGACCTAAAACTTAGAATCTCTATTCTCATATAAAAAAAATTCTATAAAGTAAACAAACGTATCAATGTATTTACAGAGGTAAAAAATTTATTCTAACCAAAAGAATAATGCCCTAATTTTTTTTATCAGCAAGAATAATGCCCTAATGAATAATACAAAAGGCTCATTATTGTTTTGCAAACAACATACATTCTCTATTTAAGAATGAAGCAATGTGATGAAAGTGACGTATTTCTCCATGCCATTTTAATGAATGAAGCTAAAATGTGGTTGAGCTGGTACGACGTAGTTGGTATCTTGGAGTGAGAGTTGCAGATGAAAATAACTTTGCATCCAATTCCTGAAATATTAATATAAAAAATATTAAAGACTAATTTATTTTTAAAAAATAATTTTAATCTAAATAAAAGTTAGTAATTGATTTCAGAGATTAATTAACAATGAAACGGAAGTTAATTATTCTGTTTACAATTAGAAAAATCATCATGATCGAGTAGAAAAAAATTAAACAAACGAGTCCTAGATCTCAATCGATATATATTTGAGAAAAGGCCAAGTGTTCATCTCCTTTAGTTTTTTATTTTTAGTTTTTAATGTCATTCTAGTTTTTAACTCCAACTTGCGAATAACTAACCTTTTATTGGAACAGACAGTGAGCTTCATTGGTTCGTTAAGCAATTTTTGCTCATTCTCCTTTCCTTTACTCCTAAAATTAAACAAAGCTTGAAGAGAAATATCTTAGGTAATCGCCATAACTTAACTATTCTAATAAAACAATTCAATTGCTAATAAAAAAAATTCTCAAGAAATAACAATTATATTATGCTTTTTTTTCTTCTTATTACCAACATTTGTTTTTCTACTTATTTCCAATTTAGTCTGAAAAGTCATTTCTTTTTAACTAGTAAATTATATTTTCAAAGCACATAACTTACAATTGCTTAATCATCAAAGCAATGCAAAAAGCACCATTTTCAAGACAAAGATAACATTTTTTTTAAATCATTGTATGAATATTAATTATTCGTCGGAAATAATAATACTACGTGCATATTGGAAATCCGGTTGAAGAACTATTTTATAAACAGAGATTTTTGCCACTTCAAGTTGAGAGTAAAATATTATAGTTTTTACGTTGAAAAGATAATAACGTTAATTAACACAAAGACGCACTCTAATATTGTCACGTGAATGAACACCATAAACTAATTTCTTTTGTTAATTATAAACGAGCATATCATTAAATTATATTTTTATCTTAAATTTTTTTTAAAAGAATATGTTGAAGCCTATAGGGACTTCAGTCCATCTTGGCTTTGTCTTGTGATAAATTAAAAGGAATAATTAAATATTCGAATATGAATAAAATATTTATCAACACAAAAGATCGTAGTAGAACATTTTAAAAGAAAAGTAATTATTAAGAAGAATGAACGGAAACTTTATAGTTAGAAAAATTCTTGGCGCCATCCCAATTAATCCGCCTTAGTATAACTAAAATATTTTTAGTTCATTCTAATTAATGAGCCATGTTATTTTACAATTAGTATTATACCACAAGTTTAAAGTTTAATATTTATGAATTATTAGTTAACAAATGTACACCATCAATTAATTGCAATTTATCTTGAATATAATTTTTAAAATACTAAGTGTATAAATTGGATCAAAGCTTGTATGGAGCCAGCTTCTATATTTGTGTTTGTTAATAGAATTGTGACCTAGGAAATTTGTCCCTCAAGAGATTTGAGACACGGGGATCCAGTGACACCATTTTTGTTTCTAATATTATAGAAGGTTTAGCTGAGTTGGTTAGAGAAAGATCAAGAAACAACTTCTGCAACGAGTAAAGATAGGGAATAGTCACACTTAAATTTGCATATGACACTATTTTGTTTTTTTTTTTTTTGTTTTTGCAAAGATAAGGCAAAGAACCTCATGGTAATAAAAAGCATTTTGAGGTGCTTTGAACTTGTATTGAGATTGAGGGTCAATTTTTACAAGAGTAAGGTAAGGGGGATTGGGTTAGAAATGAATGGACTGGACAACTATGCATTGATTTTAAATTGTAATTATATGTCATGCCCTTTTAAGTACTAAGGGATGCCGATTGGAGGAAATCCTAGGAGAAAACAGTTTTGGAAGAAAATGTTGGATAAAGTCAGAAAAAAAAAAAATTGTTCATTTGGAGAAGGAGGACACTGTCTTTGGCCGATAGAGTGTGCCTTATCAAATCTGTACTTTCATCTCTCTCGTTATATTTTTTTATCTATCTTTAGAGTCCCTAAATCTATATGTAAAGAGATTATTAAATTGCAAAGAGATTTTTTGTGGGAGTGGGGTTCTGTAGAGAGAAAGATTGCTTGGATAGATGGGGAGAGTTATGTAAGCCTAAGGAGGAAGGAGGGTTAGGAATTAGAAATATAGAGAAGTTCAATAAGGCACTATTAGTTAAGTGGTTCGGCACCTAGGAGAGAATGGCTAGGAACTTTGGAAACAAATCATTCAGTCTAAGTATGGTGTTGGGGAAAAAATTAGAATGGACTTTATAGGTAGTGGGACTTCGTGGTGGTGGAGAGATATATGCAAAACCTGTGGGGATGGGCAGCCAGGAAATTGGATTGAAAAATGTATACAATGAAATCTTGGGTCTGATGAAAGAACTAGATTCTGGGAGGATATTTGGGTAGGAAATTAACCATTAAATCAACTTCCCAAAACTTGCTAGTCTTTCTAATTCAAATGATACAATTGTAAGAGAAATGGGCTAATGGAGGGAGGGAGTATGCGACTAGAAAATCCCTTGGAGAAGGAATAGATTTGTATGAGAGACAGAGGTGGAAGATGAATTTATGTAGTTATTGGAAAGCAATACCCTTAAAAGACCCTTAAAAAAGACAGTTTGGACAGAAGAGTGTGGAAAGCGGAAGCTGATGGCCTATTTTATGTTAGTTCTGCATACTTCCAATTGGATAATTTAGTAGAGGGGAAAAAAAGAAGTGTTTTCAAAGCACTTTGGAGCTTAAATACTACCTCAAGAGTGACAATCATAAGTTGGAGACTACTTCTTGACAAAATACCTACAAAGGCGAAACTGGCCAAAAAAGGGGTTGAGGTGGCTAATAGATTATGTGAGCTTTGTAAGGAAGAGAATGAGACTACTTGACATCTTTTCTTTGATTGTAAAATAGCTAAAAATCTATGGTATAAGTGTGATAATTGAGTGGGTATAAGTTTAGTGAATCATTATCAACCCAATGTTCATTTTCAACATTTTCATATAATGAAATTAATAAACAACCAGAACACTTTTTAGAAAGATATGTGGATAGTCATTATATGGAAAATTTGGAATAATAGAAATAGAGTTATTTTCAATAAAGGAAAGATAGATGTTGAGAAAGCTTTGTGCACTTTTTCTTAACACAATTGAGCACTTGGTTATGGTTGAAATGTTAAAAATTTGGGATATTTTTTTTTAACTCAGATTGGTACCAATTACTATGAGGTGTCTAAAAACATTACACTAATACTATAAATCTAGTGAGCCAATTGAGAACTTATACTGGATGGAATGTCATAAGACTGCATGATTAGTTACTCTGAATGGAAGGAACATACCTCTTAAGGGGCATCACCAAGGAATATCAAAGATGTTTACTGTTTGCAATTGATTTTGAAATCTGAACACTGAAGTGGAAGGCTTAAATAGGAAGAGTTATAAGTAATTTACTGTCTCAAAGTATGTCTTACTTGAAAAATGTGAAGTGAGAAATTAGTTAAGAAGGATAACACACATTAATCTATCTCGTATTTTTTTGCTTGTAATTGCATTTGAATTTGGATTGAATCGGAGTACGTTGTTATATAAGAATTGAAGCAACCTTCTATGTTTTCTTTTATTTAATAGATTCTTTTTCTGATAAAAAAAAAATACAAATAGTTTTCCATACAACACCGTATGACCGAGCATCAAAAACTTTGTACTATCAATATATTTGAATTAGAATCTTGCACTATTGAAAAATAAGTTTTTTTTTCCTACATTTGTAGAATTCATATCAATATTGTCTAAAATAAATAATCTTTTATTACTAAAATAGGTAAATATGCAACTAAATATAATTTTATTATATAGAAATTGTGTCTGTTGATTAACGAAAGAATAAATTGTACCCTTGACATACAATTTCTCTGCTAAGTTAAAATTATTTTAAAAATAAAATAATTGGAAATAACGTTTCAGTTATAAAAGATTAAATAAATTAATTAATTTTTTGAATTTTTTTTTCTGCGCATTCTTTTTAACTGCAAAGTCACAATAAGTAAAGAATGAATTTAAATATTTGACCTAACTATTTTTTTAATGATTTTTTTATAGAAATTACTACTGCATTTAAAGATTTTATTTTTTTTATTTTAAAATAAAATTAAATCATAAGTTCACAAAATTAATGTTTGTTATTTTTTTTCTTCTACTGCAAAGTGCATATCAAGTAACGTAAAAAAATTGGTTTGCAAAGAAGATGTTACAACAAAATTATATAAAATAAAAAAATAAAAATGTTTTGTGACTTTGCAGTTAAAAAAACTGTAGAGAAATATTTTATAAAAATTTAATTTATTTATATAATTTTATAATATTTTTTATAGAAATTATTACTGCATTTAAAAATTTTGTTTTTATTTTTATTTAAAAATAAATAAATCAAAAATTAGAAAAATTAATGTATTATTACCTTTTTTTTGGCTTCAATGTGCAAAGTGCATATTACATCACATAAAAATAATTGGTTTGCAAAGAAGATGTTGCAACAAAATGATATAAAATAAAATAATAAAAGTTTGTGATTTTGCAGTTAAAAAAAAAAAAAACACTGGAAGTTTTTTATAAAAATATTAATTTATATTAATCTTTTATAATTTAAATTGACGTTACAATTTTTGTAATTAAATTTTTAATAATTATTTATATATGAAATATTAATTTTAAAATATTTTTAAATAAAGAAATAAAATAGTATGTCACTTATTAGGGTTTAAATGAAATTGTATTTCTGACATGAGATTTTAACTTCACTGAGATAGAAAAAGAAAACAAATACTATAAGCTGCTGATAGTATAAACAATTTTATACTATTATGAAATCAGAATCATCGTATATAATTTTTATAATAATTATCTTAAAAATTCTTTTCATTGTACATTACAAACACTTACACATACAAGAATCATACTTCTGCATCTCACAAAGAGGTGGTTGGTTTAGCTCGTGCACTTACAAAAGAAAAACAATATTACGATCATGCAGAAACAATCATAAAGATTAATTACCACAACACATACATACAAAACACAACTATTTTCAGTTGAAAATGAATTACAAAACACAACTATTTTCAGTTGAAAATGAATTGCTGATGTACCTTCAGCTTTTTGAGCCAGCTATTCACTTTCTGAAGGCGACACTTCTTGTTCTCTAATCTATTTATGTGTTCCTTTAAGAAAAAAAATTATAAAGAAGAAACAAGAGTGATCTAAATTTCTGTGACCGCATGTACACAGCATGAAAAAAGTTGATGAGACATTGAACTAACCTGCTTCTTTGCCCTTGATCTTGCTGCAGATTCCCTGTTCTTAGCCATCCTCTTTTGTCTTCTCTCAACAGCCTTTTCCAGGGTCTCATTTGAGTACTTTCCCTTCGTAAAAGGAGGGCTCTTAGAATCTGAATAGGGAGGTGACATTGGAATTCCCACTGAATTTTCTGAATAACTAAGTTGGCTTTCGTAGAATGCCTTAGAAACATTGAAATCTTGAGAATTTCTAATTATCTTTGGCTGGTGGGTGTTAATGGAAGGAATTTGCAACCAATGTTGTTGATGTATTGAATCAATTATCATGGGGGGCGGAGTTTGAACGTTAACATTCTGATCAGTTACATTATTATCTATTAAATGTAAATGATCCAATTCCCCTAAAGTTGATTGTTTCAAGAGGGTTTCTACAGACCTGTTCATATGTTCTTGGTCAACAATTCCCCTCCAAGCCTCACTGATGACATTGGTTTTTGTGCAATGCATACCATTGCTCAAGTTCCCAATATGCAATGAATGAGGATCAGATGAAGGGTCTTGCACAAGTTGTCCACTTTCAGCTGAGATAACACTTTTGTGAAACTCATCAAAGGACATACCATGGACAGGCTTCCCTGTGTTTCCCAACTGGCTCTGAACCTCATCAAAGGAGAGGTTATATAAAGAGTTTTGTCTAGCCATAGGTGGGTAATGTGGACCCTGGGCTCTATTAGGAGAAAAACCCATGATCCTTCTAGCCATTCAGCTATAGTTCTGCCAGAAAAAAATTATAAAACAAAAGTTTTGAAAAAGAAAAATGATTAGGGTTTTGCTAATAGGGGGAGGTAACTTGAAGAAAGTGAAGAAAACAATGTTTTTACTACAAAAAGTACATAATAGGGTTTTGCTAAGGACGAGGATATTTCAATTTATAGTGTCTGGTTTAAGGAAGTAGGGTTGGAGAGATGAGATCAGCTGTTAGTACCTCAAGCGAAATCTGAGCCGCCACAAAAGATAGAAAAGTGAAACAAACCTGACGGAGATGGTGTTCTCACCTCAACCACTACTCTGATTTATTTCCTAATTTGGTGGATTTTAAGGTTGAATATAAATCGAAGATCCAACTAACCAAGAAATAACATCCATTAATAACTTTCTTTGGTTAAGCATTAGCACCTATTTTAGGTTTCTTTTTTGTCACTTTCTTTTTCTACTGACTTGACTCCTGAAAGAATAGGGTAAGACCTCAGAGTTGTTTGAACATGTTTGTGATGGTACAGTGTGAGTAAGTATCATATGTCCATTGTTCAATAACTTCCACCCCCAAATTAAAAATGTCTTTTTCACTTGGGTGAACTGTTCATTGAGTATCTTTCACTTAATCAGTTTTGTAATTATTCCTAGTGATGGTAACCCTACATGTAGGGTTCATCCTGTATATGAAATATGGAAAAATTATTATATGCTTCAAGATTTTTGTTAATTGCCGTGTTATATATATATATTAATATTAACTGAATGATACACCTTAACATTTTACATTTTTAAAATTTTATTTTCAATATTTTAGTTCTAGAACATGAATTTCAATCTTTTTTAAAAAAGTTACAGAAAAAAAATTATATATGGAAAACTGTTCAGGTCAAGGGTTTAGCAAGTTGAATCTCAATATAACAATCAATTCCAAATATATATTTTTTCTCTTCAAAATTCAGAGATACTTTTAATATTTTTCTACTTGTTTTCTCAGCAATTTTTTTCTAGAGCAGCTCACTCTAACCCTTTTCAAACTAAACAGCATAGTATGTCATAAAATTATCCAAATAATGATTTATTATGACCGTGATTTAGTGTAATTTCCCTGGAAAATCGGTTAAAAATTAAATTTTTGGATAGCCAATTTTTTGAATAGGATTTTATTTATTTTGGTTTTTCCTTTTAAAATCAAGAGAATTTATAATTTCATATTTTTAGAAAATAATTATATAAAAAAATTGATTTGAAAAAAATATTTTTAAAGATAATTATATAGAAAATAATAATTAATAAAATAAATTATTCAAGGGAATAATTATTTTAAAAAATATATATATTTTAAACAATAAATATTTATAAAATTATGTAAATAAGAAATTTGTTAGCAAAATTAACATTTATAAATTTTGAAATAATTAGTTCATGTAATTTTGGTTTGGAAATTTCATAGAAAAAACGAAAGAAAGAATTTAAAAGAAAATAGTGGAAAATGTTTTATTCAAAGAAAAATAATAATTTGTAAAAATAATATTTTACAAAGAACACTATTCCCTGTTTTCTTATCCCTATTGTTATTATAATATTATTTTAATAATTATGTGAATGATTAAAAATAAATTTTAAAATTTTATAAATAAAAAAATTGAAAATTTATTTAGAATTTGTTTAATAAGATTTATTTTTATAATTTCTAGTTTACATTTACTTAATCTGTATTTTATTTATAATAAATAGCTATTAATATTCTATTTTTAAGTCAATAAAAAATAATTAATTACTTTCCTGAATAATTTTTTTTAAATTATAATATTTTCATAATAATTATTTTTAATATAATTAGTTTTATAAATTATTAATTTTTAATATATTTATTTTTCTAACATATTATTCTTCACTATAATTACCTTTTTAAACTTTTATATTTTAAAAATTATTTCTTTTACAATTTTATTCAAATTTATTTTTAAAAATATTAATTTTTCAACATACTATTTTTAATTTAAAATTTTAATATCCTATTTCCTTCATTTTTAAATAAAAAATTGAAAACTAGTTCAAAGTTCTCTTTTTCAGGAACCGAAATTTTATGATTTATTATAGCAGTTCAGAATTGGCAATTGACCGAATAATTTTGTCGAAAAATAAATTAGAATTTTATTTATGGATAATCCAATTTTGAAGTAGTTTTAATTTTTTTTTGTTTGTTTTTTCTTTTAAAATCAAGAGAATTTATAATTTTAGGTTTTAAAAAATAACTAGTTTGAAAATTATTTTTTTTAAAAAAAGATTTATTTAGAAAGCTAATTGTATAGAATATAATAATTTATAAAATTAATTATTCAAAGAAATAATTATTTACAAAACATATATTTTAATAATAATTATTTGAAAAATATGTAAATAAGAAAAATTTGTTAGTAAAATTAACATTTAAAAATTTTGAAATAATGTTTACGTGTAATTTTGGTTTGGAAAATTCCATAGAGAAAAAAGAAAGAAAGAATTTACAAGAAAATATTAGAAAGTGTTTATTCAAAGAAAAGTAATAATTTATAAAAATAATATTTTAAAAGAACACTGTTGCCTTGTTCTTTGTCCCTATTGTTTTTGTCACATTATTTTAATAGTTATGTGTATGATTAAAAATAAATTCTTAAATTGTATAAATGAAAAACAATTGAAAATAGATGTAGAATATTTTTTAATATAAGGTTTATTTTTATATTTTTTCATTTATATTTACTTAATCTATATTTTATTTATAAATAAATAGCTATTAATATTATATATTTTTAGTTCAATACAAAAAAAATAATCACATCTGTAAGTATTTAATTTTCTAGCAAATTAAATTTTCACATTTTTATTTCCCAATTAATTAGTTCTTCAGATAATTAATTTTATAATTTTTTTAAAATTATAATATTTTACAAATTAATTATTTTTACTATAATTAGTTTTCTAAATTATTATTTTTAGTATATTTATTTTTCTAAAATATTATTCTTCACTATAATTAGATTTTTAAACTTTTATATTTTAAAAGTTATACTTTACTTCAATTTTATTCAAAATAATTATTTTTAAAATATTAATTATTCAAGATAATATTCTTTAATTTAAAATTTTAAAACCATATTCTCTTTATTTTTAAATAAAAACATTAAAAACTAGTTCGGAGTTATGTTCTCCCGGACAGAATTTTTATGATTTATTATAACAGTTCAAAATTCGAACCGAATCTAAAATGTGACTGAGTGTAATTTGACGGATAATCAAATTTTGATGATTTTATTTTTCTTTTAAAATGAATAGAATCTCTAATTTTAGGTTTTTAAAAATAATTATTTTAAAAAGTAATTGTTTTAAAAAAATAACTCTTCAAAAAAGTATTTATTTAGAAACATAATTATATAGAATATAATAATTTATAAAAATAACTATTCAAAATTTATTGACCATGGGTTTAATTGAGGGTGTTTCTAGTATAAAGAGAAATTGTAAATAGTAATTGTTTAAATAAAAAGAGATTTATTTTGTTAGAATGGGTTACAAAAATATGTACTTATTGACAATGACATGATAATGACCTATTAAATTATTAAATAAAAATTAATTTTTTAAACTAGAGAACTTCAGCTGATATCGGAATATCTGATTTAATATTTATTAATTGAATAATGATAAGCTAGGTACTTAGTATCCGAATACAATTTCTTGAGAAAGAGAAGGAGATTTATGAGTCGCTTCAATAGAAAAAAAATTCTATTTAGACTGACTTAAAATTATTACTTTCAACTAACTTCTATTTAGACTGACTTAAAATTATTACTTTGAACTAAAATATTAACAAACCTAAAACCCAATTAAGGATCTACGCGGAATCACAGGCAACCCCCTCAAGTAGAGGAAGATGGTGATGCCCTTACGTTACAACAAATATTGCAAATTGTCCAAGAGTTGCAATGGAGCAATGTTGAAGCAAGACAACAAGCAAAGGAAGCTCATGTGGACCAAAATCGTCTTAGTTGAAGAATCGCGCCATTTGACAGAGGAAGCGCTAAAGGCCTATGAAGGGTTATTGAAGGTGAACGAGAAGCTGCAATGATTATGTATGATCAAATGGCCAAAAGCACCACTTATGGGCCATGCCCAATCTTCACCCAATCTGATTCGCAACCTTTTTCTTAGGTGATTATGGGAAAATAGGTACCTCCACACTACATAGTCCCCAAGATTGCGCCTTTCTTAGGATCGAGAGACCCCGAAGGCCACCTTGAGGCTTTTAAGACTCATATGCTCATTTTAGGGAGTCAGATGCATTTTGGTACAAGATGTTTGTAGGCACTTTCACAGGAACACATTGCAATGGTTCATGGAATCCATGATGGTGTCATTGATTCTTTTCAAACTTGCTCTTAGATGTTCTTAGAGCAATTTGCGGCAAACAAGGTAAATCTCTCTTGAATAACGAACCTTTTTAATGTCAAACAGTAGGAGGGTGAATCCTTGAAGGAGTACTTAAATTGATTATGTGATGTGTCAATAAGGATTCACCCTCTGAATGAGGAGATGTTCGTTGATGCCTTTGTGAAGGGACTTTGGCCAACCCATTTAGTGAGTCCCTATAGTGGAATAAGTAAGATTTTATGGTCGTGATAAGGAGCAGCGCAACCACTCATAAAAGCGGAAGAAGTCATGAAATGTGAAAGGCTGAAGAACGACACCATCAATCGAAATTCAAAGACTATCTATTAGGAAACAAATTAAAGAAGAGGATCAACAAGAAGTTAGGAGAGGAGAACAGAGGTACGTGCCCTATGTGGAGCATGAATGAAAGAACATATCTTACTCAGCTCAGGAGAAATGGGCCCCAAGAAGGAGAGAGCCTTGAAGTGCCTAACTCTTTCAGTAACTCGGAAACAAATACTTCAAGACCAAAGGATAGTGAGAAGACTACAATTCTCTCACAGTATTGGAAAAATACTCGTCCACATTCGCGATGCTTGGTGTGATTTCCATCACGCGTATGGGCACGACACTGAAGAATGCTATACCCAGTCCATCCAGTTGGCTCAATTGGCATAGGATGGCCATTTGAGAGAGTATGAAGCATATTCTCGAGAAGGCGAAACTAGGACAACTCCTAGTTAGAATAATACGAACATGAGAGACCAGTTTCCGGCAACTTCAATACCATTGTAGGAGGATTTTCCGGAGATGGGGGAGGGCGGGGGTAGGTGGGTGGGAGGGGGAGGGTGGACCAACTCAACTCGGAAGCATTACTCCAGAACAATATTGACTTTATCTAGAAAGGTGACCTCCCAACCTAGAGATCACCTTTCCGGACGCTGGTCTGACTGACATTGTCCCTCATGAAGATGATCCAATTATTTTTTCAGTATCTTAATGGAATGCAATGTCAATCGGGTACTAATCGATCAAGGTAGGTCTGCTGATGTAATGTTCCGAGATACATTTGTGTGCTTTAGATACTGCGAGATCAGCTGAAACCATTTAATGGAGAGGTTCTCGCACTATCAGGTTGAAGTCTGAGGTTATGTGGAACTGAAAATACGGAAATTTGGTGAACATTATCATTGTGATGTACATTGTAGTCAACGCCCCCTCATCATACAACTTGTTGCTGGGACAATCGTCCTTGAATGAATTGGGAGCAGTAGTATCATCAATCCACTAGAAGGTGAAATTCCCAATTGTTGAAGGAAGAATAGTAACCTTGAGAGTTGACCAAAAGATGGCTAGGAAATGCTACAAAAACAATTTGCGTAATAGAAAGGGACTTTATGTAGTAGCTGCAGCCCACGAGGTCAATACCATGGAAGCCGACTTGGAACCCACCTATAAAGAATGGAGGCCGAAGCTTGTGGGTAGGATCAAAGAAATGTTGATAGGAGAAGGACAAATTATTAAGGTAGGCGCAAAGTTGCTAGAAAATGTCGAAGCCGAGTTATTAGCTGTGATAAAAAGAAACATGATTGCATATCCTTGGTTAGCAATTGACATGCATGAGATTGATCTAGTTTTTTTGTGTCATCTCTTTGTTCTCAACCTGAACACCAAGCCATAGTATAGAAGAGGTGAAAATTAAGTGAGAGAAAAGGAAAGTCATCAAATAAGAAATTGAAAAACTCCTCAAAGCCAACCATATTCGGAGAATCCAATATCTTGACTAGTTAGCCAACGTCGTGATGGTGAAAAAGGTGAATGATAAATGACGAATGTGTGTAGACTTCACTGATTTCAATAATGCTTTTCCCAAAGACTTTTATCCACTGCCAACATTGATGCTCTGATAGATTTCAAGTCGAGGTTTGGACTTTCAATTTTCATGGATGCATATTCTGGTTACAATCAAATTCATGGTTGAGACGACAAATTAGTCTTACAAGGGTATGCCATTTGGCTTGAAGAATGTTGGTGCAATGTATCAACGCCTCATGGACAAAATCTTACGACCTATGATAGAAACGAATGTGTAAACCTATGTAGATGACGTGGTTGTGACTTTTGAATGAGTCAACAGTAATCATTCTGATTTGGAGAAGTTCTCAACACTATCAGAAAGTACTAGCTTACGCTCAATCTCGAGAAGTGTGTTTTCTGAGTTAGAGTATGAAAGATTCTCAGTTTCCATCTTACCGAGAGAGGAATTGAGGCGAATCCTAAAAAGTGTTTAGCTATAGTTAACATGAGAAGTCCAACTAATGTAAAGGAGGTACAATAACTGACAAGAAAGAAGGCTACTTTATCTCGATTTCTATCCAAAGGAGGAGATAAAGGCTTTCCCTATTTTTAGTGCCTGAAAAAAATGATTGTTTCATTTGGACAGAGAAATGTGAGGAGGTATTCGTGAAGTTAAAGGAGTACTCATCAGACCCTTAGTTCTTAGCAAACCAATACCACATCGACCCTTCCAACTATATGTTACTGTGACAAATCAAACCACAATTTTCACACTGGTACAAGAGGTGGATGATGTTCAGTGACTAATTTATTTTGTTAGCAAAGTGCATCAAGGTCTAGAAGTTCGATATTATATATTAATGATATATCATATATATTAATGATATATTATAAATTTAGACATAACCTAATAATATCATACCAATTCAGTTCGAACTCTGTCAAAGTTAACCTTTCTCAATATGATGCATATACTTTTGCTTAGTTCTATTCATTGCATTCCTTTCACTAATGTTCTGTATTTTGTAGATGAGAACATTCATCAATATAAATGTAGTTAATAAAAATCTAGAATGAAACCTTGTTGATCTTTCTTCACTTCCAAATCTTAACAATATAAAAAAATGATTAACCACAACAGTAAAAATTATTAATAAGTAAAAAGTGATAAGGATAAAAATCTAACAATACAATAGAATTGATCAAACAACTACTTTCTTAATAATAATAATAATAAGTATAATTAATAGTAATAATTACCAAAATACTTATAATGAAGTTTTATATAAAGAAATAATAAGGATTCAAGTAAATATACAGTTTTTCCATCATTTGTAGTTACAAATTTGAATACAGATAATATAAATGGAAAAGATTTATATAAATGGACTTTATTAGATCCGTTCAAACAACTAATTTCCATCCTTGGTAGTCACAAATTTTCAGAATCAATATATAAACGGGTGATATTGATCTGCTGACACAAAATTGAGAATACTAACAATATTCTCTGTCTTTGTTGTTGTTACAATGTTGTAGAAATAACCCACGTTTTATTACTGTTACAATATTATTCCCTATCAATGTTGTTACCATATTATTCCTTGTCAATTCTATTACGAAAATGAAAATATTTTAAAAATATTATTCTACTTGTAAAAAATTACAATAATCTTACAATATTATCCACTTCCAAAAAAATGAAATAAAAATGCCAATTACTCACTTAAAATTATGCATAAAAATAGGTAAAAAAATGTGAGATACATATTAACAAACCATCTTGTAGGAAATGTTTGTTTCATGATCAACTAGCAATTATAAACCTTTGTTCACTTTAACTTAGAATATTTTAAGCATAAAGAGAGTTAAGTATAACCATTATTTTTTTTCTTATATGGTTTGCAGAATTTATAGGCACAAACCAAACAATCATATAAGAAACTATTATTATATTACAATCATATAAGAAAAATAAAATGTAAGACATATCCTTATAAGTGATAATCCTTGTATTATATTGAAACATAAATTAATATGAGCTAAAAAAATATATTAAAACATAAAGAAGATAGATAAGTTGGATTACTGGATATAATAATACGTAAGCAAAGAGAAGTAAAAAATGGTGCGGAAACAAAGTGGTGGGATTAGTAATGAATGAAAAAAAATAAATGATGATGAGTAGTTATATGATTTCACCCCATAAACATAAACAAATGTTCGGTCCAATTTTCATTAATTATTTGATTTTAAAAATCTTATCAAAATTTATAATATCGGCTATAGAATTATGTTATTATGAACCATAATTTCTAATATTAACTATAGAATCATGTTATTAAGAACCACTTTTTTCATGTAAATTTCATTGTTATTACGAATCATGCAAATTTCATTGTTATTATGAATCATGTAAAAAATGTATACAGTGTCTACAATTTTTCATGCACATTTATTTGTATTTGAAAACTACTTATTTGTGATCTTATATTTTTCAGTGATGTCAATATTCAATTTTGTCCAGACAAATAAAATTATTTAAAAATAAGAAAATGAAAGAAAATTTAATATAAAAAATGTGTTATTTAGTTTTTATCATATTTTTTCATTTAAAATAAAATAATGTAAAAAAAGAGTTTTGACTTTATTTAATTTTATGAATAAATTTTGAATAAATAATAATAAAATAAAAAAGGGATAAAATAAAATTTGTAAAAAGGAAAAAAAATAAAAGAAAAATAAAAAAATAAGAAAAAAGAAGTGTTGGGTATATTTTAAAATAAACTGCAAAAAATAATAAAAGAGAGTGAGAATAAAAATTTAAGAAGCCCAACCCATTAAGAGATTCAGTCAGAAAAAAATAAAGTCTAATCTAATAAGAGGTTCATTTGAAAA
>Ga0209700_106024_pt1 | contig 19518 bp, 14 predicted proteins | sample SiratroredBW_FD_187528 | JGI IMG/M metagenome (GOLD analysis project Ga0209700, IMG submission 187528) | Root nodule microbial communities of legume samples collected from California, USA - Siratro red BW (SPAdes) (version 2) | ecosystem: Host-associated > Plants > Roots > Nodule | place: USA...
ACGGGTGTTTTCTTTCCTGAAAACACTATGCCTAGGCTTTGACAAACTTTATCAACACTCTTAACAATATCACATTACAATATAGATCTCTACTCATGCATTCATTCACTTATAAATCTCAATCTCTACTTCAATCTCAACATTTAAAGAAATCACCAAACTATCAATATAATTAAACTGAAATTATCAATTAATTGGTTTTACTAAATACATACACTGCATTCCAAAAGAGCTAAACATTCAGAAACAAAAAGCCCAAAAAAAAAAAAATTTTTTTAGCTTGGGCGAGACCAATTTCGCCCGGGCGAAAATACACTCGCCTGAGTGAAAAATTTATTGCTTGGGCGAAAGTAGTCCAGAGAGCAAGGTCTATTTTCGCCTAAGCGAAAATACTCTCGCCTGGGCAAGAATACCTCCTCGCTTGGGCGAAAGATTTCTAGCCTAGGCGAAAGCACTCCAGAGAGCACACTTGCTCCAGGGGCGAATAATTCTATAGAAGTACTAGAAGTAGAATAAAACAAAAAACAAAAAGAAAAATCAAGAAACTAAATTTATATTATTAAGTACAATTTTTTCAATTTCAATTTGTGCCTTCAACCCTAATTTATCCAAATGTGTATTTGAAGACTTGTGCCTTTGTATACAATAATGATGTGCAAATTTATACTTGTGCCTTTGTATATTTCATCATTTCCCTAATTTTCATCTTCTAATATAAATAAATTCAAACAAAACATATATTTTATTCTTTAAAAAAAATAATTCACTTCAGACATCATTAATATTTTGCACTAAATTTTAAAAAATGTTGAAACAATAAATGATTCTATATAAAAGATTACATTCCAAAACTTATCAGTAATAAATAAACATTTCATGAGATGAATCCTTTAGAATCCATTTGTTTCCACGGATGAAAACTTTTCAAGCAAAGAAATACGTAAAAAATCTGAAAAACATTGTCAAGTTAAAAAAAAAAAAAAATTGCCTTCAGAAACTTTCTACATGTAAAATGAAGAAAGTTCATTTTTTTTAATTAAAATATATAACGTATTTTAATATATATAATCAATTATGTGGAAACGTAATCGATTATATAATCAATTACACTATGTAAGTCGTTATATATATATATATATTTTCGATTATATTTTTAACGTAATCAATTATATATATATATATATATATATATATATATATATATATATATATATACATATTAATTTATTATATAATATAATAATAAATACTATCTAAAAATAAAAAGTAAATATTGTATAAATTTTTATAATAAAAATGTTATATAATATTATTAGTAAAATAATTAATAATAATATAAATATAGTTGTAATTTAATAAAAAAACATAAATATTTACAATGAATATAAATTATATGATAATAATTCTTTCTATTATGAAATAATAATTATATTTAAATTTAATTAAAATTATTTAAAATAAATTAATTTTATATTTTAAAATATTAATATTCTTAATCAATAAGTTAATATATTTTATAATAAATTAAATTTATTTTAAAAATAATCATAAAAAATGCTGAAATAGTAAATCATTTTATCTAACAATTATATTTCAAAACTTTTCAATAGTGAAATAACATAAATTGGATAATGGATGGTCTACGTGAACAGTGATCAAAATATGTAGAAAAGATCTATCGTCCAACAAATGTCCTACCACTGTCACACACTTAAGTCAACTTAAGTTTGTTATATAATTCTATTATATTCTATCAACTCATTTTAATAATTTTAAAATCTAAATTACACCACAAATTACATTACTATATCATAATAAAATAATAATATATATTAGTGTTATATAAGGTAAAGAGTGAACAGTGACGTTAAAGTAATACTATCATAGTGATTTATGTTAGATAATGTATGAGTTAAAAAAAACATTTAAAAATATTTATTATAAATTGGAAATTAAATATATATATATATATATATATAATTGGTGACATTGTCTAAAATTTAACTATTAATATGAATATAATCGATTTAACCTGGTAAAAAAAGTGGTAATTAATAATAATAATATAAACAAGTTTTATCTAATGTAGTAATTATTTGTTCTATATATAGGATCTATGTTCGATTTATTCGTTGGGTACTACAAGATAGACATCTTATGTTAATTTCTCTTAGTTTTATTTTTTTGGTTTTTTATATTATCTTTAGAAGTTGTTGATTTTGTGGTTTATTTTTTTTTTTTCACAAGTTTGATCTAGTTTTCTTGGAAAGTTACAAAATTTCAACTTTCACAACAACCTTGTTTTGGAAACTTTTTAAACACGCATTCATTTGGAAAGAGGAACAACAATAAAATCTAACATCCTTCATTAGTAACATTTTTAAGCAAGAGTACGTGGTTCGGTCTAGTTATAGAGCTTTAAGGTTAAATGCAGATGTCTACTTACTTGAGTCAGACGTTTTTAAGCATATATGGAGTCTTAAAATTGCGCCTCAAGCACTAATTTGTGCTTCGAGGGCAATGTCAAATAGATTGCCGACCAAGATGAATCTGGCTAAGAGAGGGGTGGTCTTAAGTAATATTTTTTGTCCTATGTATAACAAGGTAGAGGAGACAACTCAACATGTTCTCATCAATTATGAATTAGCACAAAAAGCGTGAGATGAATGTGATAGATGGATAGGAATTACAACTGTAAGGAATCATTCTGTTGTTAATCATTTTTAGAATTTTTACTTGATGAGGTTTAAAAAAGCAAACCAATGTAGTTTGGAAGGGTATGTGGGTGGTAATGATTTTGGAGATTTGGAGTCATAGGAACAAAAGTGTGTAGAAAATGGAGTAGTAGATGCTATTGAAATTTTTTGCCTTGATAAGCTTAAAGCTTAGTCATGGGCTAAGTACAGAAAGCAAAGGGTTTATTTTTCCATTTCTGATTGGTACCTGTGACTATTATTTGACATTTAAGGTAACAATTGTAGGTTCATAAGGTTGTAGGGTGGCTTGATTTAGGTAGAGTAGGAGTTGGGGTACTAGTTGTCTGTGTAAGAGAGTCCATCCTAAGAGGGAAGTCAGATTTGTAGGGTAAAAGGTTTTTGTTTTGCAGGTTGGTTGTATTTGTTAACAACATTACTTGGGGGGTGTCAAGATCCTGAAGGAGCCAAATATACTCTGACACATATTGTCACAATTTTAAAAGGAGATAGGCGTATCTCGATCAACATAGCTCCAGTTATTGTATATCAATTAACTTCAGTGTTGTGGAGGTGCATGTAGTTGTTGTGTTTTTGGTTTATGTTTGTTGATTGCAAGATTCTTAGCACAAACTATCATGTCTTTTGGAAGGTTGACATATTTGTTTGCTCTGTATTTGTTTGTCAGCTAGTACTGACTTTTGTATTGTATGTCCAGAGGTTTCGTAACATTTTTTTAACTCTTTTGTAATAGGGTTTGAACACCCCTTAAGTGATATTATTTATTCGATTCTTTGTTTTTTTTAAAAAAAAAAAAGAAAACATTGTGGAAACATTTACAAATTTGTAATTTTTTTTAACATGTCGTCTTATTCTTTTTCTAAATATAATTATTTTCTATTTTATATATTTGGTTTATTATGAAAATAAGATAATTAAATGTATTATTTATTGCATATATGATGCAATGAAAAAGTTTGATTACAAATAATCACATATTTTAAATAAAAGGTAAACAATTCCTTTTCATTGATGGTGCAGGGCAATTGCCTCTTCTCCTTTTCCTTGCAAACTGTTTCTGAAACCAATTCTGACCACCCTTTTCTCCTGAAATTATCACCTCAATTTGTTAACAAATTGCCTCGTTTATTTTGAGCCAAAAATTAATAAAAAGATAACAGTATCTTCATTCATATTTTTAATCTTTGGTCAAATAGAATATCCAACTCTTTTTACCCTTATTCATTTAGTCCCTAATTACTATTACAGTTTTACTGATATCATAGGACAAGGAATATTTCTAATTTTCTTCTTGTAGAGATAGAGAAAAAACTATAAAGTCTAAATAAACTTTTGTCCTGATAGAACTCTGCTATTTTTTCTCATCTTTTATGAAAATATGAGGTACAATATATATACAAAGCTTCCTTGTCTTTCGATCTTGTCTTTTTCAATGTCTTGTTCTGGGCAACATTATATCCCATGGTATTTTCTGGTTCTTCAAAACCTTCTTGCACCACCTCCCAAGCATCTTGAGATCCAAGAAGGGGTTTCATCTGGATGTTCCAATTGTCATAATTTGTCGTCTTTGTCAGTTGGAGCAATGGCAGATTATTGGTCACACTCGCCATAACTTTAATACCAATTTGAGATTAGAGGACAAGGAATATTTCTAATTTTCTTCTTGGAGAGATAAAGAAAAAAACAAGAGTACAAATAAACTTTTGTTCTGATAAAGCTCTGCTTCTTTTGCTCTTATCTTTTATTAAAATATGAGATACAATATATAAACTCAAACTCTTCAACTTCATTTCTCTACTCATAACAGCTCAGACTAGACTCTTCGACTTCTACTCATAACAACACTATAATTAACATTAACAATATTGAATTAAAAGAGTAAAAAAAATGATTTTATTTGGGTTTAATGCTTAACAAATTCCTCCTTAAACTCAAACCTTCGCGATACTTCATTCCAATCATCTCCTTCAAGTTTTCAAACAAAACTGTTGGCAAAGGTTTTATAAAAATGTATGCTACTTGGTCATGAGTTGCAACATGGGTTAATCTCACTTCTCCATTCTTCAAATGTTCCCTAATAAAATGAAAATGAGCAACAATATGCTTACTCCTCTCATGATGAACCGAATTCTTTGCCAATTCAATAACTGATTTGTTGTCCACTCGTATTTCAGTTGCTTCAAGTTGTTGCAAATTTAATTGGCATAACAAGTTTCTTAACCAAATTGTGTGACACATACAACAAGATGCTGCCACATATTCTGCCTCACATGTTGTCAAAGTTACAATTGGCTGCTTCTTTGAGAGCCATGTGAATGTTGTATTTCCCATGTAGAACACATCCCGTTGTACTTTTCCGATCATCTACGTCTCCACACCAATCACTATCAGAGTATCCTACCAACTTGAATTCATTTGTCTTTGAGTAGAGTAGCCCAAGTGCTTCCGTTCCTCGAATGTATTGAAGAATTCTTTTAACAACTTTTAAGTGGGAACATCTTGGATCATTCATGTATCGACTCACCATACCAACACTATATGCAATAACTGGCCTTGTACATGTGAGATATCGTAAACTCCCTACTAAGTTACGGTATTCACTTGCATTCAGTTATTCTCCCCCCTCAAACCTGGAGAGTTTCATACCAAGCTTCATCAGTGTTTTTACTGGATTACAATCTTCCATCTTGCTCTTCTTCAAAATATCCTTAGCATATGCTTCTTGTGACATAAATATTCCAAAATCTCCTTGTCTAATCTCAAAGCCAAGAAAATACTTCATCAATCCTAAGTCTGTCATTTCAAACTCCTTTGTCACAACATCTTTAAAATATTCAACAATCTTCTTGTTACTCCTTATGAAAATGAGACCATGAACATAAAGAGAAATAATAAGTAAATTACCTTCATCTTTCTTCACGTATAGAGCATGCTCATAAGGGCATTGTAAGAATTTTTCCTTTTTGTAATAAGTATCAATTTGGGCGTTCCATGCTCTGGGTGCTTGCTTTAACCCATACAATGCTTTCTTCAACTTCAACACTTTTCTCTCCTCTTCAGATTTCATGTATCCAAGTGGTTGCTCTACATAAACATCTTCTTCAAGGACTCCATTTAAAAATGCAGACTTCACATCCATTTGATAGATTGGTCACTTAAGTTGTGAAACAAGAGATAAAATAAGTCAAATTGTCTCCATTCTTGCAACTGGAGCAAAAACTTCATCATAATCAATTCTTGCCTTTTGTGTGTAACCTTTTGTAACTAGGCGTGCCTTGTACCTCTCAATCTCCCTTTGGGCATTCATCTTTTTCTTATATACCCATTTTACACCTATGTGTTTATATCCTTTTGGCAACTCTACCAAGTCTCACGTATAATTTTTTTCAATTGCTTTTATCTCTTCATCCATTGTAATTTTCCACTTTTTGTCTCTGATCGCCTCTTCAAAGGCAATGTTCTTTGAGTCTGCTAATAAGCAAATCAAATGCACTTCATCAGTTGAGTCATATAAATCTTGTAGACTCAGCATCTTAGGTGGACATGGTTCTTCTTCTTCATCATGAACTTGAGAAGTTGTTGGAGTAACTGTTGTAGCAATACACAATGGTTCTCCTTGTTTTACCTCCATTTGGTTCTTCTTTTGTCTGGTACATGCGTGTAGGCCACACTACCAAACACTTTCAAGCTTCTTGTGGTGTTTGATTCATCAATTTTGCATGCGGATATCGGTTTTGCACATACACAGCACATTGAACTGCTTCTGCACAAAATTTGTTTGGCATGTTTTCGCTTTTCAACATTGATCGAGCCATATCAAGTATTGTTCGTTTTTTCCTTTCGGTGACACCATTTTGTTGAGGTGAATAGGGTGCTGTCAAGAATCTTTTGATACCTTGCTCCTCACAATAGTTTGTGAAAGCGTTTGACATGTATTCTCCGCCCTTGTTTGACAGTAAGGCCTTGATACAAATATTTGTTGTCTTCTCCACCATTGTCTTGAATTTTTTGAACACCTCAAAAGCTTCTGATTTTTCCTTCAAAAAATAAACCCAAGTCTTCATTGCATAGTCATCAATGAAAGTGATAAAATACCTCTTCTCACTAAAAGACTTTGGAGTGATTGGGCCACATATATCAGTGTAAACTAACTCAAGAGATCTCCTTGCATTGTATTCTGCCTTTTTTTTTTAAATTATCCGTACTTGCTTACTAAGTACACAACCTTCACAAAATTTCTTGATATAGTCCATGTTTAGTAACCCATGGACCATTTTCTTCTTTGCTAACTCATTTAGCCCACCATAATGTAAGTGCCCAAATCGTAAATGCCATAACCATGCTTTGTCCTCCATGTTGACTTGCAAACACTTCTCTTGTATCTTCTTTAAGTTGACTTTGAACATTCGATTTTTTGTCATCTCCTCCTGTTCAAGCACTCAACCATTTTTGTCCTTTAAGTGCAAAGTTCAGTCTTTCATGAAAACCGAATATCTTTTCTCCAGTAATTGTCCCACACTACGAATATTGCTCTTTAAGTTAGGTACATAATATACGTTTTCTATTACCTTCTTTTCCATCCTTTTGAGAAAAAAAAATTTCCTCTACCTTTGACTGGAACCTTCGTTGAGTCTCCAAAAGCCACATGTCCATATTCTATCTCTTGTATATCAACAAAGACATGTTTGTATCCACACATGTGATTGCTAGCACCAGTGTCTAGGTACCACACCATGTCACTATCCTGAGTAAGGATCCCTTTATCTTCCTCGACTAAATTTTCATCTTCTTCCATTGTCTTCTTGGCATAACAAACCCTTGCGTAATGCCCATATTTTCCACAATTGTAACATTCAACATTTGAACTATTAGAACGATCACCTCTTCCATGACCGCGTCCTCGTCCACGCCAATTTTATTGGTTCGTTTGTCCTCTTTCCTTATTGTTGTTGCCACTGCATTGATCTCTACTACGACCATAACCGCGACCTCCACGTCATTGTCCTTGGTTGTGTTGCCCATACATCACCTTGTCCTCCTCTATAGTCATCTTCGTTTGTAAGGCTTCCTCTAGGACTTCTTGTTTCTTTTTCTTCTTCCATTGTTCATGTGCTTCAGGAGAACCTTCGAGATCATCAATGGTTATTTCTTTCAAATTTCTTGACTCCTCAATTGCACATACAACATTTTCAAAGTCATCCATCAAAGATCGAAGAATTTTCTCCACAACCCTTACATCTGTGAGGGTTTCTCCATTGTGTTTGAGTTGATTGGCTACTGCTTGCACACGCGTACGTAACTAGATACATCCTCTGAATCATTCATCTTCACGACCTCCAACTCACCTCGTAGAGTTTGAAGACGTATTTGCTTAACTCGATTGACACGTTTGAACACTTTTTCCAAGATGTCCCCGCTTCCTTTAAAGTTGATGCACTAGCAATCTTCTCAAAAATGGACTCATCAAAATCTTTATACAACATGTACAAAGTTGTGTTGTCTTTCGATCTTGTCTTTTTCAATGTCTTGTTCTGGGCAACATTATATCCCGTGGTATTTTCTAGTTCTTCAAAACCTTCTTGCACCACCTCCCAGGCATCTTGAGATCGAAGAAGGGCTTTCATCTGGATGCTCCAATTTTCATAATTTGTCGTCTTTGTCAGTTGGAGCAATGGCAGATTATTGATCACACTCGCCATAGCTTTGATACCAATTTGTTATTAGAGGACAAGGAATATTTCTAATTTTCTTCTTGGAGAGATAGAGAAAAAAACAAGAGTATAAATAAACTTTTGTTCTGATAAAACTCCGATTCTTTTGCTCTTATCTTTTATTAAAATATGAGATACAATATATAAACTCGGACTCTTCAATTTCATTTCTTTACTCATAACAGCTCAGACTAGACTCTTCAACTTCTACTCATAACAACACTATAATTAACATTAACAATACTTAATTAAAAGAGTAATAATTACATATTCCTAGTTCAACAAAAACGCACAGTCTTGAACAAAACTGGTTATATGAGTTTAATGCCTAACATTTACAACATATCACAATCTTTTAGCTCCTTTCTTTTGAACTCCACAATTTATTTTTTTCTTGCGAAATGTGCTCAATATACAAATGATAAAGCCCTAAAAGAGAAGAAATGTTTTTTGAAACATTACCTTTGAAAGATTGAGTTTGATCTCTAATACACCAGTAAATGGCACCCTACCAAAAGTGTTCATTTGAGCATATAATATTTATGAACACATAGTTTTATCTATATGTGAAAGCATACTTGTTGAACAATATGAGCTACTATTATGTGTGCATGCATTCAATTACTATCAACAAGAAGGGAGACTAAAAAGGAGAATGCATTCATTCTTTCATAGGCACATGGTAATATTAGAATATTATTATTATGGAAACAAATCAAATCAATAGAATATCAGAAATAATCAAGAAAATATCAGAGAGATAATCAAGGGAATATCAAAGAAATAAATCAGTAGAATATCAAAGATAATCAAGGGAGTATCAGAGAATATCATTAGAATATCAGATAATATCAAATGTATTTATTTAGAATAATTTCCATATTTACTTTCCTAGAATTTTATGTTAAGTGAGTGATTGTAAACAAAGAGATACATATTCAATAAAAAAACCTTCTTCCATGTTATCATATTCTTTGTTCTTTTTTGTTCATAGTTATCATATCCTTTTCCAACCTTTCTTAACCCTCGATACCATCGCAAGATGGTATCAGAGCAGTGTTAGATCCTGGAAACTTAAAAGCCAAAGTTAGTTATAGTCTTTCTTTTTTCTTAAAGTATTAAAATTTTAAAATATTTATTTTATAATCTTTTTATTCTAAAGATATTAAAATTTCAGAATAATTATTTTTCCAACACTCATTGATAACACTCATTGATAGTTATAAGTTATGGTCCCCACCTATTGGTACAATTCAAGAGAATTTGAGTCCCCAAGTATTGTATTGTATAGTCATTTAGATTAGATGTAAATATGACAAGTATAAGTATAAATATATTATTATTTAAATTAAGAGAAAAATAAAAAATAAACTCATATAATCTCCGTACTTATCATATTCTTATCCAGTCTAAATAAAATTCAAACAATTCAAATAAGATATATATTTTATTTTTTAGGAAGAGTAATTCACATCATAGACAATTATAGCATTAATTTCTTCCATTAAGTTTTAATAAATGTTGAAAAAATCAATGATTTTGTGTAAAAGATAACATTCCAAAACTTGTCTTTAGTGAAGAATCATATCATTGGATGAATCCTTTAATCTTGTAGGGTTCACACTTTCTAAGGGTTAAACAATGATTGGATTACCTAGAAGAATAATGATCATAATGGACAACCAATATTACACTCTGAAAGTCAACTAATTATGTAATATGATATTCAACCAATTACCAATTTTTTTTATATAAAAATTATATTTAATAATATATATATATATATATATATATATATATATATATTTAATTATAAATTTTATTTTTTTTTTTTTAAATATTAAAATTTTTGAATAATTATTTTCTAAACTTTTATTGATACTTATAAATCATTATCCATGAACTATTGGATGAAATTTAGGAGAATTTAAATTTCAAAGAATGGACGGAAAATAATTAATCCACCTTTAGTAAATATTGTATTTTGTAATTATTTAGATTAGATGCAATGAAAGATAGACTTTATATAAATATAATGAGTACAAATAAGTATAAATATATTATTATTCAATTTAAGAAAAAAAATGTCTCGTGTGAAATACAATTTATTAAAAATAATAATATAATCTTTCGAATAATTTTTCTAAAATAATTTCTCTTTTTCAGTAAAAAAATTATTGAATCATATAGAATAATCATTTAAAAATAATATGTGAATAGAAACTTCCTTTCGATGTGGCATATGGGAAGTATACGTTGTCTTTCAAACAAAACTAAACTAAAATTTATGTATATAAAGATAAACTACTATATAAAGGTAGATAGTTATGTATTCTTGCAAACAAATTATATACAGGAAGAAAAATATTTTAATTTTCTTTAATTTAAATCATGGGCATTTCCTCTTATGTTTTATCTTTTATACTAAATGGAGGAATAGTATATTCACAATTTATATTTATTATAATACTTTTAACGTCATGTTTTTTTATACTAAATAGAGGAATAGTATATATTTACAGTTTATATTCATTATAATACTTTTCACTTAGGTTCTAAAACAATACTAAAGTAATGATATTGTTTTATTATAATATTTATTACAAATTGGAATAATGAATTATTTTCAAATATTTATTAAAATAGCAGTGAATATTTATTACAATATTACATAAAATAATAGTAAATCGTGAAATGATGGTTTGACATTAGTGTTACCCTTACACTTTCATTTGAGATTAAATTTTATTAATAAAATATTATATTATAATAAAATAATAATATATATTAGTGTTATATGGGGTAAAGAGTAAAAATATTATATTATAATAAAATAATAATATATATTAGTGTTATATGGGACAAAGAGTGAAGAGTGTTAAACAACACTATTATAGTGATTTATGTTGGAATATTGTATGAGTTAAAAAAAACATTTAAAAGTATTTATTATAAATTAGAAATTAAATATATAAATATATATAATTGGTGGCATTATTTGAAATTTAATTATTAATATGAATATAATCGACTTAACCTGGTAAAAAAAAGTGATAATTAATAGTAATAATATAAACAAGTTTTTTTTATATATATAATCTATGTTCTATATATAGTAATTATTTCTATGTCATATTCAGACAATTTAAAATTATTGTCTACTTAATATATATATATATATATGATGAGATAATCAATTACTATTTAAAATTATTTTCATCCAACGTAAGTTTGTATATATTATAAATTTATTTATTTTTTATGCTGAAAAAATACCAATTTTTTCACTAGTAAATAATACACCTTAATATCATTACTTTTTTATTTATTTAAAATAATTTACAAATTTTAAGTAAAATATATAATTGAAAAGAATAATAATTTACTACACATTCATCTCGATTTTCCTAATGGATAGGAAGAAGCTCATCCTTCCAAATCTTAATGGATAAATCCAAACAATATACCTCTTTATTTTTTTAAATAATAATTCAATTGATATAACACAACATTAATCTAAAAGGAAAAGAAGATAAAGGACAAAAAAATGGATGACTTTTTCTTGTACCTCTATAATTCGAAAAATACAAAATATTTTTCTAAAATTTGTATTTCATATTACATAATCCATTTTTATATTTTAAATAATATAATTTAGACTTAATTTTTTTATTCTAAATTATATAATCTAAAATATATTCTGAATTATACAATTCAAAGTATAAAATGAATTATACAATCTAGGACATAAAATTTTTTTATTTCAAATTATGTAATTCGGAATGTACCAATTTTATATATTCTAGATTACACAATTCATAATAAATTTTTTATATTTTATATTTTAGAATATAAAAAAATTGTATTATAAATTATGTAATCTAAAATACAATTTTTTTTTATTTTAAATTACACTATCCATAATATAAGTTTTCAAGTTCCGAATTATAGAATATAAAAATTATATTTTAGATTATACAATTCAAAATAAATAAAAAAAGAGAAAAAGATAAAATAATATTTTTAATTCTTATATAAAAGGTATGAAGGTGTTGTTAAAAAAATTGTCGTGTGACGACTTTAATTCTAAGTTGAAAAAATTATAACACCTCCTAAACTTATGTTATTAAGGATAATTTCTTCATTTTGAACTTGTGTCTTCGTCCATAACTTTTGCCCGTGTGAATTTTATAACTTTTACCTTCGTACATAATAACGGTGCAAATTAACAGTGTTATGTTAAAAAAAGAAAACTCGACATCTTCCTAATTTTTATGATTCAAATCAGTTTAAATAAATACAAACAAGTTATATATTTTATTTTATTCTTTGAACAAAGTAATTCACATCATACTTATATTAATTGTTAACTAAATACAATCACATCTTTATTAGAATAAGTATTTTTAATTGTTAAAATGCAATTTAATTTTTAATTTAAGAACAATGGAAGATTTAAAAACTTAAATTTTCCATGTGAATTGTACCGAAGATAAAAGTCAAACAATAAAGGAAAGCAAAAGATTATCTCACCTAAAAAAGATATGGATCCAATAGGGTGAAAAAATATAAGATTATTAACACACTTATTATATTAGATCAGATAAACTTTTTTATTAAATATCTCATATTAAAACTTTTATAAAAACCTACCCAGTTAAAAAAAGTTTTAGACTATTTAAAAATATTTTTGGACATAACAAACTTATTTGCCTAAATAAATATAAATGTTAATTTTTTGGCATTATTGTATTAGATAGTAAACATATTAATCTAAATATAGGAAATCAAATCTATAAACTTATTAAAATATCAATAAACGTTTTATTTAAAAAATATTATTATAAAATAAACTTTTAAACATGTTAGACCCTACAAATAAATTTTTATCATCTAAGAAAATTTACACGCACAAAAAGATCTAAACTAATTAACACAAACGCCATCTTTCAACACCTTTAGTACTTTTAATGTTTATAGATTATAATTTATTTTATATTGATTTTTCTCTTCACTAACTATCCAGTCGATTAACATATTTTAGAATATATCATAATTATTTATAAATTTTAATATAAAATACGCTCTTCAATTAACATTTTAGTATTCATTACAAATTAGAAATAAAATAAATATAAATATATAGAATTGGTGGGATGATTTGAAATTTAATTATTGATAGATTTTTATTGATTTTCCTTAATTTTTTCTTTTTATTTTTATATTATTTTTATGCATTAATTTTGTGGTTTGTTTTATTTTTTTCTTTTCATAAATTTAATCTAGTCTCTAATGATTTTTTTTTCTTTTTCCATTCAATTAATTTCATATAATAACTATATACTTACTATAAATTTTATAAAAAAAATAATAATACAACTAAAGTAAAATAAATAGAATGCGGGTCATATAACTATTTTATTAAATGTTTACTTTTAATGACATCATAACATAATTATTTAAAGAGTCCATAGATTTTTCAACATCTACAAAACTATGTGCATGTCATGTCCAGATTAAGGTGAATATTAATTTAGGTATGAAAATAACATGATGATAATCAACTACATTTTTAGCTACAATCATATATACATTACAAGAAAAATCGCATTTATCTATAGTAAAATCTGTTAGCACCAAGAATTGCTAGAGGATTTGTTGAAATCAACAAGTGAAATGGAGTCTAAAAAAGCAAGAGGACTGCAAAGAGAACCATGAAGTTTGATGAAGCTTTTGATCCTAGACTTAGGCTTTGTGTGTGTGTGTGAGTTTTGATCTTGATATAAAATCATATGTTGCATGTTTCATAATTTAAAGTAAGCTCGAAAGTTAATCTTGATTAATCATATTAATCAATGTTTTCAAATTAAGATGTTTTAAAGAGAAAATTTATAAATTGGTTTTACTCTGGACTTAATAAAGTTTTGTCACAGAAAAATTCAATTGATTGAAATTATTACAATTGATTGAAGTTTTAACAGATTTGAAACAGTTTTTCTATATAAAGTAAAGGCACGTGAGTTCCAAGTATCAAATACATTCAGTGCAAACCTTGGGAAATTTTTAGAGAGAAAAAACGCGCAAAAACATCTTGAGAACTTTTGATCATTCATTCTTCTCTTCAAGAATTCTAATCTTGGAGCATTGCATTGAAAGTGAATCTGTGTAACAGTGATCAGAGCTAAGTGTTTCTACTCTGTTCTTAATACCATTGTAATATGTTTTGAGTCGAATCACTGTTTAGTTTGTTTTATTCTTCAAATCTCTTGTATTGTGTAGTTGTTGTTACATATTACACAGGGACTGTAATTGTAACAGGATAGTGCAGTAGGTTCTGTACTGGTTGAACTACTACTGTAGAGTTCAATAGGCTGTTTACTGCTGGGAGCAGGGTTTGCTTGCAGGGTGTAAGTGTTGTATTGTGTAAAGCTGATATTTGAGATCTTTTTAATGGAAATTTTTGCTAGTTTACAAAGGACTGGACGTAAACCTTAAGGAAGGGTGAACCAGGATAAAATCTTGTGTTCTTGATATTTATTTCTCTCTTCTTGAACAATTATTGATTCTGTATCTGTTAGTTAACTATGGTTACTGTATATTTGCTTGCAATTCTAGAAGTTGTGTTCTTAAAACAATTAGTATTTTCTTAATCTTGTTTAACCAGAATTACTTTTACTATTGGTAATCAAAACCTTACTGAATTGTATATCTGATTGTTATTGAATTTTCTTGAATTGAGTTCTTGATCATTCTAACTATGTTTTAACAATTAACTGAATCTTTTCTAACTAAAGCGAATGTCTGTTTGAATATACTATTTTCCAGTTTACTCAATTGTTTTCTGAATTTTTTGAAAACGTTTCTATAAACAATTATTTTTTGTTAGAAAATAATTTATTGGTATCTAGAATGACAAAAGTCGTCACTAATTTAATTAGAGACTAATTTAAAGGCTAATAGTAATAAGTGACTGGAACTTTGATAGTTAATTGTATATACCAATTTAGATCCTGATTTAGAAACCAATTTAGTTATCATAATTAACAACCAATTTAGTTATCATAATTAAAAACTAATTTAGTGACTAATTTCATTGAAACCAATTTAGTGACCAATTTCATTAAAACTAATATAGTGACCAATTTCATGAAAATCAATTTAGTGACCAATTTTGTTGAAACCATTTTAGTGACTAATTTTATTGAAATCAATTTAGTTACCAAAGATATAAATATCAAAAAATGGTCACTATATTGGTCTCTAAATAATGATAATATTATAGTTTTCGATAATTAAAGCTGTGATATTATATTTTTTCTTGTTAAAATAATCTAGAATAAAAAAGTAAAATTATTTTTTAATTTGATACGAGAAATAAAAAATATTTAGATTTCCAAATATAACCATGTGAAAAAAATGAGTCATTATATCAAAATGATACACTATTGCATGCCATTACAACATAGTGTTAATAAGTACCATACAAATATAAAAACATTTTTAAATTTTGAATAATACAATTTGAAATGTAAAAAAAAGATTATGTTTCAGATTACAAAATGTAAAATTTAATTTTTGTATTATGAATATAAACTAAATTATATAATTTAGAATTCAAATTATTTTATATTCTAAATTGTATAATTTATAATACAATCTTTTTTATATTTTTAACTATATAATCCATAATATAATTTTTCATATTTTAAATTTTAGAATATAAAAAAGTTATATTATAGACTATGTAATTCAGAATATAATTTTTTTATATTTGAGATTACACAATTTATAATATAATTTTTAATATTCTAAATTTTAAATATAACAAATTATATTTGATATTACACAGTCAAAATACAATAAAATAAAGAAGAATACAACTAAGAAGTTAAATAATATAATACTTTTAATAATTCTACAGAAGTACAAGAAGTAGAATAAAACAAAAACAAAAAAATTGAGAAATTAAATTTATATTATTAAGTAGAATTTCTTTAATTTCAACTTGTGTCTTCATATTTAACTTATCCAATCGTGTATTTCAACACTTGTGCCTTTGTATATAATAATGATGTGCAAATTTATATCATTTCCCTAATTTTCATCTTATAATTTAGTATAAATAAATTCAAACAAAATACAAATTTTATTCTTTACAAAAAAAAAAATTCACATCAAACATCATTAATATTTTGCACTAAGTTTTAAAAAATGTTGAAACAATAATGATTCTGTATAAAAGATTACATTCCAAAACTTATCTATAATGAACAAACATTTCATCGGATCAATCTTTTAGAGTCCATTTGTTTCTGTCGATGGAAACTTTTCAAGCAAAGAAATACGTAAAATTCTGAAAAGCAATGCCAATTTTTTATTTTTAAAAAAAGCAAAAAAAATTGCCTTATGAAACTTTCTACATCTCATGTAAAGAAGAAAACAACAACCTTACTAGTTGTTTTCCGATAGAGACCCGATAGCAGATGGCCCGATAGCGGGTGATCCGATAAGCCTAACAGCCTTGCTAGGATAGACTCTAATACCTATTAGTCCCAATAGAAAACAATAGAAAATATATAATAACGGCCAAATTTCTCCCACACCCCTTAACTATTAGTCCCACGCACGAGTTGAGAAGTCTCGGCATGAGGGGGGTGTGTTGGAGATCCCATATCGACTAGAGATGAGGCCTTTCAATAGTTTATAAGTGGATGCAAACCTTACTTTACAAGCTAGTTTTGTAAGGTTGAGTTAGGCTTAAAGTCCACTTCTTGATATGGTATAAGAGCCTATCCTAGCAAGGTTGTTTGGCCTATCGGGTCACTATCAGACCACCCTTACATATAAGTTTCACGCTAGAGTTTAGGAGTGTTGGCATGAGGGGGGTGTGTTGGAGATCTCACATCGACTAGAGATGAGGCCTTTCAATAGTTTATAAAGTGAGGGGTGCAAACTTTACCTTATAAGGCAGTTTTGTAAGGTTGAGTTACACTGAAAATCCACTTCTGATAAAATTGTTGTTATTACAAAGATCTATGATTTTATCGAGTTAACAAATATAAAATATTTATTTGAATACAAAAGTTTTTGTTTCCAATAGTTAATTTGAATATAACTTTAAAATTAGAATTAATAGAATTAATTAATGTTATATCATATGTTTTAATCTTATAGTAATTTAAAAAAGACAACAAAAGTAATAAATTTAATGATTTTTTTTCAATTTTTTTAAAAAATTTTATTAGAGAAAACTAAATGTTTTATGAATACAAAATATAGTTTTTTAACCATTAATTAATACTACTTTAATAATTATTTCAAAATATTGAAATTTTAAGAAATTACCAATTTAAGAAATAATATTAATTCTAAATAATTAGTTATTGCATATTATTATTATTATTATTATTATTATTATTATTATTATTATTATTATTAGTATAAAGATTGGTGTTTATGTAACATAAACATAATAAATGTAAAATATTTATCTAAATATTAAAACTATTGAATTATATTACCTTTAAATTATTATTAATAAAATTAAATAATGTAACAACCTAGAAAATCTGTCATTTGAGTAGAAATGGTAGAAGTGGAATGAGTACTTGATTATTATATTATTAAACTAAAAACGCGTATTTATAGAAAAAGTAATTAGTCAAGTCTCATTTCAACTCAAGCCATCATCTCTCTAAAACCCCTAACCCTCTTTTCCTCTGACTTCTCTCTAAGTCTCCGCTTCCATACTTCATCAGTTTCTCAAGCGAAGCCCATCGTTGGACTCGTGACGGAGAATAGAGCAAGTCTACCCGATCAGAATCTCCGTTAGAGTAAGTTCGTTCTCTGCCCTCTTCACTTAGAGTCATTTTTAGGGTTTTGATTTCTTCTGCCTTATGAGCTTGCATGTGGCATCTGAGTTATCAGATAGTGCCCCTGTGAGCTCAGTTCCCTAGTGTTTTCATCTGATCGTTGATCAGAGGACATTTTGATGCAGATTTGAGTTCTTGACGATCTTAGGATTTGGGGCTGTTAGAGAGAACTTCTAGTGCAATTCAGGTAAGGGAAGCTAACCTTAGTGCTTGTTTGATTTACAAATTTAAGTCTTGAATAGAGAAGTTAATGATTGTAGTAATTGTACAATTTGTATCTGGTAAAGTTTCCTGCAGGTCTGAAATGTTGAATTGAATGTTGCATGTATGAGATAGTTGTGTGAAAATTGATGATATGTTGATCTGTTGAATAGATAATTTGTGCTAGGGTAGATCATTCATCGTGTATGTGGCTTGATTTTCACCCAATTTAGTCATCTGAGGCATGCATGGTAACTCTGATATAGTGAATTTTGTTGATTTTTCTGCATAATTCGCCCAGGCGACATCATCTCGCCCAGGCGAGAATGGTTTCGAGTAGCAAGTATGCTCTCTGGACTGTTTTCGCCCAGGCGAGAAAGTAGTTCGCTCAAGCGAGGGTACAGTCGCCCAAGCGAGGAAGCCCCTGGACCAAGTGTGCTCTCTGGAGTGCTTTCGCCTAGGCGAGAAATCTTTTGCCCAAGCGATGAGGTATTCTCGCCTAGGCGAGAGTATTTTCGCTCAGGCAAAAATAGACCTTGCTCTCTGGACTACTTTCGCCCAAGCGATAAATTTTTCGCTCAGGCGATGGGTATTTTTGCCCGGGCGAAATTGGTCTCGCCCAAGCTAAAAAAAAAAAAAATTGGCTTTTTGTTTCTGAATGTTTAGCTCCTTTGGAATGCAATGTATGTATTGAATAAGCTAGATTAATTGATAATTCAAGTTTAATTATACTGGTAGTTTAGTGACTTCTTTAAATGTTTAGATTGAAGTGGAGATTGAGATTTAACAGTGAATGAATGCATGAGTAGAAATCTATGGTGATGTTATATTGTTAAAAGTATTGACAAAGTTGGTCAAAGCCTAGGCATAGTGTTTTCAGGAAAGAAAACACCCGTGTCTTGGTTAATTAGGAAGTGCATTGTCTAAGGATCTGATCAATAACGATTGATATCCTGACTCTACTAGTAATAGGAATCAAATAGATGATCATTACTAGGTGGTGAGAGTCGAAGGAGGTCT
>Ga0209700_106025_pt1 | contig 19506 bp, 6 predicted proteins | sample SiratroredBW_FD_187528 | JGI IMG/M metagenome (GOLD analysis project Ga0209700, IMG submission 187528) | Root nodule microbial communities of legume samples collected from California, USA - Siratro red BW (SPAdes) (version 2) | ecosystem: Host-associated > Plants > Roots > Nodule | place: USA...
GCTCATGGAGGTGAAGAGGTGGTCCACACGAGACAAAAATAATTAAAAATCCATTTATAATTGATGTCTCTTCTTCAGTGGAAGTACAAAAACCTCACTGAAATGGAAAGAAGTTTGTCTTTTTAGAAGTTTTCATATTAACATTATTTGATACAATTCCAAAACTTTCTATCATAGCATTTAATGTCATTTGTCTATTTTCAGTGACCAAGCATTCTTCTATAATATAAGGCTCAGGCTGATTTGCTTCCATTCAGGTCCATGCATTAGTTGTGACTCTTGATCATGTTTTTCTCACCCACTTTGCTTTAAATTTTAGAGAAGATTTAAATAAAAATTGTTAACAATTCATGTAAAAATATTATTACGAAAAGCATATATATAAAAGAAATTATGTTGTATCAATATAACTTTTACCAAATATTACCTTATCAATAATAGTATGCATAAAATAAATTTTATCAATCTAACCATTAAATAACAATTTCTTAAATTGACCAACAATAAAAAAATTAATTATTCATATTTTATAATATTTTGAAAATTATATATGTTCTTTCTTAAATAAAAAAATAACAAATAATTTTATATTGATGTAAATATATAAGTTTAATATATATATATATATATATATATATATATTAAAGATACTTTTTTTATTTATTAAAAATTTTAATTAATAAACGTTGGTTTCTTTTTGTCGTCTCGACCTTATAGCTCTTTTTTAATATTATGGTACTACTAGTTGGCTAAGAATTTATACTCCATCGTTACATATTTTTGAAAAAATAAAGTTAAAGAGATACTAAGAAAATAAACAAATTTTTTAAATATACAACTACAACAAAAAAAAAAATACAAATTGCAACATCTCAGTGTACATTACTTCAAAAAAAAAAAAAAAAAAGATTGAAACGCTTTTGTGTTGATACAAAAAATAAAATTAGGAGTGATAATAGGAGTAGATTCGTCTTGTTTTAGCCCCTTTTATATTTGATTCACTAAAATTAAACATTTGTGAGTTGTCCTGTTTTGTCTATAATTGTGAGTTGACTGAAGATCGTTTCATATAATTAAAATTAAATTAAAAATTAAGTTTGAAAAATCTTTTATAACTTTTAAGTACCATATATGAGGATCTTATAAAAATAAAGATTTACTATAAAATATATCTATTACAATAAAAGTTTAAAAACTAATAATTTACTATTTATTTATTATAAGTAAATTATAAAAAACATATATTAAAGTCACCATAAAATAAAATTCTGATTTAAACTTGTAAATATATAATATTATTGAAATAATGAATAAAATTATATAATCATATTTAATAGACAAGCAATACTGTAATAAAACATTACAAAATTAATGGGGGTGGTTGTAGAACAAGTCAACCCTCACTTTGAGCCAAGGTGGATGACTGGTCTCATGACCATTTTCACATTGTGTCCCTAATTAAAACCAGATGTTATTTATAAATACCTATACAATTTATAGGATACTAATTCTTGATATTGAAAGGCAAATATTTTAGAACAATTAAGGTCATTCTATATGAAATTCAAAGTTAAATAATTTTACTGTTATTTTATTATAAGAAAAATTTCTTGTAAAATGGAGAAGAATATTTACAAATTAAAATCTTACATGATGTAAGATATTTTATTATATCAAAATAAGTCCTTTATTTGAAATTAAGGGACAAGAATAACCTAGATGGTATCCACTATCTCAATACTCTCATCTCAACTTTATTATCCTCTATAGAGTTATTATATACCAAGTATTATCTATTTTAAACTTTAATAATTTGATCATAATTTTATCTTAGATATGCATATTAATAAATAAGATAAATGGTAGTTATAAACTATCTTTCCTTTTATTTTATGTTTTATAACCCTTCGTATATGTAATAAACATTTGTATTAAGATTAAATAGAAGTAATAAAGATTTGTATTAAGTTAAGATTGAATTGTAGTTCTTTTTAGGTTTTACTAAAGAAGAAGATGAAAAATATTTATTCTCTTCATTCATTATATATTATTAAAAAGTATATTTTTTTATCGTGATACTTATGGAGACACATAATTTACATAAATAGTAACAAATTTTATAATAAAAAGTTAAAACTTATGTCGAATTTGAATGTGTATATATTTGCGATGATTTTTGTGATAAAATAATTTAATTTTTTTAAAATATTGTCACATAAGTTGTCACAAAATTGAATTACTAAAAGACACTTTTTATGTCAATAATCTGTTACTAAACTATGTATCATAAATGTCGTCACAAATAAATACAATAAAACTAGTGACAATCATTATTATAGAACTCATGAGCATCACAACAAAATGTCACAAAATTCGTTGCAAATATCATGCCTAGCTTAAGTATACTTAACTTAACTTCAAATGACCTTAAAGACAATGTCTCCTTGATGTTATGATGTGTTGTTTAAAATGAAATACATATGTTTAAGCACTTTAAAACTTAAGTGTAATATACATGTCACTTGAAGCATTATCATTTAACCGAAACATAAGTTCAATAAAATGAGTGAAGGATAAGCTTAAAATGTGAAGTATTTGAGATTGAGACTTAATCCTTAAGCGACGAAATTTAGGAACTTAAACACATGTCACTTAAAGTATTATTTCGTAAAAGCTTAAGTAGTGAGACCCTATTAAATATAATTTTTTTTAAATGTTTCACTTCGCATTTAAGCGGTTGTTAAAAGACATTTAAGCAACACTTTACAACATGATGATAAGATTGTAAATGAATCATTCAGAATGATTCAGACTAGGCTCATCAAAGATGAAAAAGTTAACAAACTTAGATTTTCTGAGGTTTTATTTTTTTAGTATTCACCCTTAAGTTGATATTCATGGGTGCTTAAACAATTTTGTGGAAGGTGATAAAGTTTACATTGTATCTATTGAAAATATCAGTTAAAGTATTTTAAAAATTTGTGTAATAATTAATTTTAGAAAGTGATGTTGGTTTTTTTTTATTTGAATAACTTACGCATATATAATTGGAATATAGAAAGAGAAGCACACAAGGTAATAAAATTACAAAATTTTATTACTCTAAACTTTACAATAATATAAAAAAATTTAAAATAAACTGAAAAAAAAATAATGACAGCCTATTTCATTTCATCCATGGCTTAACATAGTATTCTTTGTCCTTTAGTCATTCCTGGCTAACATACAAGGATTGTAGGCTTGGTTGATCGTTTGATCATCTTATCTGATTGTTGAAGAGTAACAACATCTCATAGATGAATACACAATTTTGGTTTTCTCTCCTAGTACAGACCATCTTGCTCTTTAGGGAGGGTAGCATATTTTGACTATATAATGAATAAGCTATCTCTCTTAGGTAGTTGGATAAATACTCTTACTATTTTCCATGAAGTTCTTCTGGATCCTAATATTGTAGCAGTAATCCTACTTTAAGCTTGAGAATTATGAAGTTAAGAGGTTGCTCTATCATCTGATCAGCATTTGGTATGGTGTAACCTTTGCTCTCTTGACTCAGGGGAGTGCTCTTAATTTGAGCAACAATTTGGCATGATTTCTCCTTTCATGTCCTCTCTTTCTTCTTCTTGATGGTATACATTATATAGGCACTGTAAGAAGATAGTTGGTGAAAGGTCGTTTATATTCCTTGAGTAGCTTCAATTCTTTTGATGATATTTTCTGCGTCTATCGAGCTTAAAAATATTTGTTACATTTAATGCAGCTTTGATTTGCACTGCTTTTTCTTCACAACATCCTTGATAATTGACAATGCTTATCTCCCAAAGTAGCATAGCTTTTTGCATCAATTCATGGAGTGCATATCGTACAAGATAGTTGGGTCAGAGATGAAAGGCTCTTTGGGTCATGAGGTTAATGAAGAAAACAACTTTACCTTGAGCCCCAAGAGATCTTCAATATTTGTTTTATATTTGATATTGAACAATTTCTTTGGTAGACAAACATTCCCAGAAATAAAAAAGTAAACACACATATATATTCAAAAGGTACATTTTTATATGTGTCTAATGTCTAATCCTATAAACATATGTTCTGATCATATTAGTGTTATGTCAAACTTAAGGAAGGGTTGTATAGTATTGTTTCATTTGTCAGATGTAACACTTGCATCTTACATGATATGTTATATTGAACTTCAATCATCTTTTAGATGATGCATGATCATCTTTTAACCTGTATGTTTTCAACACTTAATCAAAATCATAGGTTGTTGAATTTTTCCTTAACAAATTTGCTTCAATTACAATTATCACTGGTCACATGTTTTGTGGTGGTGGATGGAATATTACTCTTGTTGTTACTACATGTGGTTGGAGTTCCTCTACCTCTTTAGCCTAAACATAATAGCACTTTATGAAAGAGTGTGTGATGGGTAAATACAAAGGAGCATAGGGCTTTGTATGCAATGGATCGATATCAAACTAAAAGAATATTCATAATTTAGTTGTGAGGTTGAAAATCCTAAGGATATATGCAAAACTAATACAAACTATTTCACTAAATGAGTGATGAAGTCATCAATGTTGATAAGTGTCATGCCCCACACTGTAAAGATGAACTTTGCAATATGAGTGAGAATATCAGAGGTATGAAGATAAAAACTTTACTAGGAAGGAGAAAAGATCATTTAAATATGTGGAAGTGTATTTAGATGCAGTTTCTAAATACATAATGACATGAAATTCTCTTAGCCTCCGTATTTAAAGTTGTGACCCCTCACACATTGAGTACACTCCACATCTGGGATGGGATGAACATGACTCAACCATCGATCATATTTTGATTTTTAACTTAGGGGTACTAGCTAGTCTTCAATTATGCATTGATGACCAATGCCTCACAGGGGAAGAAGACCTTATGAACCAAGCTCATCTGAAGTAGTGGATGAAAAGAAGAAAATGAAAAAAAAGGTATAATACACGATCATAAAAAAGGAACCACATTAAACATAAAAAAGTAATAAATAACAAAGAGAAAGTATAAAATAACCAAATACAATCTTGTAATAATGATCAAATGGAGATAACCTTAACAGGAAAGTCGGAAATTTTTACTCATCAAAAGTGTGGTGTGGTTAAAACATGGTGGTAGGGACCATTTATAAGTAATGGGAGGCCATGAGCTCATCACTTAAATTAAAATGGTTAGCTCCACTTAAGTGAGTGATTTAATACATTTTAACCCGTAACGACTATGTCAAATTGCCTAAGCAAAGATATAGTCATGTTTAAGCGAGATTAGTTGGTAAATTTTAACCACATTGAAGATGTGCAACGGTTAAACAAATTGAAAGCATTATAACTCCAAATGACTATGTCAGGGTGCTAATCCAAAATAGAATAACACTTAAGTGAGTAAGCACACATATCATGATCTTGCTTAAGTTGACTCATTTTCCTGCTTAAACAAGTAAATATACACCATGTTTACATTGATAACTAAGTTGCTTTAGTGTATGTAATACATAATTTAAATAATTTTAGAGAAAACAAATAACAATGTCACTCCTCTAAGATGCATTTGTGCTTAACCAACAATGGCAAGATAATATTACAAGAGTAACTACAATTTGTGTGAATTGTATTTTGTTGTGGATGCATTTAAAGCTATTTTGAACCTTACTATTTAGATAATTTGTGTTAACATCGTGTTGCAAGTAACATTTAAAATCGATAGTAAAGGATGTAAGCATACATATTGCTAATTACTTATTAGTCACTTAAAGCAAAAGTGTTATGAGCATTTAGTAACTAAGGCGTGGTTTGATTATCATCTTAGTGAAGCTTGCTCTAGTGAGTTGTGCATGCTTAATAAGGCTCCGCTAAGCATGCCAACCACACCACTTAAACAATAGACACTAATTAAGTATGCTTGATTGCTTAAGCAAATGATGCTAAAAATGGTCAAACACTCTTTAAGTAGCTTGTATTTGCTCATGCTTAAAGCCAACGAATATTCTTGAACATATAAGGTGGATGAATAAAATAGATTCTTTGAATTTTTATTCACTTTTAATATTATTATAATAATATTCCAAACAATTCACATGCATCTAAGACATTTTTATTATAGTATTTTATTCTCTTTTTAATATTTATTAGTAATTTTTTCCATTAAATTTCGATTAGTAGAATGTATTCCATTTTAATTATTTGTTTAAGCTATAACACTCATTGGCTTAAACAACCTACACACAATGCTTAAATTAGGAAATTTTCACGTTTAGACAATCTAAAAGTTAATTAAATTCATGCTTAAATAAATTTCAATGAATGTTACTTATACTTGTTGTAAGTAACATAACCTCATATATTTGTTTAACTAAAAGATTTTCAATCCACATAATCAACTTGCACCCTCCCTTAAATGCGTCCACACTCGTTTTATATAAACAAAATTATATTTTCTTTGCTTACTTCAATCTTGTCTCGTTTGAAGCAACATATTTTCATGCAAACAATATTCGCTAAAGTCATTATTATTTCGCTTACACAAACGAGCATTTTATAAGACATTGTTATACATTATTCTTTAAGTTTATTTTTTTTAATATGATTTTATGATGGTATATTTAAAGTACTTATTGGTAACAAAGTGATATTTTCTTTCACAAAAATTGTAACAACTTTTTTTTTTTTTATAATAATTTCATATCTCGTTATAAATTTTTTGGCAACAAATTTTTCAATTATTTTATGAATTTTTTTATAAAAATATTATTTTTTAGTAGTAATATGATCGATATCACAACACACCAAACAACCTAAGAATTAATCACATAAATAACGAGTCGTGAAAACGTTAAGAATGGCCATACGTCTTTTAGTCTTTTCTTTTTATTTGGTTTACAAAAACTTACTATATTACAACTAAAATTATTATAACATTTTAACGCGCTCTTTCAATTATTATATCGTACTGAAATAGACAAGCAAAACAAATTATTTAAGTCACTTAGTTTTAAATTATGAGTCTTAGTAACACAATTTTTAAGGTAATCGTGATATATACGAGCCTAAAGTATCTATTATTAATGACTAATTTTTCGAGAATAAAATTGCAAGGGAAATATATCATATTTAATGAGATTTATAATTTTGTAAAAATAATGATTGTGAAGGGAGTACAATCTATAACTACCTAAATCCATATATATAAATAAAGTAACAATTTTTTTTTTAGAGAAGTATAACGATTGCCATCTACCTAAAGACAATAAAGTAAACAAATAATTAATATATATATAAAATAAACGAAAGAGAAAAATAAATTTATAAAAATTATACTTTTTATATCTTTAATTAATCACGCTTAATTTTGTAAAAAATAGTCATAAGAAAATTACTATTTTTCGCAACCAAAATAAACAGATGAAGAAAATAAATTAAAAAAAGATCTTTAGAATCATATTTGAATATGAGAACCAATTATATATAAAGAAATATTAATATCCTACTATTTCTGTGCGAATTATCTTTAATCATACATCTAAAATTAATATAATTTTATAATACTTATTTTACCCCTTCAATTCATTAAACCTATAAATTTATTTGAAAATATTATTATACTAACTTATCCCTGTCAACCATTATTGATCCATCAATCTGATAAAACAGTCCAGTCTCATTACATTATCACTGGTCGGTCACCATTAACAAACACTGGTATATCGTGTGGTTTTATACGATACGTTTGAAAGTAGAACTATTAGAGGAAAAAAAATCTGAAAATGGGTTGAAGTATTTAGAAAAGGAAAATTAAAATAATGAAACACGTTATAGTATTTTTTTATTAACTTTTCTATTTGTTTTTTCATTTTTTTTCTTTAGACAAAATAAGTTTAACTTTAGATTTCTTTATTCTTTTTTTTTTATTTTGATCTATATACCAAAAAATTCAGTTCCATTTTGAAGGATTCAAGAATAATGAAACACGTTATAGTATTCTTCTTATTTACTTTTCAATTTGTTTGTTCATTTTTCTTTAGACAAATTAAGTTTAACTTTATCTTTCTTTATGCTCTTTATTTTGATCTATATACCAAACAATTCAGTTTCAATTTTGAAGGATTCAATATATATATATATATATATATATATATATATATATATATATATATATATATATATATATATATATATTAAGGATTATTCTAGCCGACCATAATAGTGCACTCATTAATTATATTTTCTTTTTTTTTATGTCTTGCATAGCCAAGTAGCATATTACTCATCAAAGATATAATGAGAGATGAATTATATGTTGTGGAAGCTGAAGTTTGTGGCATGTGATATATTCTGATATGAGCCCTGACATTATAGGTCCTTATTAATTATGTGGTCCTTAGACAGAGGTGCTATTTACAGGTCCTGCATATAATCACATGGTGGACATAAAACTCCAGAAATTTTGGAGATATAGATTGGACATGTTGGTGGAACAGCAAAATATATATATTAGTTGACTATAATTAGTCATTTATAAGCCCTGTAAATAGTTTAGAATATAAATTTATTATGCATAACTTATCATTAATATAATTAAAAAATAAATAATTGAGAATTTTTAGTGAGATCGTATTTCCAGAATTAAAAGAAAGGAGTTTTTAAAATTTATTTATCAAGACAAAAAAAAATAAGTTTCATTATGATGTGAAGTATTCCCTCACAATAACGACAGTCTTAATTGTCTAAAAAATTTCAATTGACAGGTGTTTTCATTTTTTAAAGAAGTATTAATTTTCTGATTTTAATTTATTCTCAAATCAATTATTTCACTCTTTACCTCAAAAACTAGTATATTTTTTGTTATTTTTAAGTTGTGTGGAAGAGTTTGAAATTACAGTTAATGTGAGATACCGGGAATACTTTTAAAAGTTACGCTATATATCTTAAAAAAAAAAATCTTGATTATGTAAATTTAGTACCTAAATCCACTCATTCTACACTGTCAATCATATAAGTTAGGGTCATGCTTTTAATCACATTTTTATAAAATCTGCTTTTATGTTAAAAATGTCACCAGCAATCATAATTTTATTAATTTCTTGATTAATTATCAATAACTTAGTAAGCAGTAATCTTTATTAACTTAAAAAGATTTGAAAATTACTAAATTAAGATTTATAGGCTTTGATTTTATTCTTGGAAAATGGGCTTTAATTTAATTATTTCATTAACTTTTCTTTTCTAACAAAAAATATCAAGAAAGTTCTAATAACTATTCAATTAATTGGAATATTTATAGTTTAATCTAAGTTTCTAAAGTTGAAGATATTACAAGAATTTAAAGGAAGTCAAAATTGCAATTTAAATTTTATAAATATAAGAATATATTTATTGATTAGAATTTTAAGAGATTTAAAAAAAAATGATAAGAAAATATTGTGGGTATTGAATTAAAATATTGAATAATATAAAAAATGTTTCATCATATTTAACTAAAAGTTTTAATGATATAAAAAACAATTGTGATATTTATTTAAAACTTTGAATAATATAAAAATTACAATTTATTCATAGTAAATTGTAATCAAACTTTATTATTTCTTGAAAATAAAGAGTGACTACGTTTCAATGAATATTTAGATTTTAAATCATAGATTAAAATTATAGATGATTAGGAATGATATAGAAAATATTGGTTATCAGTTAGAAATTACACAGCAAATATTTATTTATAGTTAAATTTTTTATTAATAGAATCCTTGATATCAAAGAAAAAATTAACCTAATTTAAACTGAATGGATTATTATTATAAAAAAAAGCTGTTACTTACAGAAATAGTAATTTTTACAAATTCTATACATTAAATTTAGTACATGAAATTAAAACTTATTCATTCTTTTGGAAGTGCTTAAGGAATGGATCTAAAGAAATAGTGTATATGAAAGCTGTGTGGTTTTGATTGGTTATTGAGATTGTTTTGATTTCTGTTTGTATTTAGAAATGAAATTGGCAAAAGATAAAAAAAATAATCTGAATTTTATAACACTCTTCATTGAAATATGTTGATATATATGTCATAAAAAGTTATAGAATTCGGATTAATAAGAATAAAAGATTATCTTCTGTTTCTTAAATATATATTTTTTTAACAATCAAATAAAAGTAATAAGAGTGTAGGTTATAAAAGAATTTTAAATTAAAATAAAATTATAAAAAACTAAAAATGATGTGACACAATAAAATTAAAAAAATAAATAAATTAATACCGATCTCTGCAACATAAATGTCCAAATTTTTTTAGGGTTCCAAAAATCGAAATAACCTCATTCCAAATACAAAGCAAATTAAGAAAGCCCTACATTTTATTCCCATACCCTACATATGTCTATCAATATTATTGAATTAAGACCCTCTGCATTCAAGTGCAACAACTCAAGTAGCTCAACTTTAATGTACAATGAATTTTGAATTATAAAACCTGTGGCTTAGGTACAGTTTTTTCCGTGCGAATAATTGCTTGTTTGATATAGAAATGTTTATGCCCTTTTTTAAAATTCAAATAATCATTTAAATATTACATGTTCACAAAATATATATATTTTTTTATAATTTTCTTTCTTTCAAAAGAAAAACACATCTATTTTCAGTTAATTTTACTCTATTTCACTTTATTTAAACAATATTTTTCAGCATTCTTTCCTTTTCAATCATTCATTTCCACACACCTTTTTCCTCAACTAAACAAATCTTAAACTATGTCTGAAAAATAAGAAATTAAATTAATCATTTTACTAAAATTATCAAACTGAATATGGTAAAATGAACTGAAAAAGAAATAATTTTATCTTTTATTTAGTTTTCCCATCCTCTGTTTATCACCTGTATAAAAATGGGTACAAAATTTCTTAATTCTAAACTGATTCTAATCATAAAGTATATTTTAAATTCCTCAAATATCAACTTATCTTAACTTTTCTCAGTTAAGCAAAGATAAGCAGAGGAGTAGATTTTTGTATATTTTTTTGTGTTTTTTTAATAATTTATTATTGTTAATAAAAAAATTATTTTATCTGTTATTGTGATTAATGTATCTGTTCATCTTATTATTTTCAGTAACTGTCACATTAAGAGGGATGTATAGCTCTAAATATTTTGATTATTAGGAGAGGGTTTTCTACTATAAATCTATAGATAGATACAGTGTCCCTACTCTAAACACATAAGAAAAATATAAATACCCATTATATGCGTATTTGTGCCTACAGAATTATATGCGTATTTGTGCCTACAGAATTTTGTTATGTAACTTATGTTGGGTATGGCAGAAATTGAAAGAGTTTGGAGTTTAGTCATTTTGTTTTATTATTAAATGTTCGATTATGAATAGATGTTTGTTTGTTATTATTTCTAATATTTAGTATTAGGTCATTTCAATACCTTTATTTTGTTCTGTTGGTTAGTTTCAAATGTCAATGACGTGTCACCGTTTTGATGATTTTGTCGTTTTGAAATTAATACATTGATTATGGTCTTCTATAAGTTCTGAAATTATTATCTTTTTTAATATAGCCAAATTGAATATAAACACCATTTGACCTAATTAATGCATAGACATACACGTGTTATCTTAATATTTAATTTCTCTTATGATATGGCCACTCTCAAGTGATTATGGCTATGAAATTTACACTTATGTGATTGTTTTACTGCATATTGTTTATTATATTTATAATATAATATCTTTGATTGGGACTGTTAACTATGTAAATTGATGACCTATTTTGTTGTCATGCAATTTAATAAGATAACGTCATTATAAATTATTAATCATTTATTCATTTTTCTTATTTTGGTTTATTTCGTTTCTTCATTGAAGAAATAAGGATAGTTTTTCCAGTAAGTTTCCATAATTTGGTAATTAAACTAATATATATACATATATATACATATATACATATATGTATATATATATATGTATAGATATATGTATATGTATACATATATATATATATATATATATATATATATATATATATATATATATATATATATATATATATATATATACATATATATATATATATATATATTAAGAGATAATATTAATTAGCTAGTTTCATAGTAAAGAAATTGAAGTGAATTTATTTTTGTGTTAAATAAATCTTATTTTGAATTATTATATATGAATTCATTTATTTAGTTTTTATTATAGTTGAATCTTTAATTATTTCTAATGATAAAAAGAATGTTTTTATGTTATCTAACAAAAACTATAAGGGATGAGATAATAATAATAATAATAATAATAATAATATTAATATTAATATTAATATTAATATTAATAATTTTAACACAATTTTTTTTTACTAATATAGTTAAGATCTCATAAACATGCACGTCTTACTCTAATCCATATTTAATATGCTTCAAATTAAAGAATCATACTAAACTGCATTTTAAAACATATTTATAAAAATCATATATGAGTTTTTTTAAAATAAATCTATTATTGACAAAATCTGCTCAATCTAAAAGATTGCCCATATGTTCCTCTGCAATGTATCATATACTCCCATGTAACACATAACATATAGATAATAAAGACACATTGGACAAAATTTAGAGGGATTGGATTTTAAAAAACATTTGCAAAATGATATTTGCACCCTATTGACTTCTTGAGAGAGCTTAAATAATTAAGTAGGTCTTGGTTTTCCTATGGTGGGTAAGGATCACAGGTGGGGGCTGGGGAGGTGGTTGTCTAGTTGTTTTTCGGTTTCTTTGAAGGTTACATTGCAAAAATGCTCAGTGTGCTCATTTATGGATAGTAAGTGGAGAAAGAAGTATCAAAATATTCACTGGAGGCAGGTTGGATAGATGAAGACTTTGGCGTTTGTTACACTAGTCTACCTGCATGTTTGCATTGGTGAAAAGCTGATAGTTGAAAGATATCGGAAGTCTACTACAACAACATAAGTACCGGGTAGTAAACATTTTAAGTGGGATGAAACACTAAAAAAAGGACTAAGAGGTGGTGTTAGTTTGGCTTTAATGGTTCATAATTATAAACAACAAAAGTCAGGCAAGTAAAGATGACTAGTAGATGGAAAGTAATGCAAGAGTGAAAGCCTAGCTCTCCCATGGTGTTGGTGCAACTTGCATATGCTGCAATCAATGTCTTTGTAAAGTTCGCCACAAGGATAGAATGAACATTCAAGTTCTCACTGCATACCGTCTCATCTTTGGAGTTGCTTTCTCATTTTCTATTGCTCTTATTTTTAAATGAAAGAACAGGCCAAAGTTGACATGGAGAAGGGTGTTCTATAATTTTTAACTTGCTCTTTATGTATTTTCTCGTGCATTTGTGTACATTCTGGAATTTTTTTTTTGTAATAGGGTTGGAACACTCCTTAAGTGTTCCTATTTATATCATTCTTTGTTGTTAAAAAAAAAGATAACAAAGACACAAATACAAACAAGAAAGGATAAGCTAACAAATTTAAAATAATCTTAGAAAATTCAAATAAATAACATATCTCAAACAACACATAAACATATAAAATCATCCCTCATACTATATTTTATAAAAAATTAATCATATGACTCTGACATACATAAAGAAACTTGACTCTATTTCCAGAAAATTCTACACCTGTAATACAACCTCCACTACAAGAAATTCTTTATTTACTTACGGATTATTACATATAATTTTTTATTCGTAGGTAAATTTAGCATTGCTTACGAATTTTACTTACGGATCTATTACATATGAATTTTATTCATGAAAAATTTTCTTAGATAATTACACACGGATCCATTGATAAATTTGAAATTACCTACAGATTTGTTACCTTCCCAATTCAAATCCATATGTAATTATGTACGAATCTAAATCTGTAGGTAATTTACCTACAAACTTTTTCGTAAATAATATTAATGATTAATTTTATTAAAATTATTCTTATTATTAACATTAATAATAATATTAGTAGTAATAATAATAATGATATTATTATCATTATTATTATTAATTATATTAACATTATTATTATTAACTTATATAATTAATAATGTTATTAATATTATATTTAACATTATTTTTTATTAGTTTTATTATTATTATTATTGTTGTTGTTATTATTATTATATTTAATATTATTATTATTAATTAATATCAGTAATAATAATATTATAATTATTATTAATATTAATAATAATATTAATTTTGATATTACATTTATTAATATTAATATTATTATTATAATCAATATTTTTATTAATATTATCATTAATATTCTATTTAATATTATTATTAATAATTTTATTTTTATGATTATTATTATGAAAGTTAATATCACTACAATGATTATTAATAATATTATTATGATAATTATTATTAATATTAATAATAATGTTATTATTTTTATATTAATATTGATAGTCATAATAGGAATAATAAGTCAAAATATGATTACAAAGTTGATCTGGTGTAATGATTATAAATTGTATGTATATTTATATGATTCAGGTTTAAGTCTCTTGTATAGATTGTGAATTAATTCGTAGGTAATTACTATTTTTTTGACTAAAGTCCTTCACCACTATTCTATCTTTGTAACTAAGACACATGGAATTACAACTCCATTTATTATTCAAGACCCTATTTTGGTCAGGCAACTTCACCAAATCAAAAGTGTGATTATCATATAAGAATTTCAACTCATTTTTCAATTCTTCAATGCTTTTGTCTCCCATGAATTTCATTTTCAATTTTTCACAAGTTTATTTAGAACAAAATCTTAGAACCTATAACCATATTATCTTTGTTATAGGAAATGAAGATAAATTGTCTTGAATTTGCACCTAATTCGGATTTTTCATCCTTTAGATCATGCACAAAATGTTTTACAATCAAAGACTCTCAAGTGTTCGAAATTGAAATTCTTTCAAAATCGAATTTTGTTTAACACTTTACTATCCAAAACAATAGGAGTACCATTCGACTGAAGAGTTTTAGGAGGAGTTTTCACATGTACAATATCATGCTTCTTACACTAAAGACTCAAGACCATCTTTAATAGTATGCACTTCAATTTCTTGCTTGAATGTATGTTAATTGAAGCCTAAAACTATTTGAACTTCTTCAACACTTGGTTGTTTGTCTTCAAAGCATTGGCCATAACTTCATTAGAACAAAACATCAATAAAGTAAAAAATAAAGAGCATCACTTCAACCTACCACAAACATTGAATGTACCAATTTGAACAACTGAAGTTTCTTGGGGGAAAGGTACTTCTTAAATGATACCCTAGTTTGTTTGTCAGCTATGCACCGAGAACAATTCTCTAACTTATGCATCTTTTAATCTTGGAAGCATATTCTTTTTGTTAAATAATTTAGCCCAATTTTACTAATATGACCAAGCCTTAGATGCTACAAAATATCTCTGTATCTATAACATTCACACTATCTTGGAGCAAGCAAAGCTTTTGTCCAATACAACTTAGAATTTTCCTGCTCTTTAGCTATAATCAAGTTACTTTTGGTGAGTTTTCACTTTCCAAAATCAAAATGATTATCATAACCAATATAACAAGAATCTACACAAAAATCAAATTAAAATGAACATTTAGAACATATTTAACTCCTCTAAATGAAAACTGCATTTCCATCTTGGTTTGTAAGCACACATCACTATTAACAATCACCTTAGACGCACCATCATTATTCATTTTCAAAAACACACAATCACTTAGATTGTAAGATGTGAAGAACCCTTCTTAACTAAAACAAGCAATATAACATCGTTGTCAAATATATATGCATATGTTTTTATTAGACATAAGATTAATTTAATCATAGCCAAGAAGAATAACAAGATCATTGGTAGTGATAGTAGTAGTAATCATACACAATCAAGATATCCTTAAAAATTACGTAAATATTTTTTGATGGGTTCCTTTCCTTGTATTTAATTCTACAAAATTTTTCAATAAATACAATTTGTTACTCCCTAATTTTGAGGCATATGGGGATTCAAAGTTTATTTGACAAAGTTTTCGTATTTCTCTCATGAACATAAGATTGTATACATTGTGATCCATAAAATTCCTAATAAAACTACATATCCATTGGTGTACAAAATCTCATTCTTCATCAAACATGGAATCTGACTTCTATGAAAAAAAGGAAGATGCTTATCTTTCACAAATAACAAGTCCTTTATTTTTTCCTTCCATAATAATTTGCTCCATTTAGAAAAGCAATTTTTGTATGCGTCTCCAACATTTAGACCAGAACAAAAATCCGAGAATCAAATAGCTAGTGTCACTCTATGATGAGAGAATGGTTAAAAAATAATAACTCAATAATAGAACAATAAAAAATGAAATAAAATTCTTTTAACTTGTAATAATCTACTAGGAAAACGAAAGAAAATAGAACATGGAAAAATAAGTACATGAGACACGTCTATTTTTAATGTAGCAAAGTCGTTGATGTGAAAGTAAAAACCACAAGTCTCCGTAAAAAAAAAAAATCTACTATAATCTCCAAAAAGTACACGACGACCTTAAAAAATACATAAGCAATATATACAGCCAGTCAAATCAAATCAAACCAAATATAATGTCCACAAATAACTAACCTAACAAGAAAGAAGATAAAAATATTTTATGGATATGTGAGGGAAGTATGTTATGGTTTAGGAATTTGAAGTAAATATGACATGCACTTTGTTTTAGGAAAATGATACTTTTACATCACTATTCACGTAATCTCTATTTGACACTCTTACGTGTCACATGAGTCTCATCAACAAAAGAGAGAAAATGTATTTACTTTTGTTGTATATGGAAGGGTAATTTCGTTAAATGTAAAATTGTAATCCATGTATGCGAAACTATTACTCAGCTAACCACTTAGGCCAACAGAGCTAACCATATTTCCTGTTGGGTTCTTCATGACAAACCACTTATTTAAACATGGTAAACCACTTAGACGTACTTCTCCAGATGTCATCCTCAGTTAACTACTTATATAAACATGACAAACCACTTATATGAACATGACAAACCACTTAGACATGTACTTATTTATTCAAATGTCATACTCAGTTAACCACTTATATAAACATGACAAACCACTTATATGAACATGGTAAATCACTTAGACATGAACTTATTTATTAAGATGTTATCCTTGGTTAACAACTTATATAAACATGGCAAACCACTTAGACATGTACTTATTTATTCAGATGTCATACTCAGTTAACCACTTATATAAACATGACAAACCACTTATATGAACATGGTAAACCACTTAGACATGTACTTATTTATTCAGATGTCATACTCAGTTAACTACTTATTTAAACATGGCAAACCACTTATTTAAACATGGAAAACCACTCAGACATGTACTTATTTATTCAGATGTCATATTCAGTTAACTACTTATATAAACATGGCAAACCACTTATTTAAACATGACAAACCACTTAGACATGTACTTATTTATTCAGATGTCATATTCAATTAACCATTTATATAAACATGACAAACCACTTATATAAACATGGTAAACCACTTAGACATGTACTTATTTATTCAGATGTCATACTCAGTTAACCACTTATATAAACATGACAAATCACTTATATGAATATGGTAAATCACTTAGACATGTACTTATTTATTCAGATGTTATCCTTAGTTAACCACTTATATGAACATGGAAAACCACTTAGACATGTACTTATTTATTCAGATGTTATACTTAGTTAACCACTTATATAAACATGACAAACCACTTATATGAACATGGTAAACCACTTAGACATGTACTTATTTATTCAGATGTCATACTCAGTTAACCACTTATATAAATATGGCAAACCACTTATTTAAACATGAGAAACCACTTAGACATGTACTTATTTATTCAGATGTCATACTCAGTTAATCACTTATATCAACATGACAAACCACTTATATGAACATGGTAAACCACTTAAACATGTTTATATAAGTGGTTTACCATGTTCATGTAAGTGGTTTGTCATGTTTATATAAGTGATTAACTGAGTATGACATGTTACTTCAATTTATTTTCACACAGCACATGCTTTCTATTCAGGGCCATCTTGGATCATGTGTACCCGTAAAAGGCAAAGTAGTTGTGATGGGTTGGTAAAAAGTGTTATTAATGAGTTGAAAAAATTGAGATGTCTTTGTCCCAATCTTATTCAAACATGTGAAAAAAAAAATAGTTTTGTACTAATTGATCTTCATTTTTTCCCTTATACTAATGGAGAGATGTAGTTATTGTGTTTACATCAACTTAATTATTTAAATTCAATAACTATTAAGTTGATTTCTAGTAAGTTAATTATTTTCAAAATGTCTAAATAATTATACGAAAACAAAATCATTAAAATTACATAAGATTAAGCTTTTTCAAATTTAGTTTATTATTTAATTTATATGATATGATGGTGTTTGTAATATCCTAGAAAATAACTTTAGAATAAAAACTTACATAGAATTTAGCTTTAGAGATAAATAAAATGACATATGAATAGTTTATTATTAAAGGTAAAAAGTTTAAATAAACATAAAAAATGAATTATTCAGTTTTTATTTTTATAATAAAACAATAGTCTCCCTAAAACTGTTTATCTTTAAAATTCTCTACTTTCTCTCGAGATTTCTGATCTCATCTATTATCGGATTTACGATCAAAGCCTGCTGTCAGACTCGTGATGACAATTAGAGTAAGATTGTCTGATCGGAATCTTAGATTTTGTTATAAGTTGCCCGCGGTTTTAGGTTTTTGAAACTTTTTTTAGAGTCTATACCTTATATAGGTAAAGTAAGCTAATTTTATTTTTTTAAATGTTAGGTAAGGAAAGATAATTGTAAGTTTTATTTTAAATGTTAGTTTACTTTAAAATAGTTGAAAACGTTTTAGGCTGAGTTCAAGAGGGGGTGAATTGAACTTTGAAAGATTTTTATTCTTTTTAGACCTTTGAAAATAGTTTTCACAGTTTGAAAAACTTTAATGAATCTTAGTGCTAAAGATATAGGGTGTAATAAAGAAATAAATTGATTCAAAGCACGAATGAATCAATTTGTTATACAGACAGATATAAGCACACAGCAGATTCTCAATCACACAGAATTGTAATTTCACAGTAGCACTTTAAACAGGTCAAGTTCACACAGTTTCAATAGCAATATACACTAAGAACAGAAACACACAAAAATGAAACTTTGAATGAGAGCAAGGAGAAATAGAATTACAAAATACTAATTTAAAACTCCTATCACAACACTACACTGATTTGAATCAATATTAATAAATATGATAAAGTTTCCTAACACCAGTAATTAATACAGAATTGAAAATTGTTCAGAATGCAGATTCAATTATTCAATTATATCAAGAACACAGAACAAGAATATAAATTCTGCAGTATTACACCAATTCAG
>Ga0209700_106027_pt1 | contig 19496 bp, 11 predicted proteins | sample SiratroredBW_FD_187528 | JGI IMG/M metagenome (GOLD analysis project Ga0209700, IMG submission 187528) | Root nodule microbial communities of legume samples collected from California, USA - Siratro red BW (SPAdes) (version 2) | ecosystem: Host-associated > Plants > Roots > Nodule | place: USA...
TATATATATATATATATATATATATATATATATATATATATATATATATATATATATATATATATATATATATATATACATGTGCGTGTGTGTATATACGTACATATATATATATGTATGTATATATATTGTGTGTGTATACCTGATTACTAAAAAACTCTTCTATGAAAATGAAAAGTTTGTATATCTCCGTGGAAAATCCAATTATTAGCAAATAGATCGAATCCTCTGAAATGTACTTGTAGTAATATTGCCTTGTGTTGGTCCTGAAAAAGTGATGATCATTTTAATGAAGAATTCAATGCCAGGATTTGCCACGGATTTGGAAGCTATAACTTGTGGCGTTATAACCAATGGAAATATTTAATAGGTGTGTATATCTTTCTGACTGAAACCTTCGTTTGGGAATGCACTGAAAATTGTTTAGTTGGGAAATGACAATTCCGTTTAGGCTACTGAATTTCTGGGATTCAAGTGATAACTATCCAGTTACCGTTAATCATAAGATCAAATAACAATTTAGTTTTTTCTTTATAAGGTTTAACACGATCTAATTAATATATATATATATATGCTAGTTTGTTAAGAGTGTTGAAAAACTTATTCAAGTTACTGAAATATCAAGCCTTGTTTGATAAGTTTTCTCATAAGTAAATAAATTTATCTCATAAGTTATAGTTATTTTACGTATATGTTGTTTTGAAAAAAGGAAAAATCATATAGCTTTTCATAAGAATACGTTTTAACTTAAACATAAGTTAATTTTTTTTATTTGTGGATGATTGATAAAACTACAATACCAATTTGTTTATAGTGATATTTTTACATACATTTCTATATTACAATAGTTTATTTCATTAATAAAAAGAAAATAAATTCTTTTTAATTTCATAAGTATTTATGAAAAATAATTTCTATACAAGAAAAAAATATAATGGTTTTTATTTTATGATATTTCACTACAAGAAAAAAACTATTTAGAGATCAATTTTTAGCTATCAAATAAAATGATTGTTAATTGTGACTAAAATAATTACCGAATTAGGTTTTGATTGCTAAATAACTACAAAATAAAAGTAATGATTGAATTTAGTGACTAATTAAGTTAAGATAACATTATCTACCAAGATTTTAGCCACTTATACTATTAGATTCTAAATTAGTCTCTAATTTATTATTAGAGACTAATTTAGAATCTAATGGTATAGTGACTAGAATCTTAGTAGCTAATATTAGATACCAATTATTTTGAGTTAATTGGTTACTAAATTCAATCATTACTTTTATTCTGTAGTTATTTAGTAACCAAAATCTAATTTGATAATTATTTTGGTCACAATTAGCAACTATTTTATTTTGTAGCTAAATATTGGTCTCTAAATAGTTTTTTCTTGTAGTGTTTACATAAGAGAAGAAAAATACTACTATAATAGATTATATATAGAGAGAGAGGTAATTAAGTTACACTAATACAAATAGAACTTTTAATAATGATTACAATAGTCTTTCAAAAGATCTTTAATATATTTTTTATTGATAAAAGAATAAATTAATATGAAGCACAAAGAAATACTTCAATCCATTTAATGAAAATCAAACAAGGTTTGGTTAATACATAAATAGTGATGTTGGTAATACATTATTTGTTTCTCATATATTTGACTCTAACTCTAAGTAATACATGTATGTCATTAAACTCACATCGCTACTCTTTACATTGATCTAAAATTGTGTAGTTTCTCTTATTTATATTGATGGTACCATCTAAGAGTCTACTACATTAACATTGATGTGATCATGAACTGATATTGTTGTAGTGACACTAGTCTTTTACTCATCCTCCATAAGCTCTTTCATGTAGTTGACCAATTAGGTTTGGTTGTTTTTTTCTCATCACCGCTGCCCAATTTTAGTTTGTTGTCATCTTGCGTTCCACTAGTAAATTACTGCGAACTTGGCAGTCATTGCAAGTCTAGTTTCTTTGCTCTTGGAACTTGTATTAACATAAACATGTTGCAAATACAATGTCAGATCTATTAAATCTTAGTCAGACCCTACAGAATTTTCTATTACCAATTTGGTCCTGTTATGGATGTGCTTGCTCCAATTCTATGTTAAATTATTTCCTCCAAACCAATCAGTCTTAAAGTTGTACTATTTGGCTGCAATCTTTTTGGCTTTTCCTATGTTTATGATAACCCTTAATATGTGCTACACCATTAGTCACGTGATACTATAGTGTAGTTCACACCAAATCTAACTAGTTTATTACAACCGATTCTCAAGGTGAGCGTCTCCTCCCTATTTTAGAATTCCTATGAGTTTCATTGTTGTGTTTACTCGCATAATTCAAAAATGTAGTTCAACCAATTACAGTTTATATGACAATGTTTTCAAGCGTCGTACTAGGCTAAGGCACCATTCAAGATAAGAGAACATCACACCTGGTTTCTTGTTCTTCATCCATGTCCATGTACTCAGTTGAGTTATACACCAGATTTCTTCACAATCTATCTTACCTTGCCGAAAAATAGATTTGTTTCTTTGGTTCCAAATTCCCCAAATAATAACTACTCGCATCCATTTTCATATTAGATTATGACTTACAGTTAAATCCAAGATATGAAATTGTTAGAAACCTTTGGAAGGTTATAATCCGCTAAATTAATACCCAACCATCTATCACATGTTTCCTATATTACCCTAGTTATTTTGCAACCAAAAAATAGATGGTTGATTGTCTCGTCACCCTCTTTACAAAATTCACACATTGTGTTACCAAGCCCTGTCTCATTATTGAATAAATTAGTCTTAATTGGAATTTTGCCTAGGAGAACTTTCCAACCTACATCTAGACACTAGAGTGTGTTTTCCTAAAAAAAAATACCTACATAAGTTATTATTTTCCCCTCTTAATACTTTATAACACCCCACAGGTTGACTTTACCGTATAAACTTCATCATCTTCCTTTTTCCAAAGCTATGTATCAATAGTTCCATTTATAGGAGCTTTGCCACCTATGATTGCATGAGAACTTGTTCATGTTCACATTCCCACACCATTATTTCTCGTCTCCATAAAATTTTCTAGCCCCTAAAACCTTTCCCCCATTCCCCTATCTCCCCTATTGTTTTATCTTTCAAATATGATAGGGCATATAATCTCAGGAATAGTTGATACAATGCCCTACCACCTACTCAGAAATCCTCCCAAAACTTTATCTTATAAGTTATCCCTATTTTTCACACAATACAATTGTCAAACCAACTTTTTTGGTGGTCATCCTCACAAACTTTGCATAAGTCTTTCCACCACCATGATTTTTTCTTATCTGCAGTACTTAGTTTAAGGTTCCTCCATGTATCATATTTTGAGTGGATAATATCTTTTCACAACCCCTTCTCTTTTGCTCCTAATCTCCACTTCCATTTAGCCAATAGAGCTTTATTAAATTTTTCACTGTTTTCTATACACAACCCTTCTCTTTTTTTAAAACTTGTACGATGTTTTCCACCTAATCCAAGCTACCTTCTTTCCCTCTACTCTCCAACCCCAAAGGAATTTCCTCTGAACTTTTGTAATCTCTATGCAAATATCCTTTTGTGCTTTAAAAAAGACAAGTAAAATAGTGATAAAGTTGAAATCACTGACTTAATTAAACACACTCGCCCAGTAAAAGACATCAGTCTTCCCTTCCAACTATTAAGCTTATTCCTTACTTTTTCCACCACCTCCTTCCAAAAGGTTTTTTCTTTTGGGTTTCCCCCTATTAGCATACCTAGGTACTTTGAATGGGATTGACATAAAGCTACAATTAAGAATAGATGCGTAATTATCCATTACATCCCTTTCAATTCCAACCCCTCCTATCTTAGTTTTATGAAAATTGATCATTATCCCCAATGCCAATGCAAAACATCTCAGTATAGTTTTAATTACCTTGATATTTTTTGCTTTAGCCTCACACAAGAATAATGTATGTTCTACAAATTGAAGTAAGTTAACTAATACTTCTCCTTTTCCAATCCTAACACCTTGACATTTTGTTTCTTTGTCCCTTGTCTAACCAACCCTACCAATCCCTCTACAACTATCAAAAGCTGGAATTGGGTTACTGGGTCACCTTGCCTTAACCCTTTAGAAGGCTTTATTTCTTGTGTTGGACTCTCAGTTACCAACACTGAGACCATTGATGACTCCACGCATGCCTTTATCCTTCCTATCCATTTACTACAAAAACCTAAATTACCCATCATGTAATACATAAACTGTCTGTCTACTAAGTCATAGGCTTTCTCGTTGTCCACTTTCACTATTACAATGCTTTTTCTTATCTCTTATTTTCTCTTCCACAACTTCATTTGTCACTAAGATGCTATCAAGCATTTCTCTCCCCCTGAGAAATGTTGATTGTATACAATCTATTACAGGAATAATATTTTCAACCTATTTAACAATACCTTGGATATGATCTTATTCACGCTACAAAGCTAGAAAATCGGTCTAAAGTCGTCCAATCTTACAGGGTTATCTTTCTTAGGGTTATCTTTCTTAGGTACTATACTTATGAAGGAAGCATTTACAACCCCTAAGAATTTTTCCAAAATCTTGAAAATTCTTTATTGCTCTAATTATCTTCCTTTACAGTTTCCCAATAATTCTTTATGAAGTGGAAATTAAAGCCATAAGGCCCTGGACTTTTAGAACACCCACATCAAAGATTGTTACCTTAATTTATACCTCATCTACAAAACTCACAAGCATACTATTATCTAAATCTATTATTGTTGGAAAATTTATGTTATCTAGCTTAATTATGCTAGATTCAGTGGCACATAATCTGTTATCAAAGTAATCTTTTATTGCTTGTATTACCTTGCCCGGATTCTCACACCAACTATCATGTATAACCATACCTTTTAGTTCACTTTTCAACCTTCTCCATGCAATCCTAACATTGAAGTACTTGGTATTAATATCTCATTGTTATATCCACTTGATTTAAGAATAGATATCTCTTTAACTGTCAATTTAAGCTCGTTTAACAACTTCATCTATTCTAACTTATTTTTATCCTTTAGGTTACTTTCATTATCCATGTCATCTATATGTTGTATCCTTCTAAGAATCTGCTACTTATTTTTGTTAACCATTCCAAATACATTTTTATTCCAAACTTTTATGTCCCTCTTCAAAGTTTTCAACTTTAGCATCAACACCAACATATTATTCCCTATCTCTGAATATGAGTTCCACCAATTCCTTATGAACTCAATAAAACTAGAAGTTGATGTGTAGGTATTCAAGGACCTAAACGGTTTTGGCCTCCAATCTAATAAAGTTGACTTAAGCACTAATACATAGTGGTTTTAGACTATCTGGTCCTAACATATTACTTGCACTCTGGCCAGTGTTCTGCCCATTCCAAGGTTATCATGATTCTATCTAACCTACTCTTGGTTGTCCTGTTAAGCCTATACCATGTGTATTTCCCTCCAAATATTGGCACATCAAAGATCTCAATCTTTTTTATATACTCGTTGAATATTCTAATTTATCTTTTAATGCTTCCTACAAAATTAACCCCTTTCCTTTCATTGAGTTTTCTAATAGCATTGAAATCTTCTAAAATGCATCACTGTGTACAAGTTTACTGCATTTTTAGTTGCACAATTTCTTCCCACATTGTCTCTTTGCGGTTTATATCACAAGAGGAATAGACAATGACAATACATTTCGATACCTTTTCATTACTATCGCTCCTAATATAATTTCCTACCACTGTTATGTACCCTTCACCCATTCTCTAGTCCTCACATATGAATTTATCCCTACTTCACACAGTTAAGATTTCCCATGAGTCATTTATAATCTCTCTATTTATCCTTACGCCACACAGTTAAAATTTTCCATGAGTCATTTATAGTCTCTCTATGACTCCACTTTACATTGTTATCCCATATCTAGTTCCTTTAGTTATTTCCACCTCACCCCTCACCCCCTAGCCCTTTAATATTTATACTTATAATTATCATTAATCACAATTTCTTCTCCCCCCGTCTCTAACAATTTTTATTAATTTTTTTATGTCCTCCATCTCATCATATTTTCTCAATATCTCTTCCTCTTTCCCTAACAAAGTAACTCCTATCTCTTTTGGTAGTCACCACGGATTAATAGTTTCATTATTGGCCTTCTTCTCCCAATACAAACTATTACAATTTGTCATATCAGTATTAGAAATAGAGTTGCATAAAGTTTCTTCTCTCGATACAAACGATTACAATTTTAATGTCCTACTACTTCCTGACTGTGTTGGTTGCGTCAGGGCTTGCTTGACTTTCCCACCCAAAAGGTTCTTTTACACCTTGCATGTATAATTAAAGTCCAAAATAATCTTGAATGAATATATGAATTACTAAAAAGGATAAATAAAGTGTTATAAAAGCTATATTATACTTTGTTGTGTACTTTAAAATATTATAAACATTTACAAAACTATTATATATTTATATATAACTAATAGTTGTCAATGATGCATTCATCGAAAAATAGTTATTACAATATATTTAGATAATTGATCATAAAATTGTCTTATTCAAGTATAATAATGAAGCAAAATAAATTTATTTCCTCTCTTTGACTAAATTATTAGTGATGTACACTTGTGTTTCTATTTTTTTATTATCTCGTTTTTCTCCTCAAACAACATAATTCAAATATATATATATCAAGTCTAGTAAATTATTTAAATTGTGCTTGTGTATCCGTAATGAATGAATATTTTAAAAAACTTACGTCGTCGTAACTGCATGATGGATATACTTAGCTTCTGGTTGCCTAATGGAATCTCTAATGCATTAGACATGTGAATATAAAATGGGACGTTCTTGCCAAAAAATAGTATTGTGTCCCATGGCTCTTGTGCTAGGTTTGTACCTATGACTATAACAACCTATAATGCAATTATATGATCGATAATAAATAATTGTTTCTTCTTTTCTACAGGAAGCTTTATCCAACGTTTATGCTTATAAACAATAATATAAAATTAGTGAGGATATAAAATATTTCAAATATAAAAACATTAATGTTGAACTGAAGCTTTGATGTTAGTCTAAGGAAGTTTCTAGGTTAAACAATGAAGGTCTTGTATTTGTGTCATAATAATAACCTTAGATATCATAGGTTAAACAATGAAGGTCTTGTATTTTTGTCATAATAATAACCTTAGATATCATCACAAAAAGTGTGATATCACCATTATGAACCCAATGTCATGTCCAAATGTATTAACAACACAACGTCTTTTACTGTTGACTTTAATTATAAGAATGAACTAGAATTTTATCAAATATATGAAATATAGCTTAAAAACTACATAATAATAAACTATTAAAAAGTGATTAATTTTTCTAAATTATCCAATTAGACAATTCAAGATTTAATTCAGTGATCAATATTTCATCTTCTTATTTTTTATATAAAAAAAATATAGAAACATTTCCAGTTAATGGTGTAGAAGTCTTTATATTGAATCCCAAATAAGAAACTGAGATTCACTTAAAATATAAACGTTTCAAAATATTAAAAATTCAATTTGTTGGGGATCAAATACTCTGAGTTCAATCAATAAATATCAATTTAAATAATATTGTATGTCACAATTATACATTATGCACATTTTCATAATATTCCTAAAATACAAAATTAATATATAATTATATTTCAAATTATTTCTAATATAACTAAATAACTTAACAATTAAACTTAACGTATAAAAATAATAACAACTATTAACTTATAAAATTAAATAACTTTTAAATATGTGTATCTAACATATAAAGTAATTATATTTCTATCGTAATTAAATACTTAAAAATGAAACTTATTATATATAACTAAATAACAACTCTTTATTATTATTATTATTATTATATATATATATATATATATATATATATATTTAATAAAATATAATTTAAAATATTAAAAAACTGTTAACTTGGTAATACAAATTGGAGAAAGGATCGAGATCCTTGGAATGACCCAAGGAAGAAAGAGAAAAGACCTACGGGAGAAGGCCTTCCTAAACAGTGAAACATGAGAAAAAAATATGATAAGAAAAGTATGACGGTAAGGAGAAGAAAGAAACTGATGCGAACAAAATAGAAACTAAGAGAAAAATTGACGCGAAGTTGATTTAATTTAAGACTTCCGGCGATTTCTTGATCAACTGTCATTTTCCCTTTCTACGATGATTCTTTAGCCCATCGTCATTATATGTGACTTTTATCGATAGTTCCTTCATTAACTGTCGTTGTTTCCTGATTTCGTAATGGTTCTTTCGCCAACTGATTTCGTGATGATTCTTTTGGCCAATTATAATAGTACAGTTTACTTTAAAAAGAAAGTCACCATATCTTTTTCAATCACAACTCCTACGTAACTTTCATCGAAAAATGTCATTTTTTACTAGAATTATTTAAAAATAGTTTTAAAAAACACTTATAATTTTAATTATTTATTTTATTAAAATTTACAAATTTTAAATGTCAATTAATTCTAATCATAACTATAAAAAAAGTAACTTTATCCTTTTCAATATATATATATATATATATATTCTTCTTTCGCACTTTTATCTAGTCTTATATAATATTAGACCTTATTCAAAACTTTAATTTCTAAAGTCCTAATATTTGAAGAGTTGTATTTCTAGAAAAGAAAGAACTAACGAAGGAGATGTTTGAGGAGAATGATGAGTTAACAAGTCAATAGGGTCATCGTAGAAAAATTAGGAAAAATTAGGTAAACAATCATGATGAAGTGCTGTAATGCAATGCACAAAGGGAAAATAGTAACTTGTTCAAGTCTTCTTGGAGTGTGAAAACACTCCCTAATTAACACGCATGCTAGACAAATGTTCTTAAATATAATTCTAACTAAGATTGATTTAGTCAAGAGAGGTTTAGGGTTTGATAACACAATGTATGAATTATGTAAAGAGGTTGAGGAGACAACTAATAATCTATTAATGATTGAACTTGAACAATTTAATTAGTGATAATATATGTTGTGCATTTAGATACATCATGATGAGTGAAAATATATATACACTTTTGAATTCTACTTTAGTCCTTTGATGTAGAATTTTGGATACATACACCAATCAGAATATGCAAAGTTTACTTTTGAAATTTTATTCCTAATCCAAGTTCATACTTTTTAGTTAAGCATACCAAAAATCTCCTCATCATCCCTTTTACCATTTCTAAACAAAACCAAATTCTTTGTTCCCAAATATAAGTGATAACTTTCATCCACATCACGTTCCACATGTTACTCTTTCTATTTTACAGTTTAAGCAATCTAAATGGATAAACATGTTAGGTGATGGAAGACCCTTTAGCAAATGACCTATTACTAGAACAATGGTCAGAATGATATAATATAAGAAGAGTGGAATTAAGCTAAACTCAGCAAAGTAAATTCTTATCAACATAGACCAATCTTCGATTAGGAACTTTTTCTTTTAAGTCATGTAGTAGGCCTCAACATATATCTTTTGGGTCATGTATTTGACCATCGGTAACTTATATTTTGGTCTTTAATCAAAGTAATGTGTGGAGTCTTTTTGAGAGTCTCAAGTGAGTTTGTTCAAGTCCAAGCAAAACTAGATGCCTAAAGAAGCAAGGAGCGTACAAATGCATGAAGAGCAAGGGGAGCATGATGGTACATGACAGCTCATAAACGATGAGGATTGGAGCTAGAGGCATAAAAGGCATGGCTTAGACTGGTGTGCTCTTATCGGAGAGTTTAGAATTAGGGTTTTAAATTTTTAAAATTCAAATTCAGACTTCACTCCAATTTTGGTCAGCAGCCATACACACTATAAATAAGTGTGTTCGTAAAAATTGAAGCCTAACTTGTTCTTGGTTCTCCCATCTTAGCGGTGTTTAGTCTAGAAACCTAATTAAAAAGTTTACCTCGCCTCTTCTTTCATTCTCCATGGAATCACTTCATCAATCCACTGCTTATTCACTTCTTTTCACCTTTCGAAAACCAATTCGGAGTTTTGTTACAGATTACTGATGTTACTGATGATAGTGATGTCCACTTATTACATAGATATTGATGTTTTGCCATAAAAAAATAAATAATTGATTCATGCGTATCTTCACACATAATACATAAATAGTCTTATAATTGTACCTTTCTAAGTCCAAGTTATATCTTTTATTGGCACACTATCAATCTCATTTTCTAAGTAAAGAGTACGGCAAGTCGTATTGCCTTTTATGTGTTGTGAGAAACACATTGAAAGTTAAATATCGAGAAGTTATGCATAAAAAACAAAAGCGAAGAGAGCTTCACTCACTTTATACTAAATCAATGAAGACATTATAAAAGAATCTGGAACAGTTGAAATTCTATGATGAAAGTGTTGCTCCACAAAATATATATGACAAATTACCTTGAAACGAGCGTAAGATAAGTTTTCCTGTAAATGAATTAAACTGCTCAAAAGTTTGTCCATATATAGGTTTTCTTATTCTTTAAACGAGGGTGACAAAACTCATATTATACTAAACTCTGTATGCTCAAACTGGAAACTAAAAAAAGAATAGGAATATAGTTATGTTCTTGGTTACCACCTTTATCAATTTCTTGTGTAATTTTTTTCTACCCCTAATAATTTATCCTTGTCATTTATTATCCGAATCACATTTAAGTTTTTGACATATAGTTATTTTTTTTAATCTTTTTTAATTTGAACTTTTATTTATGATTCATTGTTTTAGTTCAACTTTATAATTTATCATCTAATTAACATTTCGTAACCTCTTTCTATATTTCTACTAAGTTCATCCTAATATGATATGATTCAATATATTTTATGATTACTATGCTATCAAATACTATTGCTCTTACTGAAAATGAATTAGAATCTTTTAAGGTGGAATAGGATTTGACTTTAAGGAAGTTGGACCTTGTCTGAGTAGTATCTCCGTTGATAATAGTTATTGAGCTTTGTTAATGAGACACCGAGTAGAGATTCACCTACAGAAGATTCTCCGACGACACTCGAATTAGTAAGAGCATAAAAATAATATAAGTAAATAAATATAAGATTAATTAGATACTTCCTGAGATATTGATCTCTATTTATAAGAGCTGAGTTATTCCTAATAAATAGAGATCAGTATCTTAGGAAGTACTCACTCAATCTTATATTTATTCACTTATATTATTTTTATATTTTTACTGACTTGAATATTGAAGAATCTTTTGCAGGTGGATCTTCATTTGTTTCATTAACAAAACTCGACAATAGTTCGACAACTATTATCAAGGGAGATACTACTCGGTCAAAGTTCAACTTCCTCAAAATCAATCATATTCTATTTCGAAAGGTTCTAGTCCATTTTTTATAAAAACTCATTTTTTACTAAACTTTATTTTATAGTACATATAGTATTCTCTTTACGGTTATGATGTTCTGAATATAATGGATAAATTATACATTATAATGCATTTAAATAATCAAATATATGATAAAAAATAGTTATGATAATATTTTTATATGCTCTAGTTATATTGTAGATGGGTTTATCTTTGTCATTTAACTTTAAATTAATACATTTAAATTCAAAACCATGTTTGATTGCTAAAAGGAATTAAAAATAATAATATCATTTGTTTTATAAATTATCATGTATGGGTCTTAAATATTTTCATTGAAAACAAATAGGTACCCAATGTACTTGTTGCATATACAAAGTTTTATAAAATATACAATTTGATTAATTTTAAGTGTGTTAGTTTGTGTATAATATGTTGTGAGATATATTTGATTATTCTGTTAAGGCATAAAGGCTTAGCTGCAAGTCTATGTAACTGAAAAAAATTTACCCATTTTTTAATAAATAATATTAAATTTTGGTATACAACTAAAACTTCTACAAAATGAAAAGCTAGTATTTCACTGATGAAGTCTTGATTTTCATCATTGAATTTTTAATTAACTATAATATATATATATATATATATATATATATATATATATATATATATATATATATATATATATATATATATATATATATATATATATATATATAGATATATATATATATGTATATATATAGATAGATATGTATATATATAGATAGATATGTATATATGTAGATATGTAGATATTAGATATGTATATATGTATATGTGTAGATATGTATATGCTGATTTTGTAATGCATGACCTCATGCACGATGCACGATCTAGCAATATTCATTGGTGGAGAATTCTATTTCAGAGCAGATGAACTGGAAAAGAAACCAAAATCTATAGAAAGACTTGTCATTTGTCATTTGCAAGATTCAATGATCCAGTATCGGAAATTGAAGTTTTTGACACAGTAAACTTTTCAAGAACTTTCTTGCTTAAAGATTCTCCATTCTGTATAACTTTAAAAGTCTGAATGCTCTGCCTAATTCAATAGCTGAATTGATCCATTTGTTATTTAAATCTCTCTAACAGGAATAGAAACACTGCGAGAGTCATTGCAATCTACAAACTTTGATGTTGTATTGTTGCTTAAATCTGACTAAGTTGCCTAATCTTGAAATTCTTGACGCTCCCATAAAAGAGATGCATAAAAGAATGGGAAACTAAATCAATTACTGAGGTTGGATTTCTATTTTGTGGGCAAGCACAAAGAGAATAACATTAAAGAACTGGGAGGACCTCCAAATTGAATTAGATGTACTCAACAACTTTCCAGAATGGGTGGGAAATCTTTCTTACCAAAATATTACAGATCTGTGTATAAAAAGTTGTAACAACTGTTACATGTTCCTCCCATTTTAATTGAAACGTACTTACTGCAGAAGTGACTATTGGTCCTTTTCTTATTCTTTGCAGTTTGTCTGTGGTCACTGCCAAGATTTTGCTTGGTATTGTGGTGAATATGCATTTCAACTGAAATTCAACTTGAGTAGGTATATTGAATTACTGTCGTCCATTCATGTATTCTTAAACAAGTACTATTTATTACATAAGTTAAACGGTTGGTTGAGGTGAAAAATTGAAGACTCTGGAAAACTAATTTTTGTTTTTCAAATGTGTTAGGTCATCACTTTTGTTTTTGATGGAAGGATGCATTTATGAAAACTATATCAAATAAATTTCAGGGTGAAACTCCACTAAAATAGTCCATGTTCAGTTTAATCATGACCTTGAATTTGTTTTCTTTTCATACTATTCAAATGGCATTATCTTCTTATATTATTGCTTTGTTTTGTCTTCTGAGGATGCACAACTTCTAACCTACTGAACACTACGTAGTAAGCATTTAGTAAGGATCTGATTTATGATATGGAAAATCCATGATTTACCACTTTTAAAAAAGAAAACAGTTAAAAATTACTATATATTATGTTTGTGTTTGAAGGATGGAAACAGAATCTCATGTATGAAATGTGTCTATCCTACTGCAATTGAGAAATACATTATGTACTGGTGGTTTTAACACATTGTTTCATAGTTCATACAATCAGACTGCTACAATAAACAATATATCTCTGCATATTCTGTCTTGATCTAAAAGTGATCGTCAAAAGTTTCTCTTGCCATTTTCTCCAGGTAGGATCATTTGCATCTCCAAATCACCCCGTTCTAATCACATGCTAGAGATGTTTCGTAACATAAGCTTTGAAGAAAAATTGTATTAGTATATGTATAGTCACGCAAATAATTTATAGCAAAAGAAATTGTTTTCTCATGAAAACTGTTAAGCAAAACACCAAGATATGAAAATTGTTTGTACCATCATCCCTTTGGTATTTACACTTGAAGAGCATACATAATCTGGTTTTGCGCTTGTTATTAATTTTACACGTTCTAAATCAATGTAGAAACAACTTAAGACAAGCAAAACAATGTAGAAACAACACGAAATCAAGAAAGGAAACTAGAAGAAGAAGCTACTTAGCTCATGCTACCAAATGATAGACTTTATCTTGTAGCTTCGAGCTTTAATGGTTGGGTGGGGAATTGGAGCAGCGAAAGCAAGTGAAATGAAGGAGGAACTCTCAGTGTTTAAAGTGGAATGAGAGGAGAGATTTCTTAAGGAAAGGTTGAGCCAACTCTTCTAAGCAGGATGATGGAGAACTATCTGGAAGACCATATGTTAGGCCTTGACCAGGGTCATAGCTAGAAGAACGGAAGAGGAAGAAGGACATTAGAAGACTCTTGACTCTTCTCTTGCGGAGGATGGATTGTTAAAAACCTGCTTTTCTTTTTTTCTTTTCTTTGTAAAAATGTAAAGAAGTGGAATATGATTTAGATCTTGTATCTAGACTATACACAAAATTAAGGTAAATAACCTAATCCTAGAACGTGAACATAGAAGCTTGGGTACCAAGTTAGGGTACATAACCTAACTTGGACGCCAAGTGTTTGTCTAATTTGTTATGATAACAAGTGTACCAATTGTAATATAGTAAGTAATAAATATATTGTTTTTTTCTAAATAATTTGTGCAATCTAAGAGAATAATTAGAATTAGAATATATTCAGGTTCTAGAACAATTCCATAGTTTGGTTTATGTGTAAAAATTTAAAATCGATTAAAAGAATATTTAACATTTTTATCAATAATTGATTACAGAAAAGGAATTAACAATTATATGATGAACTTGTCAGCCTTAGATCTCACGGATCTTCACTCTCATGTATAAAATTGATTAAAACAATTAAAAGAATATTTAGCATTTTTATCAACAATTGATTATAGAAAAGGAATTAATAATGATATGATCAAATCACAATAATATTCAACTCCAATTCTTTAGTAGAATAAGCCTAAATTTGTCTATTAATCATTAATTTTTTAATCAATTATATAAATAAATCTTGCAACATATACATAAGGGTCTTAAAACAACAAATCAATCTTGCTCTACTCCTAAACATAAACTTTCACCTGATATTTTAATTCAGTTCCTGATTATAAAAGATATTTTCCAATATTCTAAAAATCAATAACAAGTCATGAATCAACATGATAGACAATAATTACAAAATTAAAATATTTATTTATTAAAATAAAAATATAAAAAAACATAACAATTACATTAGGATTTAAAAATATTTAACCTAACTCCGGCCATAAAGAATTTAAGTCCTCGTGATCACGAGGAAAACAAATATTAAAAAAACTGAAATAAGATTATTCTTAATAAAATTCTAAGAATGTCTTTAAAAGTGATTTTCTGATCTTTGATAACCTAAGATTCTAACTCTAATTCAGAGCATATTAACTTTTAATAGTTTTCATATATTATTATTTATTGTATAAAAATATAGAAAACAAAATGCATATCACAATGAAAAAAATTATCAATAAATATTATAATTCTATTTAAGAATAAAAAAAGCCATAAAAGAAGAATGAAAAGAAAAACATACATTTTGGAAAAAACAGGGAAAGAACTGTCCACATATTTGGTAGTGCGCGAGTGCAATACATTATATATGTATTCCGTAAATAATTTTATCTAGATTATAAACAAAATTGGTAGGTGAAATTTTAATAAAATTATTTTATTTATGATAAGATAATCTTTTCAATAGTTTTTAGTTTATTTTAACAAATTTTTTATATTACTATTTCAAAACAATCAACCGATAAAAACTTATATTTTATTATTTTACCATTTAAAATAATACTAAAATATTTTTCATTGTCAAAATCATATTTTATGAATATAAATTTTAATAGTTGTTTAAGTGTTATACTTTGTTGGATTATTGATTTAATATCATATTTGTTTGTTTTTTTAATTTGTGTAATTTTAACAAAATACTTTTTATTGATGGGATAACTATTTTAAATTATAATAAATTATAAATTTATTATATGAAAATTAATTTATATAAATTTTTAGATTGTAAAAAGTTTAAATAAATTAGGAATATAAATTTATAATTATTAAATATATGTCATAATGATATCAAGATTTAATTTAATAATTAATCATGTCTTTATTTATTATTTTATAATTTTTAACTCGTTAATTAGTTTATTCTCTCTAACATTTTTAGTTTAATTTTTTTAATTTTCACTTTTTAACTAGTTTTTGAATCTAACTTTTTGCTTGAATTACATTTTCAACGCCAAACAAAACATTCACATTTTGGTATTTTTTAAAATACAAAATTTGCTTTAGTGATTCCTGTAATAAAAGCTTATACTAATATTAAAATAAAATTTGAATTTGAATTATAGAACAATATCAAGATCTAAGATATTGGACCTATATTTTCTCCTAAAGTTTATAATTATATTTGAAAGAAAAGAATGTGCAACACGATGGAATGCTTTTTGTGTGTTGAAAAGTGTTTGTAATAATTAATTGGAGTTAATCGAACAAAATGGAAAGGATAAGGTATGAGTCAATGGTCATGCAATGTAAACCCTCAAAGCACCACAAACAACTAATTGTTGGGGCCACGTCTCAAGTTAATCAACAGGCGTGTTGTCTTTCTGCTATCGATAAAAGTATCAAAAAGTATTATTATTATTATTATTATTATTATTATTATTATTTATTTGAGATGTTTCAAAGTATAATTATTAGGCTAACATAATTCCTCTTTTGGCATAGAACAAAGTGTTCTCCATAATTAATTAGACCAAACATTGTTGACGATACTATTAATTAATGAAACTTGTGTAACTCATTTCTTCATTCAGCTTCGCAAAATCTCTGTAGGGTAAGTTTGGTTTTATTTTTGCTTTAAGTTGACAAAATTTATACCATAGTTGCCTCTAATTTTTCTAATTTTTCTAGTAAAATCTCTTATCATGTACAATATTTCTACTTGGTATTTCTATTATAGAATGGTTAAGAAAGTTGGGAAAGGAATCACAATGTAAGTTTTGGATTGATGCTATAGACAATCATGGAGTCACATAATAAAAAGTTTACTCTGTTTATTTTGATTTCTCTTATGCCTTCATACTCTTTAATCATGAAGTAAAATTCTCTACCCTCCACATTAAAATAATATTGTAAGGCCTTCTTTTAGAAGTGGCATCTCCCCACTTTGAACCCTTTTTTTTTTTCACCAAGAGCATTATCAAGAGTGCAAATCACTTCAAGGGTTATAATTAAGCTTATTGGAAAAAAAAAGTTTGTTGCCTGTTTATAAACTAGTTTGTACAATAGTTATAAAATTATAAATGGAAAACGTTTATTGAAAAATATAACATTTAATGTTATTGATTTGATCTTTCACTTGAAAGTTTCAAATTATTTGTTCACTCATTCATTAATCGTTATTCTAATGGCAGTGACAATAGTTGCCAAAAGTGTTTTTTTTTTTAAGTGTAAAGTTGTAGTTTTGTGATATAATTGAAGTTTGAGTTGACTAAATTTGCTAAATCATGTTTTCTAGTGATAATTGCATAACCAATCAATTACTAAAACCTACTATATTGGGAATAAAATAGACGGAAGGAGATCATGCCTCTCTTTTTATTTGATATGGTGAGATTCACATCAACGAAAGAACTGTGTAAAAAGAAGAATTATAATTATTTAAACAAACAGTTATTGAACAATCTTTTTCTTTAATTTATTGCTTAACAAATGGAGTAGACTTGATAGCCCAACATTGAAGCATAAATCCTATTATTAAAAATATGCACCTACTTGACTACAATAAGTGGGAACATGGATAATGTCAAATATGACTAGTGGTGAATATTGTAATAATGATAAATAATAACTTTTGATTTTTTTTATGACTGATTATATTAAATTAATCCCAGAAAACCTTTAAATAAGTTTAATAAATTGTGCTTTTTATTATTATTATTATTATTATTATTATTATTATTATTATTATGCATGAAAATCAGTTAGATGGTAATAAGCATAATATCAGGAATCATAATATTTTGAATGAGATTAAGATGAAGTAGATTAAAAATTCTTATAAAGAATTTTTTTTAATATCGCAATGGTATTGACTCCACTAGCAAGTGAAAATGGGATATCTATAAATACACTTTAAGTGTCTAATCAATGCATGAATCGACATATATTTACTGTTGATGAATAAAAGTTATTAACATGTTTTAATACAATAACTTTATGTGATTATAATAGTTTTGGTTTTAAGCCACACTCACATGTTAACAATTCAAAAACTATTGTTTAAAATATAGATAAGCAATTATTTTTAATTTGTACCTACACAAAGAGATTTATTTATCTTTGAACAAAAATATATAGTAAACACATAGACTATGTTCTTTTTAAGCAATAGTTTATATGGCATTGATGAATATAAACAACATTAATTAAAATGTGTATTTTAAGCCATATTTTGTTTTAAAGTATGGGTCGCGATGTGTTTAATATATCATAAAAGCTACACAAAAATGCAGCAAAATAAATTAAAATTAATTGAACATATGCACTTGAAATTCAAGAAAATTCATTAAAAAATAGTAAAAACTAAGAATTATCGAGAGTTTTATCTTTCTTCCCGTAAGTCCTTCTTCCAGCTAACATTCCATCCCTCGCTCACACTCACACTTTGTTCGTACGCTCTTTCTTCCAGCTCTGCACTCATCTCCTCAATTTTCTCCTTCATTATCTCATACTCCCAAGCTAAACGTTGCTTTCAGTGGAGGGAATAGGGTTTAGCGAGATTAAAGGTGAAGGTAGTATGGAACATGACATTCAAGTATTTTTACAATGCTACTTTTTAAGATTTTCATGATATAATTTTAAGGTTTAGGGGGTGATAATTGAAAAACTGGTTTTGATGTGTTTTTGGTATTTTGTTGATTCTAAGTTTGGAAGTTTGCAATTTCCAATTGCGTCTATTCAACACCTTCAAATAATTACTATATGCATCTTGAAATTGAAAGCTAGAGGTTTTTGGATTAACTTTTTAAATGTACAATGTACTGCTTCATCATGTTGGCTATATGTTGCGATGTTGAGAAATTAAATCTCAACATATATTAGATATTGCCTCCATAATAAAGAAATTAAATTAGATGAGACATGTGTATTTGTGAGATTTTCATTTAGGTGAAAAAGTATAAAATGATATATATTAAACTACTCACTAAATAATCGTTATACTTTTCAAATCGAGAACATTTACAACCTTCTAAAAATGATTTGTCTATAGAATCTCCTTTGTTGCCTTCAAATTCTCCTTCTTGTGGTTTGTTGAAGTATTCATGTAGAAAAGTTGTAAAATATGTAACAAGTTATGTATGATTCAAGGTAAATTTTTAGTCAAGATGATATAAGCATCCCATAAGCATATTTTGCCCTCACTTTCGAAAACAAATCTTATAAATGATGTTATGGCAGCTACAAAACAAAAAACAACGATCAATATAATTATAATATATATATATATATATATATATATATATATATATATATATATATATATATAT
>Ga0209700_106030_pt1 | contig 19473 bp, 12 predicted proteins | sample SiratroredBW_FD_187528 | JGI IMG/M metagenome (GOLD analysis project Ga0209700, IMG submission 187528) | Root nodule microbial communities of legume samples collected from California, USA - Siratro red BW (SPAdes) (version 2) | ecosystem: Host-associated > Plants > Roots > Nodule | place: USA...
AATCTATAAAGTTTTGAATTACATAATTTAAAAACAATGTTAAATGATTCCACAAATAAAAACACACACACACACACACATATATATATATATATATATATATATATATATATATATATATATATATATATATATATATATATATATATTATAGATATTTATATATTTGTCTTTAGTTTTAATTTGCTTCATATTTTAGATAAAGTTAATGAGAAGTGTGGTTATGTATAATTTGCCGAAAAAATGGCTTAGGTGCTCACTGTCGTCTTTTTTCCAACATTTTACAGCTTTCATGCATCATTCATGCATGGGCCAAACGCTGTATGGTAATAAACATATCAGACGAAACTATGTAAGAAGGGATAAGGATGTTCTAAAGAAGACATAGCCAAAATGTTTTGTTTATTTTACAACATGGAACTATTTTTTGTTGGCTATGCAGCAGCAACAATTGCAGTATTCCTCTGCATGTTATACTTGTTCCATCGCAGAAGATGTTGCACCAACCCCATCCTCCCTCAATACCCTTTTCTTGGCATGCTACCACATGTTCTTTGTAATTTGTGGCGTGCCCATGATTATTCAGCTCAGGTTTTGAAACAACGTGGAGGCACTGCTCAGTTCAGTGGACCATGGTTTACCGGTATGAACTACTTGGTCACTTGTGATCCCCTCAACTTGCACCATATCCTGAGCAAAAATTTCCACAACTACGTCAAGGGACCCGAGTTTCGTGACATTTTTCAAGCTTTTGGAGATGGGATTTTCACTGCTGATGCAGAAGCTTGGAAACACAGCAGAGATCTCTTCCACTCCTTGTTCAAACATAAAAGCTTCGAGGTGTTTCTGGAGAAAACCATTCAGAAGAAGGTGCAGAATAGCCTACTTCCCATATTGGATCATGTCAAACAAGGGAACGTGGTGGATCTTCAAGATGTCTTCAACCGCTTCACTTTCGATAACATATGTTCTATAGTTCTTGGCAATGACCCTAATTGCCTTTCCGTTGATTTTCCCGAAGTTGAAATTGAGAAGGCTTTTAATGAAGCGGAAGAGTCCATATTCTACAGACATATAGTGCCAAAGTTTGTTTGGAAGGTGCAGCAATGGTTTCAAATTGGCCAAGAGAGGAAGATGACAGAAGCGTGCAAAACGCTTGATGAGTTCATATATTCATGCATAGCGTCTAAGCGAGAAGATCTTAGCAAGTGCATAGAAAATGAAAGGGGAGAAACTTTTCATGTTGACTTGTTGACAACTTTGATGAGAGAAGGAAAGGGAAAAGGACAAGCACATGAAGATGTATTTCTAAGAGATGCTGTGTTCAATCTTTTTGTGGCTGGGAGAGATACCATAACTTCAGCTCTCACTTGGTTCTTTTGGCTTGTTGCTACAAACCCTTTGGTGGAAGCCAAGATTCTTGAAGAGATCAAAGAAAAGTTTGGAACAAATGAAAATGCAGTTGGGGTTTTAAATGTGGAGGAGTTGAAAAAGCTGGTTTATCTGCATGGTGCTATATGTGAAACATTGAGACTCTTTCCTCCCATACCCTTCGAACGGAAGCAAGCCCTTGAAGCTGACATGCTTCCTAGTGGTCATGCTGTTAATCCCAATACAATGTTATTATTATTTTTGTATGCAATGGGAAGACTTGAAGAAACATGGGGAGAAGATTGCATGGAGTTCAAGCCAGAGAGATGGATCTCAAAGAAAGGAGGTAATGTTTACGTACCATCTTACAAATTCATTGCTTTTAATGCAGGACCTAGGACTTGCTTAGGTAAAGACTTGTCATTCTTTCAAATGAAGATGGTGGCAACTGCAATTTTGCTCAAGTATCGTGTCCAAGTGGTGGAAGGTTATGTTGCTAAGCCAAACCTTTCGATCGTTCTTCTGATGAAGGATGGTTTAAAGGTAAATATAACAAAAAGATAATTTTAATTTGACTTGAAAATTTGGATATCAAACTCAGTACAAAGATGAGTAGAAGCCAAAAATGTGTCTTATCTGTGTTGTGTATTGGGTTCTGTCTGGATCATTGGAGCATTTGATTTGACAGAATAAAAAGGGAAATAATCCCTTGCTTTTTCAATAACTTCACCAATTGGCGTGTGTCTACAAAATGATTATGGAAGACTCTTTTGTTTGTTCCTGGCGTGTGTCTACAAAATTGATTATTGAAGAGTCTTTTGTTTGTTCCTGTTTAAGAAGAGTCTTATGGATTTTTTCAGGAGATACAAAGAGTCATATAAGAATTACTAGACCTTTCAATGGAAAATTTAAGCTTTAAGTGTTTCTGAGTTTTTTTTGTTCTTATGCCATTCAATTTTCGTACTCTTACTCAATACATAATTTTCAAGTCATATATTACTTATATTATTAACAAATACACTAACTAAAGATTAAAGGGCCTCTTTCAATGTTTCAAAGAAAAATTACATATTTTGATCTAACTTTTTTTTGTACTGTTTCTATTTAAGATTATATGTATATGAATTATTTTAGATAGTTATATATCAAATTATGAAACAGTAGGATTCATAAAAGTCGACATAATAGGTAATGTCAAGGTAAGGACACTCAAATTTGTACATGTTGAAGAACGTTGATGAAGTTAATTATTTCTTATATTTTGTAATATATTAATGAAATCAACATATCTATAAATCTGTCTCTATGGGATTCAACCTAGATTAGTACTGTACTATATTAAAAAGAAACTTAGCTATACTTCGAAAACTAAACTTGACTATCAGTTTATCAAACACTTAAAAAAAGAAATACAACATTAAAAGACGTTTATAATAGTGAAAGAAAAGACAAACTACAGAGACGTAAAGTTGAGAGTAAAAAACTAATATAAGATTTCACCATATAATATATTCCTTTTTAATGTTATTTCATTGCTCGTCGAGGTTGAATTCGTGATAGATAAGCAAACTTTGTTGAAATTTAATTATGTTTGAATTTTTAATTTAATTTTTTAAATGAATATTTTTGTTTAATAATAAATTACATACAATATAGTATATTAGAAAGTCATTATTAAAAATTCAATATATTTATTTCATTTATTTAAAATTGAAGTAAAATAAAATTAATTTTTTTCAAAATAAAAGTTTGATTTTAATAAATCAAATTTAAAAATAGTTATATTTTATTAACATGATGAATAAAATGGTTGAATATAAATTTTAAAATATTGAATTTCGATTAAGTTATTTTAAGAACTTTAGATTCTTTTTTGTACCTTTATTTTTAGGTATATTTAGTGGGTCTTTACTTATGCATGTCGATATAACATTTATTTTCAAACGAATTTTTCTTTGAAATTTATTGTTATACACTTGAGTTTGGGATTAAAATACTACATGATTTATAATTTCAGAAGGTTTTAGACAGCACATTAAAATAAATAATAAATTAGTCTCATGGAGAAGTATAAGGAAGGTTGAAAGACGAATATGTATTGAACGAAAAGTATTTAACTTCCTCCACCATCTCGTTTATTACTAATACACTATTAATCAACCCTCTCCTTCCATAGATACACACCGAGAAAAATCAATAATTTTTGGTAACATCACATTATACACATATTAATGTTAACCAAGATGACATATTTACGATCATATTAAGCTTAAAAATAATGCATAACAATGACTAGAATAATAAATTACATGAAATCCTATGGATGTGAAGAAAAGGCCCTGCATTAAATAAGAAAAAGACCCTTCGAAATTGCAAAGTGATAAAGGTATATACCAAAAGGTTAAAATAAAATATAAAGAAAATTCAAAGTTACTGGGACCTTAAACCTACCACTACGGATTCCAAGCTGTGCCATAACAACAAGTTTTTAATTTTTGGTGAGTTATTTATTATTACCATTTTTTTTATTTTCATTTGTTTATATTCTTTTTCTGCGTTTCTCAATATCTATTATTACACCTTCTCCCACCTTCCCAACTTGTGTGCCAATGGAACCCAATCCTCTTGAAGTTGAAAGTGACTATGGCTGAGCATGAGCTGTTTGAAAGCTCCTGATAATACACCCATATACTACATGGCGTTAAGTTCAGGTATAAACTTAAATAAATAGTTGCCATTTCCATTTAATATACGAACATAATTTACGTTTATTTTATTTTGGAATGAATTTGAGTGGTAGAAAGAATGATATCAGAAAAAAATAATATAATAAAAAAAAGGATAAATATGAATACTTTTGGCACTGGTTTAGAAAAGTAAAAACAGGAAAAGAAGAGAAAAGATAAATAAAGATAAGTGATATAATAAAAGTGGAATATTAGAGAAAATTGATTTGTATCTCTCTCTCTATATATGTACGTATATAATGGAAGATAATATAATAAAAATAAAACCTAAGAAAAATGACTATTTGTTTATATATAACTTATCCCAAATAAAAGTAGGACTAAAATCCTGTAGAAAATTATCAGCGAAATTAAGAAATTGTGCAAAACTTATACTGAAGTACATAAAATAATTGCATCAACCATTTACTGTAAAATTGTTTTAAATTACATTTTATTTAAGATAAACTACACAACCCTAAAGATAATTAATCTTTTGAATGATGAAACGTGGGCATATCATACACACAACTCTTATAATTTCTTTTATCTCTTCCATTTTACTACATACCTACCTTTCTCTTTTCTTTTTTCCTGTGACTGTTAATCAGAGTTTGACACGCCACCCTTTTCCTCAATCATTTAGAAAAAAAAAATACACATAGACACTCCAGAGGTGTCTGCACTAAGAAAGATAAAGAAAAAAACAAGTGATTAATGAAGAATAATGGAGAAACTGTAATGCAGTGTCGGATGACTATAGTTTTTAATAGTTTTATATGATACAAATAATTTGATCATACACAACATAGAGATTTATCTGTACTATGAATACATGATAGTTTTAGGACCACATACTAATAGTTTGTTTTTGTGATAAAAGAGTATTTGTGTTTTTGAAGTGTACAAAACCTCGGTCTCGATCTTTATAATAGGAACATATATACCTGATACGAGGAGAATAGGATAGAATCACCGACACCCCTACACCAAACTCTTCTGTTTTGTTTATTTACGATGGCCATGTTTGGTTATGCAGCAGCAACAATTGTAGCACTCTTCTGCATCATATACTTCTTCCATCGGAGACTATGTTGCAGACACCCCCTTTTCACAGACTACCCCATCCTAGGCATGCTACCACAGTTATTCTGCAACTTGTGGCGTGCTCATGATTATTTAACCGAGGCATTGAAACAACATGGGGGCACTGGTGAGTTCACTGGACCTTGGTTTACAATCATGAACTGTATGGTCACCAGTGACCCTATCAACGTGCACCACGTCTTGAGCAAGAGTTTCCACAACTACGTCAAGGGACCCGTGTTTCGTGACATTTTTCAGGCTTTCGGAGATGGGATATTCACTGCTGATGCAGAAGCATGGAAATACAACAGGGTTCTCTTTCGTTCCCTCTTTAGACATAGAAGCTTTGAGGTGTTTCTAGAGAAAACTATTCGGAAGAAGGTGCAGAACAGTCTTCTTCCTATATTGGATCATGTACAACAACAAGGGAGGGTGGTGGATCTTCAAGATGTCTTCAATCGCTTCACTTTCGATAACATATGTTCTATAGTTCTTGGAAATGACCCTAATTGCCTTTCAATTGATTTTCCAGAAGTTGCAATTGAGAAGGCTTTTAACCAAGCGGGAGAGTCCATATTCTACAGACATACAATGCCAAAGTGTCTTTGGAAGCTGCAGAAATGGCTTCAAACAGGTCAAGAGAAGAAGATGACAGATGCGTGTAAAACACTTGATCAGTTCATACTTGCATGCATAGCATCAAAGCGGGAAGAGTTAAGCAAGTTCAGGGAAAGTGAAATGGGTGAAGCACATGCTGACTTGTTAACAACTTTGATGAAGGAAGGAAAGGGAGAAGGAGAAGTATCACATGACGATGGGTTTCTAAGGGATGCTGTGTTTAATCTTTTTGTGGCTGGGAGAGATACCATAACTTCGACTCTCACATGGTTCTTCTGGCTTGTTGCTACAAACCCTTTGGTTGAAGCCAAGATTCTTGAAGAGATCAATGAGAAGTTTGGAAGCAATGGAAATTTGGTTGGGGTTTTACTTGTGGAGGATGTTAAAAAACTAGTTTATCTGCATGGTGCTATATGTGAAGCATTGAGGCTCTTTCCTCCTATACCTTTTGAGAGAAAACTAGCAATTAAAGCTGACATTCTTCCAAGTGGTCATCGTGTTAATCCCAGAACAATGATATTATTTTCTTTGTATTCAATGGGAAGACTTGAAGAAGTATGGGGAAAAGATTGTTTGGAGTTCAAGCCAGAGAGATGGATTTCACAAAAAGGAGGTATTGTTTATGTACCATCTTACAAATTTGTTGCTTTTAATGCAGGACCTAGGACTTGCTTGGGTAAAGACTCGTCCTTCTTTCAAATGAAGATGGTTGCAGCTGCTATTTTGAGCAAATACTGTGTCGAAGTGGTGGAAGGTTATGTTGCTACACCAAGCCTTTCAATTGTTCTTCTTATGAAGGACGGTTTGAAGGTTAAGATAAGGAAAAGAAAGATGAATTTGTGAAAAAATAAATTGGAATTAATTCTTTTATTTTTCAATTAATTTTATTTTCACGGGGTGTCTACTTCTAATAAGAGGAAACACACAATCTTTATTTAACGAGAATAAGTTCATAGTTTTATTTGTCACACATCACATTACAAGAAAAAAAGTTATTTAGAAATCAATATCTAGCTACCAAATAAAATGGTTGTTAATTGTAACTAAAATAGTCATTAAATTATTTTGGTTGTTAAATAATTACAAAATAGAAGTAATGATTAAATTTAATGTCCAAATTAAGTCAAATAATTGGTATATAACATTAGTTACTAAGGTTTTAGTGATCTATACTATTATATTCTAAATTAGTCTCTAACTTAATTATATACCAATTTAGAATATAATGACATAAGTCACTAAAACCTTGGTATCTAATGTTAGAGACTAATTATTTAACTTAATTGGTCACTAAATTCAATCATTACTTCTATTTTGTAGTTATTTAACAACTAAAATATAATTTGGTGACTATTTTGGTCACAATTAATAACCATTTCATTTGGTAGCTAAAAATTGATCTCTCTAAACAACATTTATTTTTCTTGTAGTGTCAATTTGACGATCAGATGTGTCTTGATCCACTTTAATTTTTTTGGTGAAGGGAAAGTTAGGACGTACTAGCATCAATAGATAGTAAGTTTAGGTCTCTATCGACCTAAAAACTCTCGACCAACCTAAGGTTAATATCATCTTATATATAGAATTTGAACTTAAGGTTGAAGTAATTATCTATCTGGTCACTACAAGAATAATGAATAATGGCTTGGTAAAAAACAAACAGAAATAAATAAAAAAAGAACTTAAGCTAAAGCGTATTTAGCATCGTTCCTGCGTCGGTTAAAAAATTTATGTTTCAAGCGTGAATGTTATAGAATTTTATGTAGACCTATTGAACGGACGTTACTAGCATTAGTTTATTGAACGGACGTTACTAGCATTAGTTTAATGTTAGTAATATAAAAAAATAATCTTAGCATTGTAAAAGCATACAACTTAATTAAATAAAATTAGAATGGTTGCTGCTATACAAAAATTTAACAAATAAAGTTAGCTCACGTTAAGTGGAAGTAAATCCCATATCAATTGTAACTCCAAATTCAAATCTAATATCAATTTCAATTGTAGTTCCATGTCTAAATCCATATGAATAGTAATTTCAAATTCAATTAGAACACCAACAAATCAATTGGATTCCAAATGAAAATGTTGTTTCAATTTCAATATAGAGGTTCCGAATTTGGGTTTCAAATGAAATTCTAATTGCATTACTAGAAATGTTATATAATCTTGATTAATTTAAATTTGAAATGAAATGTATAATTTTAATTCTAAAGAAATCATTTTAAAGAGGTGGCAATCAGAGTATTTAATGTACCAAAGACATGCTATAAACAATTTAGAAAGTAACATTATCTAAAAAGGTAATATTTAAGGGCAGGGTCCTAGATGCTGATGAAATCTCTAGTCTAGCTCAACTTAAGGGTTGACTGTAGGTTAAATATAAGATGAAGAAAATCTCATTTTCTTTTTCAGATTAGATTTTATTTTCGGTGTTGTGCCTCCAATCTTTGGCATAGTAACTTTGAGGTATGTTAGATGACCCCCCCTTCCCCACTATGTAAGTGAATATGTATTTGTGTCTATTTTTAGGTTGTCATCTTCCTGGTTTTTGGTTGTTCTCTTTTTGGTTTTTGGTTGTTCTCTTCCAGATGCCCTAGTCTTAGTTTTCTGTTCTGTTGAGTAGAGTGACTTTTTGTTTGGGTTTTTGTTTTGGTAGTTAGGACACTTATTCTTGGATAGGATGTGCTCTACAAGGGTTAAAACACCCCTTAAGTGTTTCATGTTATTTTTTTCACTCTTTTTGTTAAAAAAAATTCTAAAAAAAAAAAGTTAAAGTAGGAATAAAGAATGTTTGATAAATCAAATTAGGAATAAAAGATGTAAGAAAAAAAAATATTTCATTTGACATAATGAGAGTGAAAGGTTAATTGAAATCATCAATGAAAATAATGAAGATGATTACAATAAATATAACACTTAGTACATAAAAAACAAGTATCAAATAATTAAACTTATAGTGTGTGAACTTTAAGTAAGGGGGCTAGTCATCGAAGTCTTTAGCATAGTGGAGGTGGACTTGACTCTGTTGAAGTGTCGCCCAAGTTGTCATCTATCATCATAGCTAATTATTGTTGCATCAACTTGATTGTGTCATCCAATTGTGCAATCCTTCCATTTTTTAGGTTAGCTCTTTCAATTATTGTATTAACTCTTTCATGCATTACATGTTTTAGTTGCTTATAAGAGTTGTTGCCGAAGTCATTCATTCTCAGCTAATTGCTTACTATGTTCAATGGTAGAAGCAAATAAAAATGACTAAGTGAGTGATGACACTCCAGGACAAATGTGCCATAAAATCTACCTCTACTGTTGTCTCCAATCTTTTTATAAAGCTTTGTTGTTGCATTTATCTTGTGGACATCAGAAGTTGATATTTCAGAACTATCAGATTTCATGAACCTCAACTACTCATGGTAGGTTTCCTAGACAATTATATTGGTATCACGAGAAAAACCATCTACCCAACCACCACTCTTCTTCATGTGAGTGGCAAGAAATAATTTGTTAAGTTCAACAGGACAACTATATTTACGTTTTTGATAAAAATTGTACAATTACAAACAAAATATATCTTGCACTAAATTAAATTACATATAACAAACTGTACATAAGTCATGACATTAGAATTATTCTTACCAAGCCCAATACATTGTCCAAATGATATTTGTGATCAGTTGAGTGCAATGCTTCATCTCAAGCTAAAGGCCAATTCATTTTGTTCTTCACTTAGTCTATTTTGTTAATCTCTTAGATCTAGATCCTTTATTTTCGGATGATTTCTTCTTTCTTCTTGTTTGTGTCACCAAAATTATATATATTATAGGTTATGAGGTCTTTTTTAGCAATTTTAATTTTCCTTGAGTATGTATTCCCCTTATCCAACTATGTTATAGTTATACCAGAAGTTTTTTATTATATCATTAAACCTATGTACTTGTTCCCATGCATCTATTATTCTAAAAGGTTTGAGACACCAATATATTTCATTGACTCGCAGGATTATGCCATAGGGATCGAATACTGTTCTATCTAATATCTTTTGCTTTGAGTTTGGCCACACATTAATTATCTAGTCTCAGGAGACTAATTCCCTATCTATTTTACTTTCGAATGACTCATAGTCTCTGTACCAAGTGCATCTTCTTCCAATTGGATCAAGTATTTCTAGTTTTTCTATGAATCTATTAAATTCCATCATTTCTTTCAGTTGTTCCAGTTTAGCTTAGACCACTTTTTCCTCTGGTTTTCTCACTGTGTTAATGTCCCCCCCTCAAACACCAATTTGAGGTATTATCCTTAATCTTTTACCTTTATCAACAGTAGTTGTTTTTTCTATTTGGTTACATAGTGAGTATATGTTGACTAAACTAGTATATCTTTGTCTTTCCATTTACCTCTCATCCAAATTTGTCCCTTCCCACATCGAGATACCTCACATTTGAAAAAAAAAAAAAATTAGTTATATTGTTAATATATCCTTAGATCCATGTTTTGTTGGGTTAACTATCTACTCAATTTCATTATCCTCCCATGTGTTTTTGAGAGATTTCGTGGATGCACATCATGTTTATTTTTTTTTTATTATGTATGTTTTTTTAGCCTTCCCAAATCCCTAATAATGATGCTAATTATTTTTATCGTTTAACTGATGTAGTTTATCAATATGCTACATTAGTTTAGGAACCAATATAAAAAGTTCAGAATTTCTATATTAATTGCATTTACATCGGTGTAATACGTTCTTAAGAATTAATGTTAAAGGTGTATGAACTTGATTAATATTAATTATTTTTATTTAATTTGAATTGAAGTCACGTCACCAATTATTTTAAAATAAAAAAATAATTAATATTAATTAAAGTTGTGTGTTAAACATAAATTCACTCTTCATATTAAAATTGTGTCAATCTAATATGATTTGACTTTCATACATCTAAAATTACATTATGCATCCAAGGATTCTTGACACTAAAATGATGTTATGCTAAAATTATGTTATGCTAGCACTACTTATCTATATGATTTTCTTTTTTCCAAAATCTGTCTATTTCAATAATTCTTGGGCACAATTACACCATTTTAGTGAATTTTCCGCTCTTTACTGGTAACACGGCTTAATAAAGTCAGCTATTCAATCTTTTTATCAATAATAAAATATATAATAAATGGAAGAAAAAATAGGATGTTTCAGCCCTTTTACAAAAAGTAAAAGTTCATCTTTTACTCCCAACATAATCTTTTATACCTGGACGATGTTTAAGCTTTGGAAGTTTTACACCTGAACAATGTTTATATTTTAAATTCTAATCTCTAAACTCTAATGATATTTACGTAAACCTATCCTACCCCAAGAATTCAAAATGAGAAATCTTATACAATTGTAATCCTTAATGACATTAGTTTGGACACGAGAAGTAGTTAACTAATGGCAAAAAATACCTTGCTTCTACCACACCTCATCTCATGACTACTCCACTGGTTATAGAGACCCTTTGACTAATCACTTCTGATCTTTCTCAGCTATGTCATTTTTATAGTTGGATACTACAAATGTTCTTTGATTTGTACATGCAATGTAATCCTCTTTGCAATTCAACAGTTAAAAGTATTTCAAAGTGGTATGCTAATTCCCTTGTTCAAGTTTTGCTGGCCATTTTCCCTATAGGATTATTATAGAACCAGTAATTTGCATGGCTGCTACACTTTAAAGAATTTGTAACCATATATATTTAATAAACCTTAGCTAGCGACTACATACATTGAACCCACAACCTTTTTTCACCAACCTATGCATAACAAAACAAAAACATTTATACTTAACAAAGAATATGATTCAGAACACTACCAATGTTTACCCATAAACAAGAGCAAACAGCTATCCCTGCAACAATTATATGACAATAATTAGTTGTCTCTGTAAGCCAGCTATTCAATGTTACTTTTCGTGCTACGTAGCAACATCCCACAGACATGTGATTAGGAATTTTCTTTGGAGCCAAAGGCTTCGTTTGGCTTTTAGTTGGATATATTATCTCAAATTTATTCAAGAGCGAACTCAATTCTTTTACATGTATGGTCACATCTTAAATTTTTTCTTAAAAATTCAGTTCAGTGTAAATAAGAGTTGAGTTACTTTTATAGATTTAGTTTGTAAATTTTATATTGTATTGCAAAATTAAGTTTATAAAATTTAATCTAAATATATTTATATATAGTTTTTAGTTGGATGATTTACTCTAAAACACTTCATTACATCAAAGATTCTTAATGTTTACCAAGGAAAATAACAAGCATTGGGTAAGACTGTAGCTGTTTCAGACGGTGTGAAATAAAGAACACGTGCTCTTTTATCTACTTTGTCTCTTTAGATCTTCGTACCAACAATATCTTGAATAATTGACCTAACTAGTCAACATCCTCTTCCAGCTTCTACAATTTTCATATAGATATAATATATACTTTCATATCAAAATAAATCAACATCTACCATTCTTCTGGTTTATAAGAAACAAAGGTTTTGGTGTTGTTCATCAATATCCACGCAAGTGCCACACAGATCCTCCAAAAACAACATAAGAAACATAGGTTTTTGTCTTGTTCATCAAATTTCTATGGCACTATTGCTTGGCTATGCAGCAGCAACAATTGTAGCACTCTTCTGCATCATATACTTCTTCCATCGGAGACTATGTTGCAGACACCCCCTCTTCACAGACTACCCCATCCTTGGCATGCTACCAGAATTACTATGCAATTTGTGGCGTTGCCATGATTTTTTCACTGAGGTATTGAAACAGAATGGAGGAACCGGTGAGTTCACTGGACCATGGTTTGCCAACTTGAACTATTTGCTCACTAGTGACCCCCTAAACGTGCACCACGTCATGAGCAAGAGTTTCCAGAACTACGTCAAGGGGCCCTTGTTTCGTGACATTTTTCAAGCCTTCGGAGATGGGATTTTCACCGCTGATTCAGAAACATGGAAATACAACAGGAATCTCTTTCATTCTCTCTTTAAACAGAAAAGCTTCGAGGTGTTTCTAGAGAAAACCATTCACAAGAAGGTCCAGAATAGCCTACTTCCAGTGTTGGATCATGTACACCAACAAGGGAGCGTGGTGGATCTTCAAGATGTCTTCAACCGCTTCACTTTCGATAACATATGTTCTATAGTTCTTGGCAGTGACCCTAATTGCCTTTCCATTGATTTTCCCGAAGTTGAAATCGAGAAGGCTTTTAATGAAACGGAAGAGTCCATATTCCACAGACATGTAGTTCCAAGGTGTGTTTGGAAGCTGCAGAAATGGCTTCAGATTGGTCAAGAGAAGAAGATGAGAGAAGCATGTAAAACACTTGATGAGTTCATATATGCATGCATAGCGTCCAAGAGAGAAAATCTAAGCAAGTACGAAGAAAATGACACGGAAGAAACTTTTCATGTTGACTTGTTGACAACTTTGATGAGAGAAGGAAAGGGAAAAGGACAAGCACATGAAGATGTATTTCTAAGAGATGCTGCGTTCAATCTTTTTGTGGCTGGGAGAGATACCATAACTTCAGCTCTCACTTGGTTCTTTTGGCTTGTTGCTACAAATCCTTTGGTGGAAGCTAAGATTCTTGAAGAGATCAACGAAAAGTTTGGAAGCAAGGAAAAACCTATTGGGGTTTTAAGTGTAGAGGAGGTGAAAAAGCTGGTTTATATGCACGGTGCTATATGTGAAGCATTGAGACTCTTTCCTCCCATACCCTTCGAAACCAAGCAAGCACTTAAATCTGACGTGCTTCCTAGTGGTCATGGTGTTAATCCCAGTACAGTTATATTATTTTCATTGTATTCAATGGGAAGAATTGAGGAAATATGGGGAGAGGATTGTATGGAGTTCAAGCCAGAGAGATGGATCTCAAAGAAAGGAGGTAATGTTTACGTACCATCTTACAAATTCATTGCTTTTAATGCTGGACCTAGGACTTGCTTAGGTAAAGATTTGTCCTTCTTTCAAATGAAGATGGTGGCAACTGCAATTTTGCTCAAGTATCGTGTCCAAGTGGTGGAAGGTTATGTTGCTAAGCCAAACCTTTCAATCGTTCTTCTGATGAAGGATGGTTTAAAGGTTAAGATAACAAAGAGAAATTTAATTTGATGTATGTGGGAATTCTGATCTCAAACAGAAAAATGTGTAAAAGACAAAGTGTTATGTATGTGAAATAAACCTAATGATGGTGTATGAGATGCCTTTGGCTTCAAAAATAAATAGGAAATCTTCCTTTGAATGCATTTGGCTTATTGCAATGAGTTTTGAAATGGTGGCTTGCAAATTTACAGTAGTATACGTATACAAACAGGAGTAAACTTTGCCTATAAATTGATTTTCTAAAAATAAGTTAAACTCGGGAATTTTAAGAGTTTATGTGTGTATTTAAAACAATTAGATTATTTTAAGTTGGAAATAACAAAAGTTATAATTGACTGCTTCAACACAACATAATAAAAGCTATAACTGAGTGCTGTTTTTGGTAGTATTTGTGGAAAAATGTTCTTCAGACAAAAACATTTTTGTCGGAAAAAGTTGATAAGATAAGATTTATAGACCGATAAAGATTCTTTGTCAGAAAATTATTGAAAAAGGATCGAAAAGTAATCCTCTTTTTACTTCTATCTCTCTAACTTGAATTTAAACAGTGATATCGATCATCAGTGACTAAAATTTGTTACAAATTCTTTTTCATATCAATCACCCTACCCGTCCCATCTTTTTTCAGAAATAAAAGTGGTAACATGTAAGTGAAATTTTCCCTCAATAAAATTTGATTCAACATGAAAAAATGAAACTTCAAACTCATTCATATCCAATATATTAACATATTCAGATAAATTTAATTTCTCAAGCTCTTTCAAATCCGATTTAAATATAGTCATCTTAGTCATTTTTATTAAAATTAAGTTAAAATATGCTTTTTTTTTTATTTTTTATGTAATTAATTATTGTTGAAATTTAGAAATAAATTTTACAAAACCACAATCCATTATAGAAATAATTATTAAAATCATACATAAGTTTATTTCTATAAAAGTTTAATATATTTATTTTATTTATTCAAAACAATTTTTTTCCAATTAAAGATATGATTTAATATAAATTAAATCTAAATAATCTGCATCGTTAACCTACGATCGAAATTGTGGAGGTCTAAACCCGTCCATTGCCCAATTGATAGCATTAGGGTTGTTGCATATTAGAGTTTCAACTTGAGATATGTTGAACAAGAGACGGATCCCAATAAATAATATTAATTGTATTTTCTGCAACTCATATCTCAATAAATAATATTAATTGTATTTTCTGCAACTCATATATGTGACGAAACTATAAATTATGTATTTTTTTTTTCTTGTAAGAAAACTAGTAGTATTTGACAATTATGTGACAAATGAGTTTGGGTACAAAATGTGTACCACAATAAAGCTCACCTGGTTAGGATTTGAGTTAGCTAGACTGGATGATAAGTGTAACGACATGTGAAGAATACTTTGGATGTTAATCATATGGAACACTTAAAAGTACATAAATGACGTTATTTTTAATAATACGGATGACCTGTTTGAGATGTTAAAGGTTACTCAGGTTAATACATGGACTTTAATTGCTGAAAAATATAGCAAATTAAGGATCTCATTTTCTGATTGGAATATCGATCCACTTACTTGTTTAAAACTATTAGATTAATAGAGATTTGGGAAAAATGAGCTGGGACATTAACATGTTAGTTAAATTGACTTAGGATAGGAGTATGAATTGGAGAGTTATATGCTAGGAGTAACATATTGCAGACCACTAACAAGGTATGTAATTCAACGTATTGACAAAGACTACATGCTTGACCCGTGAGTTTTGTGTATGCATGTTTTTGCAGGTATCAAGACAATATCATAGGAAGGTGAGTTGGAAGAATGAGACATCAGTAGTTATATTTTTTTTTTTTTCTGAATGGCGAAAAATTTAATATAAATAGAAGTATAAAAGGGATATTTTCAACTCTTTGTATAACAAGACCACCAGAGAGTTACCTAGAATGAATTTTCACAAAATGATGATTTCAGCCATTGATGCTATATTTCTCAATGAAGTAAAGAGCTTTACTTCCCACACCTTCCAGAAAAGCAAGCTAGGCTCAACCACGAAGACAACTCTCAAGGCTCGGATAATAAGTCCAATAATTTTTGCTCACTCAACCAACTAAAAAATGAACATATATATCCTACATTTGTTTAGACCCTCTTTTTTACATACTAATACATTTAAACCTTCATACATTTTTGTTTAGACCCTCTTTTTTACATAACTAGTACATTTAAACCTTCAAAAAGTTAATTTAGCTGCAAAAACTAAACACAAATACATAAAGCATGGTTCAAGACTATAATCTATCTCGAGTGAAAGATTTAAGAGTAAAACCTGGTTTAACTGTCAATCAGAATAGAAAAAATTTGCTTCAGGATATTTATTTATTATCCCAGTCCCTGTATTAACTTGGGCTAAATTAAAATTTTTCTCTGCTTCAATCTTATTATTTCTAAAAATTATATTATTCCTATATAACCAGATACTCCATATAATAGTTATCCAAACACTTTCCCATACCATGTTTTCTTTTACACTCGATTCTAACATACCAAAATGATTAAACCAAATGTTTAGGTAAAATTGTTATATATATATATATATATAACCTTTTTAGTTTAAAATACAATTATCATTGTTCTTTATCTCCGAGTATTCTTAAAGATGGATCTATATTACACATATGTGTATATAAATATTTTTTTTCACAATATAGCATTTTTTATTTGAATTTTAGAAAATAATAATATACCACAGTGTTCATCCATCTATCAGGATTTCTTACAGGAGAGTTATTCATTGAAAGATAAAATATATAGTAGAAAAATAGTAGAGAGAAGACAATGTTTGTTTTTAATTAAATTAAAGTGATAAAATAGTTTTTATGAAGATAAAATAATAAAATAAATTATTAAATATAAAAATACTCTTACTGCATTCAGGTAAGCACCTAACTAAACAATATACATAAGATAAATAGTTTTAAAAATAATATATTATATTTTCTTTATTTAACATGCATATATAATATAATTGCCGCTGATATCTTTGAAGGATGATTACTATAGTCAGAACTTTGAATGCGAATTCTTAAGGACTTGTTACATTGGTTATCTTATTTAGATGAAAAATATTATCTTTTTAAAAAATTTATGTGCATAATGGATAAATTATAATTATCTTGTAAGCCATTCTGAAATATTATTTTTACAGTGGATTTAGGAAATAATAATTGTTGTTCAATTTTTTTTTTCAAGATTATGAAACAAATTATGTTAATATAAAACAACACACTTAAAAAAAAAAAAAATCTTAGCGAGCGGATCAAAATTGATGTGCAATTAATTAGTCACGCTAACTTGATTAGTCAATTGCGTTTCTAAGTCGATGATTTTAAACTACTTTTTTTGTAATGAAAGTCTTTCTATAAAAGATATTTTTATGTTGGCTAAATTATAATTTTTGTTTTTTTTAATTCTTGGTTTCTGATTCTAATTTCTTTATTTCTTTATATGATTTTAATCACGTATTTTAGAAAAAATACAATTTAAGTTCAACTAATTTTGTAAAAAAAATATTTTTATTTTGGATCAATTTAACCTTAAACCTAACATATTCCTTCAATGCACCAAAAAATTTAATTAATTAAAATATACAATAATAAAATTTAATTAATATTTGAATCAAAATAAAAAAAAAAGAAAAATATCAAATATCATACAGAAAAACATTAAAATTTATAATGAAATAATTTTTTTTACATCTCAATAAAATATCTTTCATTTTTTTAATCATTACTGTAAGAAAATTGATAGCATTTACGAAATACAAATAATATATATTTTATAAACTTATGCTACGGTGTAATATCTGTGAAATGATATAAAGGTATGAAAGTCTAATAAAACTATTAATTGGGTGTAATTTGTAGAAATTCTCAACTAGAACTTTTTTTTAGTTCAATGAAGAAATAAACTTCTTCTTTAATGGTTAGAGCCATTTTCTATCCCAATGAACCCCTCGTGCTTGCACCTCGTGTGTGTTATGGTTGGAATAGATAAAGAGTTTTTCATTCTCGTAAAACTGTTCTTCACTAAGAACTGTGAAAGGGGAAGTGCTGAGAAAGATGAGAAAAAAGAAAAAGAAAAGGGAGAAAACAGATAAATAACTTCAAATGAATTTTTAGCAATGAGAAAAAACAATAAAATTCTTAGTATCTTAAGTGACAATGTAAGACCCCAAAAATATGTTTAAGAGACAATTTTTTTTTTTTTATGATTACAAATACTATTATTTCCGGTATTATTAAATAAAAAGAATATTTTCAACACGCGAATAATACTCTTGAAAATTGTATCTAAAATTGATCATTCCTTAGAAAACATCCAGACAACAATATCTATATATCATTTTTTAATAATGATTTAATATAATTTTTTATTATAGTTCCTCTATTTTTATATTTCTGTTTCTCTTTTTCATTGTCATCACACTTTTATCTATCTCTTGAACCTCTCTTTCTACAATACACCATAAACAGTAAACTGCATCATGCAATTTCATTCTTAATTATAATTTAAGTTTAATTTCGTTTCTTGTCTGGTTATTAAATAAACAAGCATTCCAAATCTATAATTATTCATTACATGTTAATTATGTCTTAATTAGTTAAAATTCATTAACATGAGTTTATGAATGTAATATTTCTTAACTATGTGCCATATTTTAATTTCGATAAAAAGAGATATGAAATGGGTATTTATAAAAATAAATATAAATTGTATATAATAATATATATTTTTGGAATTTTTAAGATTTTTTTTTCCTAATCACAGGCCCTACACCATTGTCTCTCTATTTTTAAGAGCTGGTCCAGGAATGCAATGAGATGGAAATAGAAGAAAATATTAATTCTATTTACAAATGAAGTTAACACTGCATCGAACCCAATATCTTAAACATTAAATGTGAGTCATTATCCTCCCATATATACGGTTGAACTTTTAAGTTAATCACAATACTTTTCTAATAACTTGGCATTTATTTCAACGGATATGTGATATGCTGTTTATGAAAGCAAAAGATAGCAAAAAATATAAAGAAAAATAAAAGATATTAAATGCGTGTTTAAATTATTGAGCTATTAATTACACTTAAAAAAACATGTTGTTAACCGATTTATATAGTTTTCAAAACGTCATTTTCCAAAGCATCGTAACCTATTAACATCATTATCTATCTTTCTAAGGAAGAGAGATAGTCATCGTCAACAAAACATTGCGTCTACACTTCTAAGAATACAGATTGTGGAGTATCTGGTGTAGCTAAGCCCTACGTCCTTTCACTAACATCCAACAACCTTCATCATTAAAACACCAAATAATAATTAGTATGTAGTTGGATTAAAACAACTGAAAATTTCCCCAACAACTGATTCTATATAAGATGACAAAGCCACAAAGATCACAACACAACCAAAAATAGCTTTTGCTTTGTTGATTAATGTTTAATGGCCATGCTTTGCCATGCAGCAGCAACAATTGCAGCAC
>Ga0209700_106032_pt1 | contig 19468 bp, 8 predicted proteins | sample SiratroredBW_FD_187528 | JGI IMG/M metagenome (GOLD analysis project Ga0209700, IMG submission 187528) | Root nodule microbial communities of legume samples collected from California, USA - Siratro red BW (SPAdes) (version 2) | ecosystem: Host-associated > Plants > Roots > Nodule | place: USA...
AAAGATTCTTTCAGAATCATCATGGCATTGGTAGCTCATTATGATCTTGAGTTGCACCAAATGGATGTTAAAACCGCTTTTCTGAATGGGGATTTAGAAGAGGATGTTTATATGGACCAACCAGTAGGGTTCATTGAAGAAGGAAAGGAACACATGGTGTGTAAACTTAGGAAGTCAATATACGGACTTAAACAAGCTTCCAGGCAATGGTATCTTAAGTTCAATGATACTATTACGTCCTTTGGATTTAAGGAAAACATTGTTGATCGATGTATATATCTGAAGGTCAGTGGGAACAAGTTTATATTTCTGATTTTGTATGTTGATGATATTTTGCTTGCAACTAATGATGTTGGTCTGTTAAGTGAGACTAAGAAGTTTCTCTCTAATAGCTTTGAAATGAAAGATATGGGCGAGGCATACTATGTGATAGGAATAGAAATATTCCGTGATAGATCACAAGGACTGTTGGGTTTGTCTCAGAAAGCATATATTAATAAAGTTTTAGAGAGGTTCAGAATGGATAAATGTTCAACATCTCCCGTTCCAATACAGAAAGGAGATAAATTTAGTCTCATGCAATGTCCAAAGAATGAGTTGGAACGGAAACAGATAGAGAATATTCCTTATGCATCTATTGTTGGGAGTTTGATGTATGCTCAAACATGTACGAGGCCAGATATTAGTTTTGCAGTTGGTATGCTTGGTGGATACCAGAGTAATCCAGGATTGGATCATTGGAAAGCTGCAAAGAAAGTCTTAAGATACTTATAGGGAACAAAGACTCACATGCTTACTTATAAGAGGTCTGGTCACCTTGAGGTGATTGGACATACAGATTCAGATTTTGCCGGTTGTATAGATACCAGAAAATCTACATTTGGTTATGTGTATCTTTTAGTGGGAGGAGCGATTTCATGAAAAAGTGCGAAGCAGTCAGTCATTGTTGCATCCACAATGGAAGCTGAATTTGTGGCATGCTTTGAGGCCACAATTCAGGCTAATTGGCTACGGAATTTTATTTCAGGACTTGGAGTTGTTGACAGTATTGCCAAGCCGCTGAAAATTTATTGTGATAATTCCGCAGCAGTCTTCTTTTCTAAAAATGACAAGTATTCCAAAGGTGTTAAACATATGGAATTGAAATACTTTGTTGTTAAAGAAGAAGTTCAGAAACATAAAGTGTTGATAGATCATGTTAGCACCAAGCTTATGATTATTGACCCTTTAACAAAAGGGTTACCGCCCAAAGTATTTACTGGCCATGTAAAGAAGATGGGTATTATGTGTACTAGTGAATGTTAAATGTTTATTAATGTTACTTAACACTCTGAGCTCATTGTTGTTCAAGTTTCTGAAATATATATGTTTTCCTACTTTATGAATATGCATGCAAATTATGATTATGATGTAGAAAACATATAATGCTATTGTTGATGATGAAAGATGACATTATGTTTGAACCCATTATGGACTTCTCATTATGAGGTCATATTAAGGAGAAGGACGATACAGTAGTACATGGAAGGAAATGTGTCGATTGAATGACATGTGACCGCCATGACTCTTATTATTCCTATATCTTTAAGTATGACGAATGATGAAACCAATTTATTGAAGGTCCTTTAATGCGCATTATGATTTATTAAATCATGAAGTAGTATGGCATCACATGAGTAAAGTGGGAGAATGTTAGAAAATAAATAAATTATTTCATAATGTGACTAATGTGAAATATCAGGATTTGATTTAATAAAATAAAAGGACGTATTGGTAATTATGAGAAGTTAACTAACTTATGAGAGTCTGTTACAAATATTATTGATAATAACCAAATTAATGGAAATTGGTTATTATTTTATAATAACTGATGGTAACCAATTTGATAAACATTGGTTATATAAAGATATAGGGTTCTGTCTCTGCAATATGAGAGAGTTTTACATAATATACCATCAATAACGTGTGTGTAGATTAAAGTAACTGAAAGAGATAGATTGAGTCAAAGGAGAATAAAGAAAAGAGATAAAGAGAATAAAAAAGATCTCTTATGGATCAAGGTAAGTCTCTCTCACTATCTATATTATGTGAAAATCATAAATTCTAAAATCCTGCGGAATATTTATGATTGGTTATTCCTATTATGTTTTAATTTTACAATTCTCACCTATTAGACCATTTTATGATATTAGATATTAAATTTAAATTCACATTTTAAGAATATTTAAATAGGGTGCATATTATATTTAAGAATATTTAAATAGAGTCGAGATTATTTTTACAATAAAAAATGTCTAGAAAGATACTCCAATACCCCACCTAGAGAACATGTGGGACAATAAATATGAACTAATAAATAGTTCCTACCTTATGATTTATTTATACTATTACTTCTCAATTAGGTAACATATTTATGTTTGAAAACTAAATAGGATTTTCATATCTCTATTAAAGTGTGATTCTCTCCACCTAAATTTTCTTTTCTTGTTGGAAAAATGAAAGAATATAAAACCAAGATTCAGTTATGGCTTGGGAGGATAAAGAATGAAATTCTAAATTATAAGATTCCAATTCTATTCCATCATTTTACAGCTCAAACATGCTTGATGCTTTTTCTCAAGGCTTCTTGATGGCAAATTGCCAATAAGCTAGCCACGTGTGCGCTATTTGAGGAAGATAATAACTTCACTAAGTTATTAAATTGGAGAGTGACACCAACTCCTCATAAAATATCCAAATTAAAGCAAAAGTGCACCATCTCCAACCAATTCCTCAAATTCTATCCTCATCATCACAAACATCCATCAAACTATTATTCACCATAATAAATAAATCTCAGTAATATTTCATATGGTAGTCTCCAATATTAAGCTCAAATACCCTTTTTTTATTTTGAAGGATAATTTAGATAAAAGTTAAATGAAACATATGAAAGTAAATCACATGTAAAATTGTGCACCATGTGAATCTTTTAGGTTGAATTAGAGTTAGTTGAATTTTAATTACCCGTTTAATATTTAAATATAGTTTGACTTGAATTTTTTTCCTAATTTCAAGTAGATTTTGAAGATTTAAAATTTACATGGCTAGAAAAGTTGGTAGTGGCGTGGTTGCATTATTATCCTATGATAAGAGGGAACTATCTATTATTCGTTGGGCAATTGGGCCCACACCACCATCCAGCGAATCCCTGCTAAATGGGCCATGGGCGGCTATTGGGTCAACCTCATTCTCCCTTCTCTTCTCTTCTTTTCATTTATTCTCCTCCACTCCACAACACACCACACTCTCTCCCTTATTTATTATTTTCATTTAATTTAACAATTTTGTGAAAAATAAAAGTTATGTGTGTATATAATTCAACTTATTACAATAAATGGTTTTTTTTAAATAATTAATTCAAACATTACTTGATAATCTATATTTAGTTATTGCAACCCCACTTATGGAATATCACATGTCATGCTTCCTAAGATATTTAGTTATAGATATTTTGTCAATAGTGTCACCACGACATTGCAATCATCCGACATAACCTTTATATATGATATATTCATGACTTTACTTATATGAAAAATATTTATCGAACAATAAATTTTTAACTTGTGAAAGAAAAATACTCTAATTTTGTTAAAAAAAAATTGTATGTATATAATCTTCATTTATCTGATTTAATAGTGCAAGGGAGCGTGTGTCGTGCAAGTAAAGATTTTTGAGTGATAGAAGCCTAGTAAGTTTTTGGTGTCTTTATAATATCTTTCTTTTTTTATCGTTTCCACTTTAAATTTGATGTTTTTTATGTTTATTTAGTCTCAATAAATATCGTAAACCAACAATTGAGGTGGAATAACTTTAAAATTTAATTACTTTGAATAAAATTTTAATTTGGTAGATCAAATCAAGTAGGTATAGTTTAATTAAAACAATAAATAAAGTCATCATTCCGTAGATGAAAAGTAGCATGCAGGCTAAACTTTTGGTGGATTATTTATTACTACTATCTTTATTTTTGTAAATGACCAAATATTCATAGATAACTGTTGATTAAAATCCGACTATGATTCAATTAAAATGATTTCTAAAGATCATTTTATAAAACATTATAGAAACTCCTAAATTTGTTTTATACTAATTAGTTGTAATAATAAGGTGAAAATTATTTTCCTCTTGTCAAACAACTCAAAATTAATAACGTAAACTGAAAGACTACAAATAGTTCGTTCACCTGGTCTTTAAAACTGAAGTCTCGAAAAGCCCGTAAACACTTTTCTATCATATGTAAATGTTATTTTTTTTTATCAAATAATATCAATGGAAAGTAACAAATAAAGAAAATTAGTGATTAGGTAAATACAAATATAATTAAATAAATACATTAGTACAATATTTTTTCCGTGTTAGTGTGAGCATAGGAGGCCAAAAGTCCATGAAAAAACACAAGTAACATAACATGTCGTGATGTTAAGTTAGCCAACATCTGAGTGCTAAAAAATAAGCAAAAATAAAAATGATAGACGTGGTTAGATAATTTTATAATTTCTTAAAAATTTAAATATATGGAATTTGAATTTTTTGTATTTTTTAAATTATTTAACTTTTAATTTTTTGATAAAAAAATATTTTATTAAATTTTAATTTTTATTTAGATAAAATATTTCAATTATCATCGAAGGATAAAAATTAATACATAATAAAAAAAATATATCAAATTATAAGAATTATACTATATCATAAGAACGTTTAAATTCAATTCTTTTAAAAAGATTAGGATCTCTAATAACTAATTTGAATAAATGAGTTTTACCATAATTAATTATAAGATAATCTTATATTGACTTTACTCATTTAAATTCTTAAGATCTAACCTCCATAACTCCATATCAATCCATGCATCATGATAATAAAAATAAATGTATAAACAATAAAACACAATAAAAATGATTTAAATGAATGTTACCTTAAGTTCTTTTTAGTAATTTTTCATTTTTTTTTGTCTTATTTGCAGCATTCTAGAAGGTTTATGGTCAAAGTACCTTCACTATCCAAAGTATCTTTGGTCTTCTCCATTACTAAACAAGATATATATTTGCAATGACACTCAACATGGTCTTCTCAATTGATTGCTGATTGTGTTTGTTAAAATTTAACTCAAGGGGTAAAATTTTGAGGTATTTAACCAAGATGTGCTTCATCATCACAAAATTCAATATCTGTAACATTACAAAAGTTGGTAGTGTTGGACACCAGCCAAGACATAATGGTGTTGAAATCTATTAAAGATATGGCAACTCAGAATTCAAATCAAGGTAAAGTTGTTAATGATAATCGAGATGAAATGGTTTTAGAAAAAATCAAGGTGTAAGAGCTTCCAATGACTATATTTTTCAGTGTTTCCACAATGTTAACATTCTTCCGAGAGACTCTATAGAATTATATTTACTTTTTAAAAGCAAAAATCACAATAGAGAGAAAACTTGAGAAGATTATGAATATATAAAAGAGAGGAGAAACAAATCATCAACATTTTTATTAAAGTTTTAAAAAACTGGCAAAAAAGTAGTGATGCACAATAAATATATATATATATATATATATATATATATATATATAGTCAATAGAAAATAATACAATACATTATATGGTCTATTTATAAATTTCTGAATGTTACACTTTTGTTTTTTATGACATGTTGTTTGAATAAAATTTATATCTTAAAGACAAAGTATTACCATGTTTTATGTTTTGTTATTTTCAGTACTTGATTAAAATCATAAGTGTCGGACTTTATTTTTTTAATAATATTTTTCAATCACCATACTTAATTTATCAATTACTGAAATATTGATTGCCTAGTTACATTGAACCAATTTTATGACCAAAGGTTTCAAATTAGATTGCATTTTTTGAATTCTATTTAAAATTATTTAACAATTGGTTGCATATTTTGTTGTAATGATAAGTATAATTTAATCATACTTAAAACCTTTAATCATAACTCTCTTGAATTGTAATCAATAATAAATCATCTCTTTTAATTAAGATTTATCTAGTTGGGTTTATTTACACTTTAATTATATTTTTTTTGCTAATATTATATATTTAATGTAATAGACAATCTAACAGTTATACTCATTAGATATTCTAGTAGTTACATGGAGTAGACGGATATAAAATATGAAACTGTGATCAAGCAAAAGTCCAAGTTGCTTATATAAATTGAAATAAAAAATAAGATTTGAGTGAATGAACTAAAGAATAAAATATGCAATATCTTAAAAACAGATTTGGAAGCAAGTATTCTGCAAAGATACGAATAGACATAATTTGTGATTAACTTGGAAAAAAATTCTAAAAATTATGAAAATTTAAAAATGGAGAAATTGTGAATAAAATCTTAAACAGAATATAATTCTGAAATCTGTGGAGCAATTACACCTATGAAAAGATATCATGTTTCACAAGGAAAGGAAAGCTCCACTTGGTAAAATAGAGCATAACAAAAGTCTTAGTTTTCTTATTTTTCTTTGTTGTAATGTTTCTATTTTGCCTTCATATGGAAGGTTAAAGTCTTTTAAGTTGGTTATCTTGTAATTTCATAATTAATTTTGAATTTATGTGTAATTAAAGTTTCATTCTTTAATATCTCTAACAAGTTGCAATATGGATAATCTTTTTGAATTTTAGTTTTTATTAATGGAATCATTTTAGAATGTATGTGGATAATTCAATTCTCTTATCTAATTGTTTAGTTTGAATTATTTTAAAAATCTCTTATTTACATAATTTAACAGGTAAAAGAGATTAAAAACCTTATGAGTAGATCCATTGAGTAAGGTGTTGAATATATTAGTGGACACATTGATTAACACATGTTCAGTCAATTCAATCCCTTTTTGGATATTGAATGAAAGATATATATGTTAATAGATGAAGAATCTTTTATTAAAAGAACTTGAGAGTTAACATGCTTTCTTTATTGTTTCTAATCATCTACTTTATTTTTATGCATTACAATATCAAATTCTCTTTTAATTTTCTTTTATTACTAACCTTCATTACTTGTAGATGAATTTTGGATACTAATTAACTGAATTAACTATTGAATTTGTTGAAAAAACGGTTGTGGGTTGTGGGTTAACTTTTTCCTTTCTATACTATCATGTTTGGTATTAGACGTGGTGACACTATAGTAGACCGTCTAAACTGAAAATGCATTTAATTTGCTTATAAAATTGACAATAATCACATAATATTAAAAGTTTTATATAACATTTTTTGTTAATTTGGTTGCAATATTTTAGTTTTTAAGTTTATTTTTAAATCAATAGCAGATTACATCAAAACATAAGAAAATTAATATAGTATCCGGTGACTAATTTAATTGTTTATTAAATCTTGAGTAAACTAGCAAGTGCCTTAATCTTGTAAACATTGAAAGATGCAACCCCTCTCTAGTTAAAAGTGACTTGTAGAAAGAATACTCTAATTGAGTCAAGAGTGGCTTGTTGAAAAAATATTTACGTTGAGTCAAGAGTGGCCTGTCGAAAGAATACTTAGGATTGAGTTAGGAGTGACTTGTTGAAAAAAATACCTAGGTTGAGCCATAAGTGACTTGTTGAAAAAAATAATTAGGTTGAGCCATAAGTGACTTGTTGAAAGAATAATTGAGTTGAGCTTGGAATGGCTTGTTGAAAGAATACTTGTTTGTACTTCGCAACTATAGTCTGTTTAGTGGAACTTGATTGGTTGGTCAAAAAATGGACGTAGCCTATACTATCAAGCGAATCAGTAAAAAAAAATGAGTAATCCTTCTCCCTGTAATCTCGTACATTGCATGTTATTTGGCTTGTGCTAATAAAAGAAATAGAAGATTTTTAAATTAAGTTTGTGAAAATTATTATTGGTTCACCTGACCAAATACTAAACCTATTGTTTGACTACAAAGTATCAGACGATACCTATGAAAAATTGAGAAATTTTTATAACACAATTCAACCCTTTCTTCTTATATTTTTCCTAGTTTTTCACAACTCTTCCTTTAGGCAATATACTATGTTTTTTGAGCATTACACCAACACGCAACATGTCATTTAAGGGCTAAGAACTAATTCAACCTTTTTTCTTACTTGAAATTTGAGTATGTCACTTGAGTGGCAACATATCTCGCGTAAGAGCAGAGCTAGTGCTTGTGTGACAAGGCTTCATAAGCACACCAACTCTTTATCACTTAAAAGATTAGTTTTTCCTTGAGAGATCTGAGTTGTAAAGGAGGGAAAGAATTGCTTCAACATTTCTTGCAAGTCTTAGCTTGAGTGAGGTATTTTATTGCTTTAATAATCAAATGGACTCTTGAATGATAGTATTATACACTTAAAATAAAAGTTATCACTTAAGTATAGCTCAATGACAACTGCAAGAGTATATGAAAAAAAAAATACATCAAATTCTAAAAAAAAAATTCAAAATTCAATTCGAACACTTTTATCCATCCTAACTAGTTCTAATACATTTTTACATCACTACGGTTACACAATGTATCTACTAGAGCTAGTCTCAATATAACCATTCAAACCAATTTTCATATCTAAAATACAAAGACTACACTAATAACATAATCAATCCAAATACTTTCCATAGTAATTCGAACACTTTTAACAAAGACAACATTCAACAAGTTTCCATAATAAAGAACTGGTCAAAAATAACTTCCCTTATCTCAATATTTCTTGTTTTCCAATTAATAGAAAAAGGAAGAGCTAAAAACACAAAAACAGTTACTAACATAAGAAAACTAACACTAATTCAACCAAAATAGTTATACAAACAATGACCAATTGATAGAATATCTTTTTTAACTAATTCGACTTACCTTAAAATATTAATAGATAGTGTTAGAAGAAGTAAAAATAAAAAACTTAAAAATAAAAAAAAAAATCAAATTTTTATTAATTAAATATAATTAGTCATCTTCTAATTAATAAAATCTAGGAGAAAAAAATGAAAATCCCTCTAAAAAAACTATAAAGAAGTGGATTAAAAAAATATTTAGAGTAAGAAATAAGAAAAATAAAGAAGGATAGAAAAAAAAAGGACTACGGTCCTTAGAATTAGTGATCTAATATTTTCTTTTAAGAAAAGACATGTTATAATGGTATCGAAATGTCATCGTAATATAACCGTAATGAAACAAATTATCTACAGAGACCGGAAAAAAATAAAGAAAGAAAGCAAAGACTAAAAATATGCTACTTTATAATAACTAAACATTTATTTAAATAAAAAAATACATAAACCATAAAAATATATTTAAATCACAGTTTTTATTTTGGATTAAATAAATTGTAATAAATAAACATATCAATTTTATTATTAGAGATCCCACGTCCATTAAATTTTAAAAATGAAGTCTTTTAATAATTTATAAAATGAGTGTAAACTTTATTTTACAAGTTAATTTTATAAAATTGAATTAGACTTAAATTTAATTCATATAATTTTAATTAATAAATAAAAACTTGAAATTCCATTACTGGGTAATATTACGAAGGTGTATACAATTTTTTTAAACACAAATATCTGATATTAGCTAAAAGTTATTAGAAAATATAAAACCATTTATGAACACGCTAAATAATAAATAGAAATCATAAAATATTGTAGTCTTTAATAAATTTTAATAATAATAACTGTACCTACTATATAAACAACTTGTATACCATTAAAACTCCATTATCTAGGATACTGATTGAATTACTGCATAATTATAAATTATAAATATAAGCTCACATATAAGGAGTAGACACACAAATTATACTTTTATCTTACTCATATAACAGATATTCTCTATTGATTATGCTGTTTCTGATTTGAATACGGAAGAATCTCATGCGTTCTTGGAGACTCATATCTCTTTTACTCCAAAAGGTTCAACACAGGTCGGATAGAACAATAATAAATACTAAAAAAATGTGAAAAAATTATTAACATTTTTGTGTTATAAAAAACACAAAATCAACAAGAAGCAATGCATTGATTACTTGCTAATAATAGTGGGAGAACTAATTACTAGTCTATAAACGGATGCAAACGAATTGTTTTGCAAACAAAATTCAATATCAAGAAATTAAATTCACAAGTGTTCTGATGTTATTCTCCAGTAAGAATTTGATAAAATAGTTATCGGATGAAGGGAATCAAGAAACAGTTATAAAGACGTTATGGATTGAAGGACAACTGTGTTATGCCTAAGTAGCAGTTATAAAGACGTTATTGATTAAAGGACATGTGTGATATATGTAGGTAGCAATGAGCCACACAGACACGGGAAGAGGAAAGTTATAGAAGTTATTTTATTTTTTCAAGGAATGTTAGGAATGTTAGGTGTTAATTATTACATTATAAATAAGATGTGAGTAGACATGTTAGATGACAATAATAACACATATGGAAAACACTTACTTTTGTAAACACGTTCCCATATTGCAATCACTATCAATAGAATGAATTATCTTATAGTGTGTGTTTCTTGAAGCTTCTATCTTTCTTGCTTTTTATTTAGATTTTTTTTTCCTTTTAATTCTCCTTATTGATACTTGTTTTTACCACATAAAATGTACTATTTATTTGTGTTATAAGAATATAAAAAATATTAAAATGAATTCTATTTCTATTATTAGAAGATAATTTTTCTATTAATATTAGTATAGTTATAGTTTGCAAAAATCTATCTATATATATATATATATATATATACACACACACATTATTTTAGAAATATTACTCAATAAAAAATTTTATAATTAATCATCCATTAGAAAATTATATTATTATTATTGCTCATTGTTAAATGAATATGTTAGATCCAAAATCGATAAATATATTGATATTTTGATTTAAGTGTTTAAGTAAAAAAGTTCAAATTATGACATTGCTTTGTCTTTTATATATAATTTTTGTTAAGCATCAAATTATGTAATATATAAGTGTTTCATCTATTAGATAATATAATGTCTTGTTTTTGTTTGGTCTAATAAGTGAAAAGCTTAATCAGATGATAGGAAGACAATATTTAAACTAATGTTCTTGTTTGCCATGAACACCTTCCTTTATTAAGAAAATTTCAAAAGTTCAGGTCAACATCAAAGATCTCTCTTGAAAGACACGCTTAAAGTTGATACATGTCATCAAACATCCTAAGGCTCTTTTGTTAATACTGAAAAGATTAGTTGCAAGTATATAAGTTAAGTCTAGTGAGATCATGCCAGCTTTTCAAGATATTTCTTGAACACAATTAATGCTACTAAAAACACATTTAATGCATCACATTTTCCTAAATGTAGACAAATGATATAAGAAATAAAACTATCTCTGAAGACCCTCACCAAAGCTATGAAAGATGTACAACTATCCTTTTCTTCTCAAGTGTTATAAATAGAAGATTTTTGGAGAAGGAAAATTGGCAACCACTTCTAAGCTTTGTAGCTGTGAGGAAGAATGTTTTTTTTTTGTTCATTTAGTGAGCTAGACACTATAATAATTTTCAAAATTACCAATGAAAAATTACCAAAAAATATGTATCTCTTGGTAAAATATTATTACCGATAAATAAATTGACACTAAATTTATCGACAAATTTTACGGATAGATCAAATATGTTGACAATTGTCATCGGATAATTTCGCGATCAATTTACTAATGAATAAATTAATAGCAAAATTATTCGATAAAGTTTATTGGTACATTGACTGCCAAATTATCTATCACTAAAATTTATCAATAAAATTGACCGTCAATTTATTCGTCACTAAAATTCATTAGTAACTAACGATAAATTTAATTTTTCGGTCAAAGCTATCAATAAATTGACGGATAATTATAATAATAATAATTATTATTATAAGAAGAAGAAAAAATAATAACAATAATAATACTAATACAAATAATAACAACAACAATTATAATAATAATAATAATAAGTAATAATATTAATAGTCATAATAAAAATACAAAATAAACTTATTTGGTGTAGTGATTATAAATTTGTCATGTTATTGCTAGTGACATGAGTGTTGAGTTTAAAGAATAGTGAGTTTTCAAGTAAAAGTGGATAAGTTTAAAATTTATTCAATAACTAAATATAGTTTATATTATGACGAATTAGTATAAAAATATTAAGTTATATTTTTTTTTCTTAATTTTAAAGAGAAGAGAATTTGCGAAAAAGATCTTTTATATAAAAAATCTTGAACAAATCACCTATCATACGACTTTCCGAGATCAAATAATATTTTATAAAAAATGTTTTACAAATTTTAATATATAATTTAACTCTTATTTCTTATGTTTTTTTTTTCCTCGTAGAATCTTCTCACATCAAACAACAAGATTAACACTAAAATAAAGCAAGAAACAACAAATATAGTGAAAAAACAAAATAGCTAACTGAAGTATTAGTAGTTTTCCTAACTTGTTTAAAAGGTCCTATATAATATAGACTTTCAATAAACTTCCACAGTAAATCAAACTTTTAGAAAGACGAAACCGCCTTAAAAAGTCAAACTCAATCGTTAACACGATTTCACTTTGTCCCTTTTGATCGGTACAAAGCCATTTATCTTCAAATTCATTTATTAAAGTAGACCTTTTAATTTTGACAAAATTGACACGAAAAGATAGAACTTTTACCATTGGAAAACAGAGTAAAAAGCATGTTTTCATTGGGGGAAAGAAAAGATTTAGCCGTCACACCAGATCATTGATGTACAGATGTGGAATTGGCCATATACGAACCAAAACGGATAATGTTTGAGAAGAAAAGGAAAATGTTAGTTTCCGAACATCACTGTCTAAGGTGGATATCTAATTAGTTGTGTGGGAAACACCACGTTTATTGTTTTTCTATCACTCTTTATCCATCTGTTCCCTTCCTTATTGTACATTTATGATAAGGAAAATAGATGCACATAATGCAATACGTAGGATTAGTAAATGCCAAGGTAGTGTTGCTATTGCTAAATCTTATGCTTCAACTCAACCTTTACTACAATCAAATCTTTCTGGGTCCCTCCATCTGGGCCCACAACTGATTTCGACTTTGCACAACATTCATATCCTATTAGCTAATGGTAATTAATCATTGTTGGCCATTTCTAACACATAGACATAAATTTACAATGGTAAAAAAGATTAAAAAGAAATGATAATTTAACTGTAGAGAAAATTTAAAAATAATGAAAAATATGATAGATTTGCATAAAGAATCATACGCTAGACTTAATTGAAACTAAATTTGTTCTCTTAATTAAGATTTCGAGGTTAAATATTTTGAATGAGAAAGCGAACTCAAGAGATAAGAAAATAATAAAAAAGACCCAGTTAAGTTTTTCTTTACAGATATTAGTATTGATACTTTGTACTAATAATAAATTATCCAAAAAATAATCCTTCTCTTTTGTGAAAAAAGTGAAGTGGACAAATTTTTTAAATGATAGATTTGTCTATTTCATCTATTACATGACTTTGTTGTATTATAAGAATTTTATAGTTATTTATCATAAAAAGTATCCTTTTATTTTGAACCAAAATAGACGGAGAGGAAATAATAATATTTTTGTTATCATCAAATAGTGAAAGAGGAATTTATTGTTTTATGTTATTTTTATCTATATCCAAAAAACATTTAGGTTTCACATGTTGGAATTTTTTGAAAGAAAGTGTGATCTTAAATGAAATTCTAAAACTTTTTTAAGAACTAAAAAAAAGGTAATATTTTTTTTCAAAAAAAAAACAAACTTGAATCTCAAACGCTAGGAAAATGACAACTTGCTTGGAAGAAACAAGTATTCATAGAATTTGTAAGGTTTTTTCCTGAGTAAATTAAGAAACTCAGGAATATTACTTCCAGATTTTATCTCTTTCATCAATGAATATTTTAAACTTTAATTTTCTTCTATTTGATGGTAAATTTTATTACGTTTGCACATAGATATCATTTACTTCAATTTTACTCCCACCCATCTTTAAACTCTATCATTTTGAAAAAAGTTAAATGACAATTGATAAGGAGGAATAAATCATAAAAGTTTTTCCTATATGGCGTGAATAGCAAAGTATTTATGACAGTGAGATTAAAACGATAAAATAAGATGAGAAATGCAGATAAATAAGTGGCAAATTGCTAAAAAGATTGCTTTAATTAATATTTTTTGGATTATATGGAAGATGAGGAGTGGATAAGTTCGGTAATTCGATATTTTTTAAATCGGTTTTGTCTATTTTTTCTTGTCAGCGAAAAAATGGGTTTTGTCTACTATGATTGGGAGTTGTGGTCTTTCTAGTGTCATGTATAGTTCCATTGAAGACCATATACTTTTAAAATACTTTATTGTCTTTTGGTCATGTTCATAAGATATCAAAAGTTTAGACTGTTATTTGAAAAGGGCCTTGTGTTGGATTCGTGAAGTGCAATGTCGATGATAGCTACACGTGCGTCTCCGAGTTTGGTTGCGTGTAGTGGGATATTCAAGTTAGCATTGGTGATTTTATAGGAGTTTTCTCACCTTTCATTGGTGTAGCCTTGGCTATTAAAGTTAAATTCATGGGTGTTATTATTCAGCATGTTACTGTTAGAGGATGAAGATCTTTTCATAAAAAAAAGTTAATATCATTTTGATTAAACGCTAAAAGCATTTAAATACTTCATCTTATATATAATGGAAATCAACAATAGGTTATGTAAGATTAGGTTATATAAGATAGCCAGATAATATAACATAGTATAATTTTATTGTGTTTGATAGATGATATAATATTATGTAATCTTATTTTAAGTCTAACATAACACAAGTGTTCCAACGATAAGGTCATAAAAATAAGCTAATCTCGTATAAAATAAAAATATACGAATGCTACTTATTTTATATTGTAAGAAATGTTTATCTGTCAAAGAGATCCATTGAAAGTGTACGCTAGAGTCAATATCAACTGATCTCTTGGAGTTTGAGCTAAAGTTACTTTTTCTCAACAAATTCTTAGCATTATATATTGACAACTCTAGAAAGACTATCGACTAATACCACTATGCACAAGTAGGAAAATTAAGGCAAGGTATATTGTCCAAGTAAAGATAATTTGATCCAAGTTTTAGAAAGAATACACAAAAGAATAATAGAGCATTTAATGTTATACAAAGTGCATTTCATGCTTTCAAATCAAGCAAGCTCATTAGACAAAAAAATAGTTGACAAAAAGAAATGAAGTTGATTCAACGAGTAGAAATGGATTCACAATAATCACTTTATTTAGTTCCTATATAAAGCAACTCGAGGAGAAGAAGACATTGAGAGACCACATTGTATAGTGCTAAAACACTACTTAATTTTTTGTGCCCATTTAATTTCGTAGAAAAAAAAAACATCGTTTGTGTTTAATAAGCTAATTGGGAGTGAGAGTGTGTGTGTGTCTTCAAACGATTATCCTCTCTTGTATAATTTAAGTTAAAATTGTCTTATACATGTCACTAGACGAAACTACCAACAACTGATAACTTAATATATATAATCATCTAAATATTCCCTATTAGACAATACTTGCAAAAAAGTATTAAAAGTTCTAAAAAAGACAATTCAATCCCTTCTTATGTTTTTCCTATTTTCACAAGCTCCTTGTATTTGTAATGTGACTATATGTTGGTTGTTGGTTCTTTCAATGATTCTTTTATTGTGCCTTAGTGTATTTGTAATAGACGAAATTGTTGTATTTTGATGTTTATAGTTAAAACTTTTACGGTTTTCCATGTGTATCGGAAGGGTAATAAATGTTATTTGGTACTCATTTTTCTTAATATTTGACATTGAAGAAAATAAATATTTTTGACATGACGCCTTGGAATGAGCTCATATCAGAAAAAAAAAAGTATGTGGTCTCAAAGAGTTAGAGTGTAATAAGATATTATCATTTAAGAATTCTTTGAATGTTGTTGAAGAGCACACAAAAGATTATGGTACTCGAGAAAAAGAGTCAACCATTTAAAGGAAAGGTTGTTAATGTCACCACCTTCACCCGCTTTTAGAAGTGGATTTGAACCATTGGATTCTAATTTTTAAGGATACATTGATCTTGAAAATATAATATTTTCTTTGTTGTAATTTTTATTTTTGGTAAAAGAAGAATTTAATTCATTTTAGATAGTACAAGGGTGACAACGGGTAAGTATATAAATATACTCATTATTCAATGAAAATGAAGATGATACACAAATTTCATACTTAATGGTAATAAAGATGTAGAAAAATATGAATGTTTACTTTAAGGATTATGACGAGTATAATTAAACTTACATCTACATTGTGCCAATTATCATCTTTGTGTGTTACCTAAGTCAATCTAAAAAATTCGAATAATGTTCGTATGAGTAGGTGAATCAGTCACCTAACTCAAGTATATTTTCTTTATCAGAATTATATTATTTTTAAAATATTTGTTTATTATTTATTTATTTTGAAAGTGGAAAAAATTCAATTAATTTTTAAAAAAAATTAGTATAACAAAAATATGAAATCACAACCTCTTAAAAAAATAGTGGAACAAAACTCTTCATCTTAGGTCCATAAATTATAAAGACTAGTTCAACCCTTGGAGTTATCATTATTATTGGTACAAACATTGTTATTGTTGATATTATCATCAAGTTGATTGAGGTATTTTTTTGTTCTAAACAAACTGATACAATCATTTCCATATAATTATTTAAATTTTATTTTTTATAATTGTTTTTATTAAAAAATCATCAATAAATATTTCATAATCGATAAAAAATTTTAAAAATAAATTTAATATAAATTAGAGCAAAGATTAATTAGCTATTTTGTGTCATAGTAAATTACAGACAAAATTTTAACAACTTTAACTTTAAAAGACTTCTTTTTAAGTTAGGAAAATAATAATAAGAATAGTTAATATGACTTATTCATGTATTAGGAAAACTTTATTTGTATGTGTATTATTTCGTTTGTGTTCTTTAAGCCTACGAGAAAGATGATTTTAACTATTTGAACTTTATAAGTGATTTGTTTTATAAATAGTAATTAAATACTTAAAACAATACTCAATTTTTAGTTGAAAGTGGTGGCATTTTGAATTATACTATAATTTTTAGCTAGGAGTTGAATGTTCAACTAATACTTGGATTTAAGTCATGAATGAATATATTCTAAATAATACTCACTTTGTAGATTGCAATAGTAGTCTACAGAATAAAACTTAATCAGTTGATTAAAATATGGACGTAATCTTTATTATCTGACAAACCAATATAAAACTCAGAGAGTAATCTCTATTTTCCCTTGTTCATATTCATTACATATTATTGTACTATATTAGCAAAAGAATGAGAAATTTACAAACAAAATTTTAAAAACCTTTTTATAGATCACCTGTCAATCCAAAGATATAGTATGATTATTTATTATCATATAATATTTTGTGAAAATTGTAAAAAATGGTTTAAAACACAATTCAAGCCTCTCTTATTGTGTTTTGTTTTGTTTTTTTAGGCATTATATGTTTTTTACTTTTTGTTTTGGGTATTTATTAGTTGATGTAATTTTTTTATAATTTTTGTAATTAAAGACTATTAGAAATTATTTGTTTAAGAGGTTTATTGGATGAGCCTCATTAGTGATTAGACTCATGAGTACAATATCTATAATATATCATAATTTTTAAAGTAAATTGTCCACTTGGGAATTTGATCATTTTCTTGAGTGAGACTTCTTTCATACTTCTTTATTAGAACGTTTGATTATTATATCTGAATTTTCCATTCAAAGAAGTGAATCTTCCTTACAACATCAATTTTTCTTGATTGTGTCATCAATTAAGGTAGAGTAGAGTTTCTTCATCTCTAACACTTCCATATATTATATTTTCTTGGTCCTTTGGTGAAAATTGTTGGAAACAATATTGTCCAGGGTTAGTAAGTCACCATTTCTTTTCTTTGACCTTTATAAATAAAGTCATTTGATGATCAACCCACTGAGAATTTAACAAAGTGCACTTCTTCTTTAGCTCTATGACCATTTTATCTGACTTTTCTTTTTCACCAAACACCTTGTTGATACTCTTCCTTCATTTTTTCTTTCTAGTAGTGTATTATTTCTATACAATAGGTTAGCATCACCCTAATATAAAGTCAAATCCCCCCTCAATACCAACTTTGTTTAGTAGTGTTGGCCTTCATATTAACATATCACAATGATAAAAATCTAGTGTTAGTTAACAGAAGATCAATTTGGACTATTCAATCATCTTTGCTATGAACTAATACTACCACCCTTCTTTCAAATTGAGTTGGTGGAACTTGTATGCTTATCAAACTCAAATTTACTTAAAGAAACACTTCTACATTAGTTGATTAAACTAGAATGCCATTAGGAGTCACCTAAGGATCTTTCGAAGAACGTTAGACTTGTAGAATAGTTATAAAAGTTAGTTTAAAGAAACTTTTTCAATACTCAGAAAGAAACTTTGATATTAGTTTTGAGCTTTTTGAAATAAAAACCTCATCTTGTAATTTCCACACAAGGAAAAATATTAATACAATAATTATTTGTACCAACTTTTTAAAAACAAATTAAAAAAAAAACATATATCTTTACCCAGTCTTTAATGTAATGAACGAAAATGATATTCTTGTTTAATGAGAAATTTGTTTAAGAATCTTTATATATATTCTATCTTTTATTGTTTGCAAATACTCAACTTAGATTTTAACTTTTTAGGATGTTTTTGTTATATAAAAAAAAATCAAGGTCTGTATGGCCTAAATAAAAAGAGATTTTAACCTTGTATTAATTTTGTAAAATTTGCTCTAAAGAAAAAGGTGTATATAAATAATAAACTACCATTTGGACATTTTAACAATACCATTCAACTTGTAGATTTAGTTTTAACAAGGAGAAGTAAATGAATTTTGTTAGTGGTCAGTGTAAAAACCTAACTATTGGGATGGAATTGATTATAAGCAATAATTTAGGTTAGTCAACATTTAGCATTAGAAGTAAGTAATGCCGCCATTAATAAATGATTTATTATACACTTAATCAAACTAAAAATTTTCCACTGTAATAAATTTAACATTCTGATCCTCACAAATGTATCTATATTTTAACCATGAGAATAAAATGGTTAGTCTCTAGTGTCAAAAAATGTTTAGAATGAGAGTACTCCAACCAAATTAATTAAAGTAATAAAAGTCTTCTCTATTATGTTTTTCTTTCAATGAAGAGTCATAAGGACTCTCTTAAAAAGAAAAAAAAAGTACTTTCTCTATATGATAAACAATTCCTTTTGAATGATGAAACATCTGCAACAAGGATAACTAAATATGTTATCATCGAAGCTAAAACACATGTCTAAAGAAAAAGATAAATGCAAAGACAAAAAAAAAAAAAAAGAAATTAAGAATATT
>Ga0209700_106034_pt1 | contig 19460 bp, 8 predicted proteins | sample SiratroredBW_FD_187528 | JGI IMG/M metagenome (GOLD analysis project Ga0209700, IMG submission 187528) | Root nodule microbial communities of legume samples collected from California, USA - Siratro red BW (SPAdes) (version 2) | ecosystem: Host-associated > Plants > Roots > Nodule | place: USA...
AATACTAATATTTAAATAAATAATAATAATAATAATAATATTTTTATTATAATAATAATAATAATAATATTTTTTACATAAATTTTATTATTATAATTACTATAAATAATATATTATTATAAAAGTATTTATTAGCTTACTTAATATTTATAAAAAATATAAAAATTAATAATAATAATTTTATTATTATTAATATAATAATATTGTTAATTTTATTATTAAATTATTATAATTAATATATAATTAATTATTTTTAAATAATGTATTTAAGAAGTCTTAATATTTTAAGGTGCAAAATAAATAAATACGATTATAGAGAGTAAAAGAGACAAGTCAAGAAAATTCAACAAATAATTTATAACTCACTCCATCATATATCAAATGACAAAATAGCCCACGGTGGCATTGAGGAATTTCCCTTTTGCACCCAACCCCTTTCCGCCGTTCTTCTCCCCCTGTGACTTCACAGTGCTCTGTGCTAAGCGTTGTGGATTCCACGACGGAGAGAGAAGTCGGTAAACGAGATGCCCTCAATTTCTTGCACTAAGCTGACACTGTTCACCATTGCAGCAGTTACGGTTCAGTTCATCGGTCTCTCCATCTTCGTTTTTGGCTTTTTCCCCGTCAAACCACTTCTCACTGGCCACAGGTAACACTATAATAATATCATTCCATTTTCTTAACCAGCATTTTCCTCTTATTCATTACTCTACTTTCTTCTTTCGTCCCTAGTGGCTCGAAGAGTTTCCAACCACCGACCTGCGATATCGACGTCGCAAATCAGAGCGATGATTCTCTGCCTCCGGACCGCCTTAGGTTTTTGTATCAGGTTGTGGTGGTGAATGTGAATACGTATTCTCTTTGTTTCACTTTGACATTTAAATTATCACTTAAATATTAAGTTTACTTGTTACGAATGATCGTTTTGTTTGATTTCGCATCTCAGTATATGATATATTCATTCCGTTAGTAGTTTCTGTAAATTGGAGATCTGTTATGGTTGTTGTAGAGTGAGTGATTGATTTGATGTAATGCAATTCTCATTTCTGCTTCTATGTACTGATTGATTTAGAAAATGTTGTTTGTATAGGAAATATCTGAGGTTCCTCCTTTGTATGATCGACTTGTCTTAATGGTATGTACCTTTACCGGAAGCCGTTGAGGTCTAATTTAGTTGTTCACGTGTCTGGTTTTTCACAAGCTTCGGTCTATGGTTTTGCTGTAGGTTATTGATGGTCTTCCTGCGGAATTTGTGCTTGGCAAGAAGGGTCAGCCTCCTAGCAAGGCTTTTATGGAAGCTATGCCGTATACACAGTCATTGTTGGCAAATGGTACGGCTGTTGGATATCATGCTATAGCTGCTGCTCCAACTGTTACAATGCCTCGTTTGAAGGTTAGTGTCCTATCCTGTTTCCAAAGTGGAAGTAAGGAAGGATGACATGTGGTTAATTGATTTTCTTTCCTTTTTCTGACCTCTATTTATCATATATTTTATTTCTCTTTCCAGGCTATGGTTTCTGGAGCAATTGGGGGTTTCCTGGATGTGGCTTTCAACTTTAACACCCAGGCTTATTTAGAAGATAATCTTCTTGGTTAGTCGTATTATAATAGCAACCAATGTTGGAAAAAATCGACCATTTTTTTTTGTTAGTATTGATGTCACCATTAATTGCTTATTGCAGCACAGTTCTTTAAGATTGGTTGGAAAATGGTTATGCATGGTGATGATACATGGCTCAAGTTGTTTCCTGGTTTATTTGAAAGACATGATGGAGTCACCAGCTTTTTTGTAAGTATTTTTTTATTAGTATAAAATGAAAACATTTAATCTGACCTCTCAATCCATTAAGATTTCCCATTAATAATTTCTTATACCTCAGACAAGGACAAGGCAATGTGTTTCTTTACTTGGCATGTTGTTTCTATGCTTTTAAGTTTATATATAAAATATGATTGCTTTATTATTTTACATTGTTTTTCTGAATCTTCTTACTACTACAGGTTAAAGATACTGTACAAGTGGATCAAAATGTGTCTCGACATCTTGCTGATGAGCTTGGTAGAGATGATTGGAATCTTCTGGTAAATAATTGTGACCACTTCATAATTTGGTTGGTTTCCAGCTAATATTATTTGAATTTCCATTTTTTGATAATTTTGAATTTACAAACTTGAACATATTTTCTCTTCATCTTATCCTTTTTTTTTCAGTCAGTAGTATAGAACCTGAACGTTTTAACTCCCCTCCCTCTAACGTTTGCATGTTCTTTTCGTGGCCAAAGGATTAGCTGTTGCTTTATTGATGTCATGTTACTGATGAACATGTCTCATGTATGCTTTGGTGTATGGGTGTATTGGATTTCTATATAAGTTTCACTTTCTAGTGTGCATATGTTGTCTACCTTTCCAAGTGTGCTTCGGCATATTTCTGAGCTTTTTCACACATTCCAAAACTTGTTCACATCCCCTGGTTTCTCTTGGGAAAAAAATAACTATTTCCATACAAATGATTTTCTTGAAAAAGATTTCAATATGAATTTATTGAATGTGTTCGTAAATCTTTGAAGATTAAATAAGAAGAGACTGTCAGACTGCTGTGGTTCTTTTTGGAACTTTAACAGTTTGATTACATGGAGACAGTTTCCCTTCATTTCCTTCCATTCTAACCGTATATCACTAGTCTTGTTTAATAGATGCACTTCAGGTATCATTGCAATTTGATAACTGTGTCAACTTTACTGTTTTCTTACTATTATAACTAGTGCCAACTGCCAAGTGTTATCATGCTGTTAGATGGACTTAAATTAAAGCTTACAACAGTTAGAACTACCTTTTATTAACTGTAAGTTGGTTAGGTTGATTGGCTCTAATTATACATGGCAAGCACTTGTGATTTTATCAACTATAATTTAAGAGTTTGGTTTTGCTCCAGTTGTGTGATTGCACCTACTACGAAAATAAAAAGAAGTATATTTTTTGTGGTTCTATTTATCAATACTTACACCATATACTGCATTTTACTGGTTGCTCGATTATACTTACTTTGCTTTCTTCTCTGTTATCAACTGACTTCTTTCAACTCTTGACTTTTATGAATACACTGATGCACTAAATTGATGCGTTTCACTTTTTAGTGAAAGTTAAGTCTTAAGCTTCATTTGTAGTGTAAGGATTGCTCACTATTGTATGTTAACTAGTTTTACCATGTATCAAATGTGGATATTTTGTCTAGTTCGAAATTGCAGGATGCTTTATAATGAACATTTATATACATTTTACTACATTTATTATAGATACTTCATTATCTAGGCTTGGATCATGTTGGACATCTTGGTGGGCGCAACAGGTATCATCATTTTCTCTTCACTCTATACATGCAATATCATTCTGTTCTCTTAGCTTAACTTGGACATCTACTGTTTCAGTGTGTTAATGGCGTCTAAACTTGTTGAAATGGATGAAGTAGTGAAGACGATTCATATAAATACTTTGCAAAATCTAGAAGATGATCAAGGGAAGACACTTCTGGTTTGTGAAAACCCTTTTGTTGCTTGAATTGTGTAGTACAGAATTGATGACTTGTTTGTTGTGGTTTGGGCATTTCAAGACATTAACATTAATAGAGTTTGAGGTGGTGGAAATATTGATGGGAGGAATATCCATTGCAGCAGTGTTAATACTCAAACAAACTAACCATAAGAGAACTACAACTGTTACTAACTAGAGTTAGTAAGTGACTAAACTGAAAAGAAAAGGAAAAAAGTACGATCCACTTATATAGTAATACTATAATAAATATGAACATGATTATGAAGAAAGTTATTTCCATACAAACAAAGATGCATTATATACAAAAAAAGGAAGAAAATTTTAAAAGAAAACAATAAATGGGAAATTCCCAAAATTTTGTTGTATACTAAACATATCTATAGTTATTTTAATTTTCATTTGTAGTCATATACCTCTAGTGTTATTTATTCAGAAGTGTAGTTTATGTGTTCTATTTATCTTTCTGTGGCTATTATTTGTTAATTATTAATTAAATCTGTAAAGACGAAGTCCTTTCAAATTTAATTAATATTCTGCAAATGGATGTACAGGTTGTAGTCAGTGACCATGGAATGACTGAGAATGGTAATCATGGGGGTTCATCCTACGAGGAAACAGACTCTATAGCGCTGTTTATTGGGCCAAAAACCCATGCCTTCCACCATTCTTCATCCAATCATGACACAATTTTCCAGGTAATAACACTATAATCAATGTTTGTAGGCTGTAGCACACAGGAATAACCATTGTTGATAATTTTCCTTTGACTCTCACTGTATTTACCTTTGTTTGCAAGCCATGAAGGAATCTTCTTGCATTCAGTGCATTAGCCTACTTCTGTTGCCATGCATTCATATGTAATGAAACTCTCATATTTTTACACGATTTTCTCCTTCCCTGTTGAAACTTATTCTGCTATCTCACTATTAAATACCCTATACTTCTTGTTTTTCAATCTTGAACCTATCATGCCGTTTAACCAGAGTCAATGACAAAATACCATTTAACTAGAAATCATAGGTAGCAGTCAAATATGTATGCAATTTACATCTTATTACTGTGCAACAGGTTGATATTGCACCAACATTAGCTTTACTTTTTGGCGTGCCAATTCCAAAAAATAATATTGGTGTTTTGATCTCTCAAATGGTTGACTCTCTGACAGGTCAGTTCTCTTTCTGTCTATGCTTGTCTATTTATCAGAAGAATAAAGCAGGTGATATGACATTTTCTAATATGTGCTTTCATCAAGCAAATTATGCTTTTTAACTGTAAAATTATGTGATTTTATCCTTTTTGCTTCTTTGGGGAGTTAGATGACCAAAAGCTGAGGGCACTGCAGTTGAACTCATGGCAGTTGTTCAGATTACTTCAAGCACAATTGCCTGGTTTGTCCTGTAGAAATTTTCTCTGTGACACCTTCATCACTAATAGTGAACCCATAATCAGTGAATGTAAAGGTAGGGAGGAGAAGTTGTTTTGTTGCTTGTATTTAAATGCTGCTACTCTCCATGATGCTTGGAAGGCTAATTTATTCTCCAGGTACGAGACAAGTTTGTAGTGCTTAGATTTAATTTTTAATCAATTCCACTAGAAATATTTTTGAATATTTTTATTTGGAATTTGTTTTCTAGGTCTAATGGTACAGAAGGTTATAACAGCATTGTTGCTGCATATCACGAGTTTCTGAGTTCAGCAAGTGAGTGGCTATCACACAAAGCAACTGACGTATGTGTGATCTTCTTACTCAAAATTTCTTAATATTATTTGAGAGCATCAATAACTGTATTTCATGTTACTGATTTGTGTCTTTAAAGGCTCTCTCTTTCTGTTCTTTTTCATCACAATTGTGTTTGTGCAGAAACCAGTTAATTTACTTGTTCTTGGAGTTTCTGCTTTGATCATATCATGCTTGATACTTTTGGGACTTGTGTTTGTCATCCACAAAGAAATTCCTTCTTGGGAGATGCAAGATCATGAAAATTATGTGAAGCCATGGAAATTTGATGAGGTTTTTATTTTGTTTGGCATCCTGATCCTTGTCATCAGTATGGGATCTAGTTCCATGATTGAGGAAGAACATTATATTTGGAATTTCCTAGCATCTACAATTAACTTGTTATTTTTTCGTAAAGCAATGCAGTCTTTGGATCATAATAAAGCACATGATATTCTCAGTTCAACAAAGGAAAAAAGAAATATATCAGGATGCCAAATAAGTTCATTGTTCCTTATTCTTTTTACTGGAAGAATTTTGGGAGGCTGGCATCAAGGTGGTGTAAATTGGACTAATCTTCCTGACATTGCCAAGTGGCTTGAGCGGGCTGGCAGCCAATATATAAACTTGATTCGGATAGCATCATGTGCAACGGTCATCATTTTGGGCATATCTTTACTGTTCCTAGTGCAGTCTAAAACAAAAGTTTTGACAGTGATTGGGTTCAGCTTCCTAATGTCTGGTTTGTTGGTATTACAGCATTTTGTGAAACATCAGGACATCTCTGCCTCGTACAATAAGGATGCCAATTTATCAATACAAATATTCTATGCTGTTCTTGGAATCACCACTGTTGCAGTTGTATTGATTTTGCCATGGATTATGCCTATGCAAACTCCTGAAATATGCTCAGGGAAAAACATCTGCATGTCTGCTTCTGTTCCTGTTGAAATTCAGAACATGACACGCATTTTGGTATTGAAAGATTCCTTGTACATAGTTGGATGCTTGTACATAACTTTCTGGTGTCTTCTGCAGTTGTTGCTTCAACAATCCATCAACGCAATGCCTGTGTTGCTGCTCTTTATTCAATTCTTGGCCAGCATGCTTACTTTTTCTTCCAGCGGGTCATGTCATAAGCAGTGGGTTGAGGTTAGTTGCAAGATTTCATGGATAAATGTTGGATTTTATATTTTGATAGCACATTAGTTTTGTGTCCCAGACTGTGGTGCCAACTCTAAGTCATTATTGACCTGGATTCTAATATAGGGTAATTTAAGTTAGCTTTTTCTATATACCAATTATTGGGCTTAATAGGCATGCACTGTTAATATACAAGTTCTTACGTTGTCAACTAATAAAAAATCATGTTTTGCATGATTTTTAAAGTAGTTATTGTAAAAGTTAATAAACTTATTATATATGGTGATTTGTGATTAGAATATCGTAAAAATCTTTCACTATTGGAGCATATATTTTGTATTCTTAATTTTGTTGGTATAATGTTTATAGTTGGAATTGTGATTTTCAAGTTTTTTTTTTTTTTTTTCAGAAATGTTGTGTACATATTTTACTTTACTTTCTACCAGAATTAAATGGTTCTAAACATATAAATTTGCTTCAGTTGAAACTTAAGTAATTGTACTATGACGAGGCCATGTTATATGTCCTTCCTCCTTCATCTCTAGCATTTCCTTTTAATGCATAATGAGTGTTTAAAATGCTGATACTGTGATTTTTTTTCTTTAGATTACTGCTCTGTACAATCTGGGAATGACAGGCCATTTTGCTCTTGGGAACAGTAATACACTAGCTACAATTGACGTAGCAGGAGCTTTTATTGTAATGTCTCCAATTTCTCTTTTTGTAATTATATAAAAAGAACATATGAGTTTCTACTTTACTTTTAGGATTTTAATTGTCCATAAATATCTATTTCCTCAACAAGATATTACCTTTCATTGGCAGGGAATTTCAAGTCACTCAACCTTCCTTTCAGGTCTTCTAATGTTCATCATTACATATGCATCCCCAATGTTATTCTTTCTGAGTATGGTGCTGTACATCTCTGTCAAGGCCACAATCTATCCACCGGTTATCAGGAACGGAAACTCTGGAGAAATTCTCAAGACTCTTCTTGGATTTCCTTGCTTAGTACCTCTGACCATAAATTCTGTTCTCTTGACTCTGTACACTATTGTCCTGCTGTTGATGAGGAATCACTTATTTATTTGGAGTGTTTTTTCTCCCAAGTGAGCCTTCCTTGAATCATATGTCTAGAAGTTGATGCATGAATTATTCACGGAGTTATCCCTTGTGATTTTTTGAATTTGAATTTATAGGGATCTGTTCTGATTTTCTGACCTTGTATTTTATAGATATCATATAACCCTGCAAAGTAACACTTTCAATTTGTTCAATTGTTCTGTAGGTACCTTTATGTTTGTGCTGCTACTGCATGTGTCTATATTGGCGCCATCATTGTAGTTGCTACCGTGATTCATACATACATCGTTCTTTTTTGGCTGAGAAAGAGTTTCTCCTTAAGCAAGGAGAAAGGTACGTGACAGTCATCTAAGTTAAGAACAAATTAGTATGAAACTGTCAAAAAGAAATTTTGACTCTTAACTAAGTAAACATTGCTTTTGCCTTTTCTTTTTTTGAGGGGGAGTGTAGTTATAATCTGATTGTTCACTATACCTGCTCCTGCATCTTTCTAATTAATATTTTACTGTAGAACTGTAAATCTATTGATGAGGATTGAAGGAGGATGTAACTGATTGGCATATTCTCACTCTTACACTCACTGACTAAGGTATGCATATCTTCATTGCAAAATGAGAAATCTAGAGAAGATCTAGAAGAAAATGCAAGATTTGATAGCTCTTTGGTGGGGCAATTAATCAGTTTTCAAAAGATTAAAAGGCTAGTTTGGTTTAGCTGAATCAAAGGGATAGGAAAATGGTCTCATGAGTCATTCAATTGAATAAATTAGTGTTATATATTAATTGCAAGAGCATGGGTATTTTTGTACATTAAAAGATCAAAGTGAAAATTTAACTTGGGATGAAACAAAAATAAAAAATTGAAATGAGGAATCAAAAGAAAATTTTGGTCTTTAAACATGAACTATTGTCTGGTTACAAGGATCGCATTAATGAACAAGTCGAGTGCTCCCGATCTGGTGGACAATCCAGAGTAAAAAAAGTAGTGAGTGCTTGAATGTGTGCATGTGAAATTGGTTTTGAATCATCACAATTTTATAAATTTGTATATTTAAGTAAATGTGAGATTAAGATAACATGATTTGTATCTGAATAACATACAGGAAATCGTTTTTCACATAAAATGTTACCTGGAAACGTAAAATTGATTTATGTAATTACTAAAATAGGTTTTATTGGCCATTTTTTTAAACATATTTCCTGTTGTTATCCATCATATGTGTGAGTGTATGTTGGCATATATATAATTGAAAATAAATAACTAGATTTCATCAACTTTGATGATAAATTAGTTATTTAATGTACACATCACACATAAGCTTTGGAAATAAAATTTATGTAGCTCTGGCTGAATCCAATTATTAAAGCAGTTTTTAACCTCCAACACTAACCAGTATTTTTAGAGGGTAAAAGGGTTAAGAAAATCATTCTTATAGAGACCATCTTGCTCACCAACCAAGTCCTTTACCTCATCCTCTAACTGGTTTATACTGTTTATTTTCCTCGTCATATCCATACTGTGAAATTTTTTATTTTTTTTATTTAATTATTGCCATCTTAAGTCCAGTGAGTTTTAGCTCGTTGCTTCCAATAATTGTCCTCTGACACCAATAAAACAACTAGACTATCTTTCAATTTAAATTTTGAAACAAACTCTGCATTTGAGTACCTCCAATTGCTTCTTGAGATTATTAATATCATCACGAAATGTCTTTAAACTTGGAAATTAAACTTGTGTTTGAGTGATAATACCACACCATTTAAATAATTTTTATGCAATTTTTATGCAGTCATGCATCTTCAAATCTAAACTTGCTATGCAAAAGTTTCAGAATAATTGAATTATGATATGAAATTGGATCTATCAAATTTAACAGTCTAGCATGATGGAATAATTCGAACCACGATCTTGACACTTGGGTTCTATCTACATTTTTTATCCCAAAGTAATTGAATTTGTGCCGTATCTTTTATGAGATTAAGATATTTGATCTTTTAGTGTGTAAGTGTACGTTGCATTGAAAATTGTAATGAAAAGGGAAAACAATACTAAGTAAAGATTTATTTACAAACTACGTTTTCTTGTTCAAGTAATTGAGTAAACAAGAGAGCAAAAAGTAAATAAATATGAATAGTAATATTTTATACTTTTATATTTTAGTTAATGATTAATTATATGAAATTGTAACACATATAGTAAATTTTATTTTCTATAATATATATATATATATATATATATATATATATATATATATATATTATTCACAGTACTATTATCAATATCAGTAGTAAAATAAAAGAAAAAACCGTTTTTTTTTTCAGTTTTTGGAGTTAATTATTTCTATCATTTTTTTTTCAGTTAAAACGTTTAAATTCATTTTTTCCATGAAATATTTATATATGAAATCACTGGAGAGTTATTTTTAAAATCATTCTCTAATTAAAAGCTGTCATCAGAATTTCATTTGTTTCACTTTTGAAACCATAACTTCAGTTGTAAAACCTTTTAAATTCCATCAAACTTTCAGTTGAAATCACTATTAATATTTTATTAGTTGCGTAAAAAATAAGAATTTAGGAGTTTCATGAAATCAAAAAACTGACGGAAGGATTTGTATCTGAAAAATAGAATGGACAGTCTTGAAACCCTAAATCACAAAACTGTAAAAAAATTGAAACTGAACGAAAAGTTGAGCAAAGATTGAAACAAAAATCTTGTTTTCAAAAACAACAAATTAAGCCTAAACAATTTCATAGTATATACCGCCTTAGCCTTTTTGAATCCTCCTTTTGTTTCACCACCTTCAGATCCAAGGGAGGTTTACTTCTTTGGCTTGTGCTGAAACTGATACTGGCACCAGTTGTAGAACTACCATTGATGATAGTTTTCTCAGCTTCATCAATAGAATGGTTAGATTTGCCTTTTGCATGTGCAGAATAAGTGTTAGAAATGCCAAGTTTCAGATCCAACTCAGGGTTTGTTCTCTCTTCAGCATCACCAATCCACACCTGAAATGAAGAACCAACCAAACCCCTCTAAAAACAACTTAGTTGGAAACATAAAAGAAAGAGATTTATTTGAGTGCAGTGGATTTTACCTGGTGTGATTGAGCTTGTGGTGAAGCAAGGCAAATCTTCTCTGAAGCATCTCCCATATATCACAGTTCTTTTCTCTAACTGCAAAACAAGAACAAAGCAACAATGATATTAACAAACAAAATGGCTAAGGTTTTCACCTTCACATCTAGAATATTAAAGTGAACGTTTTCTTACATAAGAGTAAGGATTTTTTTCTTTCTTTTTCTGTTCTCACTCTAGGGAGCGGTTTCTTTATAAACAAATGACTGGTCTGGCAACAGAACTGATGCATCAAATTTGTTAATACAAAACACGTATTAATTAATTTTATCTTTTTTTTTTTTTTAAATATTCCTACGTTAGGTTTTATGACAAAACAGTTGTAGTTGAAGAATTACCAGGTCCATCATTCAATTTTCTATGTATTTTATTTTTGGAAAAAGATCTCATCTTTGGTAACTAGAATTGAATTTCTAACATGCTAACTTTCCAGAAACATTTATATCATGATTTGCTGATGTGTTTATGCTAACTTGTATACATCTCAGACACTGAAATTAAAAATTATGTATGAGTTTAATACTCCAGAAAGAGTTCAATTTTTTTGCATATGCACACGCGTATAGATGTATATTATTAAATCCTCATTTGAAACCAAATGCAGAAAGATTCCAGATCAGGCTGTGGATGATTTGCTTTGCTCAGGTAAGTTGCTTAACAAGGAAAACTTATTTACTGTCCTATAAAATTGCTTTTAATAATTTCGCATTTTAAATATCATCATAGCCTTTAATTGGCTATATTTACCTCAAAAGAAACATGTGTACTCAGTTTTTAATATCCTATTTTATTTCAATAAATTAAAGGTATTAAACAAAATAAATTTAAGCACAAGAAAATTTTCTATATATAATTGTATATGATGTTTGATAGTTGATTATTTAGTAAAATTAATAATATCAGGTAATATGCCTTATGTATAATAATACACACATATTTCAGTCATCAAACAACCAACACTAGATTTTAAAAAACAAAAATTCATATATATATATATATATATATATATATATATATATATATATATATAAACTTGCACTTCCACCATTTTTTAAAATGACTCTTCTTTTTCTTTTTTTTTCAAAGTGATTTCCGGATTACTTATTCTGAAATTTTTTCAAAATTTATAAAAGAAGATTCTCGAACATAATTTTTAGAATAAACTTTTTAGAATCTATATAATACCTTCTAGAATGATTTTTCCAGAAAAAGTTCTCCACAACACATAAAATGCATTTTGGAAAGTGAATGGAACATTATGATTATTTCATCCAAATGTGAGGGTTTAAGTTTAAAAACGAGGGGTGCAGGAAGTAATTATCTTAATTACGTGGGTCTTAAAACACAGGGCGGAGGCTTCTTCCTGCACCTCCACGCCTTCTTCCAGCACCTCCATAGATTTTGAATTTTCAAAAATGTTTATTTAAAAAAAATTATATTACCCTCTAATAAGAATGGAAGTGCATGAATAGTATGGTGCCGCATTTTTTCTTGATAGTATGACGGTGGTAGCAGTTATGGCGGTGTAATTGTAAAAGGTTGGTCGTGGTGGTGGAGGAGGCTTTTTGTCAAAAGTAAGTTTAGGTGGAGTAAGTTTTACTTTATATTTTAGATTCTGTAATCCTGTAAATCACTAAATTATAGAAATTAGAAGTATCTTTTTTATTGTCAATAACCTTTCGAATTGAGCTAATCGGAAAGTCAAAATTAAACTTTCGTATTAGGCTGTTACAAAATAGGTTTTGTCTTATGAAAAAACCTGTTCTTGAATTTAAATTTTCATTCCGCAATATTTTAATCTGATACTCAACTTCCAGATTAAGCTTTTGAATTTTTCAATCCAGAAACTATTTTCATATCTAGAACAATTTTTGGATTAAGCTATAAAAAGCGCATTCTCTTCTTCTTCGCCTTCTATTAACACAACATAAGTATAATAACTTTGCGCGCTCTTCAGAAGATAATGGAACAGTTCTTAACAAGACGGAGGATGATACATCTAATAGAGGTGTAGGATTACATGAAAGTAATTGTGACATTGTACACTTTATTCAAGGTCAGTTTTGAAAATTTTTGAAATTTTTAAAATCTGTAGAGGCGAAAAAAGAAGCCACGGAGGTGTAGGAAGAAGCTGTCCACAGGGTGATTATGCGTGAGATTTGCAAGCTTAATGGACTCATCTACAAACTTGAGTCAATATATTCAACCCATTACATATTTAATACTAAATTTAATTCTTTTTAAATATATTATTAACTTTAATTTAAAATTTAATTTAATTCTATTGATTAATTTTGTTTTTAACTTTTAAATTCTCGTAAATAGTTTTACTTGTTTGTAAATTAATTTTTTTAAATGTATATTTAGAATATATTTTTTAAAGGTATACAAAAAATAGAAAATTTAATATTAAAAAATTTAAATATATTTAGAATTATGTGTACTCAGTTATTAATATCCTATTTTATTTCATTAAATTAAAGGTATTAACCAAAATAAATTTAAGCGCAAGAAAATTTTCTATATATAATTATATATGATGTGTGATAGTTGATTGTTTAGTAAAATTAATAATATCAGGTAATATGCCTTAAGTACTTTATTAATAATACTCACATATTTCAGTCATCAAACAACCAACACTAGATTTTAAAAACACAAATTTATATATATATATATATATATATATATATATATATATATATATATATATATATATATATATATAAACATCTAAATGTATTTATAAGTGCCTTTTAGACTTATGTAGTATCATATGCTTATATAGGAAATACAATCATAATAGTAAATTATAGAAAAAAAATCACACAAAGGTAAGTTAATGATAATAAAATCAACATTTAAATCATTTGGAATACAAATTTGCAAATCACATAAATTCAAGTGGATACAAATAAAAAATACCAAATCAACTTCTTCTAAAGTTGTATTAGATATATTCTACCATATGTTAATGTCTAACTCATTTTAAGTATAATATTTTACAAATAGATCTTGATTCTATAAATTAAGATGAATTCATTATACCAAATTCTTGACACTTACATATGTATATGTATTATAATATGTAAAAACTTTTTCTCATCATCTAACAATTTGATGTTATAATCTACATTATTTAAATAATCAATAAAGTTAAAACATATTTTTATTGTAGGTTATCTTAATAGAACCGCAAACAAACTCAAAAATCATATATATTCTAGATACTCTAGATATGTGACTTAATAAACTAAATACAACATATATTCTTACTTACAGTTTAGTTTTGGGTTAATGGATAAACACTTTAAAAAATCATTTCTTCACTGTCAACACTTCTTATAGTTTTCTTTTTAAGATTAAAGATGTGTTTGGTTGCAGTAGGGATAATATTCCTTTTAATTATCTTGGAGTCCCTATTTTTGTAGGTTCTCCTAAAGCCAGGTTTCTTCAACCTCTTGCGGATAAAGTCAGATCTAAATTGGCCTCTTGGAAAGAGAAATCTCTTAGCATGATGGGAAGAGTAGAGTTTGTTAACTCTATGATTTATGATTCTTTATCTTACAACTTTCAAGTTTATAGGTGGCATTCCAGTCTTCTTAAGTTTATTGATAAATGAGTTAGAAAATTTATTTGGACAGATGGTATAAATAAACAGGATTCTATGGCTGTTAATTAGGGTACAATTTGTAATCCTAAGTCTGAGGGTAGGCTTCAAGTTGTTAATTTTCAACTTGAAAATAAAACTTATATTCTAAGGCTTGCTTGGGACTTTGCTTACAATTATCGCCTTTGGATTTTTTTAATGAAGGCTCGATTTCTTAAATCTAAATATCAGAGAGTTGGATCATTCTTTTCTTTCTCCATCTGGCCTGATATTAATGATTGGTATGATGTCATTTTAGAGCACACTTTTTGGATTGGCCTAGTATTAATGATTGGTATGATGTCATTTTAGAACACACTTTTTGGATTGTTGGGAGAGGTGATAATATTAATTTCTGGAATGATCTCTAGTATTATGAGAAATGCATCTCTATGCTTGCACATATTCTTTATGCCGAAAGGATTAATTTGAAAGCTACTGTGGCTCAAGGATGGAAGGATAGTGGTTCTTGGGATCTTTCTCTTTCTTTTTTAAATATTCAAAATCTACATAATTTACGTTATATTTCTTTGACCTCTTGAGAAGATACTCCTAATTGGATGTTAGAAGATTCTGGTTTTCTCACCGAGAAGGCAGCCAAAAAGTTTTTTAAGGATTCTAATCCTACTTGTCAATTGGGTAAATTGATTTGGACTAGTTCTATTCCTCTTGTGAAGACTTTAGTGTTTTGGAAGGTTTTACATCATAGGTTACCTACAGACAAGATGTTCAAATTAGATGTCTTTCTTTGTGTTCCATTTCATGTGCTCTTTGTGTAGGAAACAGGAAGAATCTCTTTTTTATCTTTTCTTTGATTGCTCTGTCACATCCCAAATTTAAAATTATAGCAAAAAAATTTTCCTGAGTTCTCTCCTCTTTCTATTAATGATATTATTGATTTCTTAATGCTTGCAAGGAGTCCTTTAGTTACTATTGTTAGGTTGACAACTATTACTTACTCTATTTAGATGATATGGAGGGTGAGAAACCATGCTAAGTTTCAAGAAAACATTTCTATCTGCTTGGCTATCCAGACTGTTAAAGGTTTCATCAGAGTGATGGGTAATTCTTCTAGGAAACACATACGTAATGACATTACTAACTTCTCTTATTTGAAGTTTTTTTTTTATATCATCACGTGTCGCTGGAAAGAGATCTCTCCTATTCAGGTTATTTGGGAATTCCTTCATATCAATTGGGTGAAGGTCAACATCGATGGTGCTGCTAGAGGGTGTTCGGGTTTTTCGACATGTGCAGGTATTTTTCGTGGTAGCAGGTGTAAATATATAGGTAGTTTCTCCTCTTTTCTTAGGATACAAAAGTTTTTATATGCTGAGATTATGGGAGTCATTTTGGTTATTGAGCTTGCTTGGAGCAAAGGCTTCAGATGTATTTGGCTTGAGTGTGACTCTTCCCTGCTTTGTCAAGTATTTAGTTCGTTTAATCTCATTCCTTGGTCTTTGAGAGGGAGATGGAGAAAGTGTATAAAGATATGTAAAGAAATTGAGTTCAAATTTTTTCATATATTTCGTGAGGGAAACCATTATGCTGACAAGCTGGCTTCGCTAGGTCTCAAAAATAAGTTAGATTTTAGATGATAAGATGATTTACAAGCTGTTATTAAATTAGAATTTTTTATAATAAGTATCAACTCTCTATATTTCGTTTTGTTTAGCTTGGTTGAGGAGTGTTTGTCAATCTTTTCTTGCCATGGGTTTGGACTAGTTGAGGAGTAATTGTCAATCTTATTATCTTTTATGTAATGTCATATCATTGTTGATCTTTAAGTTCATAATAATGTCTAACATGAATTTAATAAAAAAAACTAAATTCAACATATTATACATCAATTTATTCAATTATCATACAAAAATTTCTTTACGTATTTTTACAACACATACTATAATTATAATAATTTTAACTTTTATCACTTAAATCAAATATCATATTATGAAGCAAAGATAATTCACTGAGAGGATTTAATTATGAAAATATCCTAATTCCTTTCGGATTAACTTTTATAGATAGAATCATTTTGTAAAAAAAATAAAATAAAAACATAATAATTGGGATCCTACACGAGGAGAGGGGTTTAAAGGGGAGAGAACTATCTAAGATGAACAATACGAGAAAAGCTGAGAAGGAAAGGAGGAAAACAAAGAAAAAAAACATGGGTCATGTCCATTGGGTGTTTTAATACGACTGATATATTATTTCATAGTTTCATGTAATTCGAGTATGTTAAATAAATAGTAAATTTTTATATCTGAAAAAACTAGTTGCAACTAACTCAAGTATAATCAACTTAAATTTGAATAGGTAGTTGTGTTTAGTATTTCGAATATACTTTAAATTAATTTACAATATTAAATATAATATAACTATGATAGCAAAATAGCATGTTGGAGCATAACACTGTGATGTGTGACTTTCTCATTGAAGAAAAAGGTTGAACTAAAGATCAAAAATAAAAATAAATCTTGGTGGAAAAGCTTTCTTCTTAGTGTGAGAGAATATTTCATCTATCCCTATTGTGTAGAGAAAAAGATGTGATGAAGAATATTTAAGTGTTAAGACATTTATAGAAAAATAAAATAAAAAAATAAAAATCATGTTTATGCAAATTAACTCTTATAATTCACAATATTTTATCATATTTAAATCTAAGGCCTTGAATTAAAATTTATGTACAGCCTATTCTAATTAATCGGGACACATATTACAAGTAAAATGATATTAACAATTTTCTTCAATAATCTAAATTTTATTTGAATATAAAATTCATTAGAAAATGAATTTGTAAAATTGACTGTCAGAAATATAATATATTTTTATATCTAAGAGCACTGTGAACTTAGAAAAATTATAAAACTCTAAATTTAAATCCTTAATAATACATATTTTCCTTTTATATATATAAACAACTTATGAAGTAGTTTATTTTTTTATCCCGTGTTATTAGTTTATGAAAATTTAACTGAATGTTTATAATTTGGAATTTGTATGGATTAAGTAACTAAATTAGGATTTTACAGTTTTCAGAATTTAATTTTTAAGTGATATTTTAAAAAAATTACACACAAATTAAATTCATATAATACAAATATTATTTTTATTAATATCATTATTATTTCGATATGTCTAACAGTTTCACATTATTTAGAGTCGAGATCAAGATTAATATACATATATTTTCTTTCCTTAACTTTAGATGCTTTTTAAAGGACAAAGTCATAATGGAACTTCGAGTTTTAAATAAAACAATATCCTAGAAGTGATGATTGACCTAAGTGATGTTATCTTAATAAACTTAAGATTGGAACAGTGGTGTGTATGTGGGAATCTCGTTTCCTTAATTAGTCTTCCACTGGGGCTTATCCCAATATACTAAATAGTCTCACATCACTTAAAAGTGGAGACTAAAGTCAATTTAAATACACCTTCCTCTCCTTAACTTTTTGAAGCCCCTTGCTAAGGCCAGTTTAAATATATATTCCTTCCTCTCTTAATCCGTGCCTTTTAAGGACAAAACTTTGATAAAATTCTGAGTTTCAAATCCCCTCAAATACATTTATTAATGATGTTATTTCAATAGGACAATTGCTTCCTGCACCCCATCAAATTTTCAAAATCACAATTTTGCCTTGACTTGAATTGGGGGCGTAGGATGTGTTCTGGAATAGGTATTTCGAAAGCTTATTATTACATTATGAAAAAGGCTTTCCGAAAGTTAAAATGCATTATGGAGATGGCTTTTTGAAAGCCAATGATGAGTTGCAATTTCATTCTGAAAGGGTATTCGAGAAACAAGAAAATGCATTCTGAAAAATACCTTTTGGAATTTTTTTTTATTCTAGAAAGAGGTTTCTGGAATATTTTTTTCATTTCAAAAAGGGTTTTTCTTTTAAAGTGTTGTCTTGTGTTTCGGAAAGGACTTTTCAAAAAATTTCCAAAATCACCTTTCTGCTATTCGCCCTAAACCATCATAGATCACCTTTCCAACAACACCAAACACAAAACTAACCAAATTTCTCACCAAAATTCAATCCAAATCAACCACAAATCAAACCAAAATAAAATTTCACAACTTGTAAAAACAAAGAGAGTAAATGAGATGAGAACCGACCTACAAAGACAATAATGGTGTTCTACCTCTGGTGACCGACCACCACCTCCGACGACGAACCAAACCATTGTCAAAATTTTAGATGAAATGTAGGAAGTAAATGATCGGATGCAGGAAGCAACTGTCTCTTAATGGACTTGAGATTGAAACATCCTTGTTCTCTTAGCCCTCAACTAGAGGTTTTTTTTATATACCAATGATCTCACATGTTTTAGGAATCGAAACTAAAATCAATTTAATACACATTTTTCCCTTAATATTTTAAATACCTTTTAAAAATAAAATTAACTATCTCACATTTCTAAACTATATCAACATACTAAATTTCATAATAAACAATACCTCAAACATAATAATTCATCCAACAAGTATAATCAAACGTGCTTTTGAAATATTTATTTGAAAAATAAAAATTTATAAAAATATAATAAAGAAAAGATAGATTACCATCCACTTGACTATGACGAATCAATCTTGACTATAGTAAGTGAATCTCGAATGTAACAAATCAGTTTGTTTTAATGAATTTTCACAGGTGAAAAAAAAACTTATTTTATCATAGTTACGTGTTTTGTCAAGTGAATGACGTCATTCAAACTTTTAAAATCGACAAAGTTGTTTTTGTCGGGCATAGAATGAGTTTCCTCTTTCTCGCATTGTGGTGTTCGGTTAGGAATACTTAGTAGTCATTCTTCAAATCCTCTTGACTGGGATGTAACTACAAAAGGATTTCCGATATGAAATTAAGTATTTAGAAGTCACAGAAAATATGTAATTAAATAATACAAAAGATGTTATGTATTCTTTTATAGAGGTGAAATATACTATATTACTGATGCAAGAATAATTAGAGATTTACTCGGTTTCATGTCCGACCTTATTTCACCATTGTCAAACAAATTATGTGAAGCAAAAAAAAAAAAAAAAAAAATGTTAGAATGAAAATTGTTAAAAATATAGCTTCTAACGTGTTCTTGTAGATATAATTTCTCTCATAAATTTTACCATTTAATAAATAAAAATGTATAATAATAAAATTATATATATGTTAATAAT
>Ga0209700_106036_pt1 | contig 19449 bp, 21 predicted proteins | sample SiratroredBW_FD_187528 | JGI IMG/M metagenome (GOLD analysis project Ga0209700, IMG submission 187528) | Root nodule microbial communities of legume samples collected from California, USA - Siratro red BW (SPAdes) (version 2) | ecosystem: Host-associated > Plants > Roots > Nodule | place: USA...
TATATATATATATATATATATATATATATGACAGAATGTCTGTACCTAAATAATCAAATCTCTCAATTGATTGCTATATCACAAATATGATATTTCTATACTTAACTTATAACCGTTGTTATCTCATCAAGTTGATACATGTAAATCTTGAATGCCCAATTTGACTAAGAGTTTTCCAAACTGTTTAATACCGAGAGCCTTTGTGAAAATATCGGCTGATTGGATATGAGTAGGAACATAAGACGGTAAGAGACAATTATGCACTATTTCATCCCGAACAAAGTGGCAATCAACTTTGATGTGCTTTGTGTGTTCGTGTTTAGCAATGTGTAGAGTCGCTTGACTGTCGCAATGTAAGCGAATGGGGGTATGATGAGAGACGTGCAATGAGGAAAGGATATCCTTAATCCACTTTAAATCCCTTGTAGTCTTGGCTATTGAGCAATATTAAGCTTCGACAGAGGAAGCGAAGACCGTTTGCTATTTATGAGTTTTCTAAGAAATTGGAGAGGTACCTAGTTGGATGAACCACCCGGTAAGAGACTTGGGAGTAAGAGGACAAATAGCCCAATCAGAATTACACCACACATAGAGCTATGAATCATTTTGTTAAGGGAGAAGGATACCCTGTCCTGGGTGTACCTTGTTGATGATAGATACTAGGATCCGAGAGAACAGGACCAGCAACGATGCTCCTCACATGGAGTAGCTGCTGGCTTAGCACCCAAAAAGTTTGCATCAATGATGATGTCCAACGCGTATTTCCGTTGGCAGAGGAAGATCCTAGTGGATGATCGAGCAATTTCAACCCCTAAGAAGTACTTTAGGCGACCCAAGTTTGCAAATACTATTTAAATTTTCTAATCGCATCAACATTATTCCCTGCAATCACAAGATCATCAACATACACCAAAAACCAATTGCACATTATTTTGACAAAGACTAAACAAAGAGTGATCTTTTTGTGACTGCTAAAATCCAAAATGAGTAAGGACAGATGATAATTTTGCAAACCAACATCGTGGAGCTTGCCGCAAACCATAGAGGGATTTTTGAAGTTTACATATTAAGTTAAGCTGAGACACTTGGAACCCAGGAGGGAGCTTCATGTATACGTCATCATCAAGGTCTCACTCCAGGAATGCATTATGAACATCCATTTGGTGAAGTTCCCAATCCCGGGTTGCTGCTACAACGAGAGTTGTGTGAATTGGTCACCATCTTCGCCATCGGAAAAAATGTTTCATTGTAGTCCAGTCCTTCCACTTGATGATTTCAAAGAATGACCAGCCTTGCTTTGAATTTTTCTACTGTTTCATCATAATTGTATTTAATTTTGTAAATCCACTTACACCCAAGAGATTTCTTTCCTAGAGGGAGAGTTGTGAGCTTCCAAGTGTTGTTAACATCCAAAGCTTGAATTTCTTTAAACATGACATCTCGGCATTATGGATCTGTGACAGCTTGAGAGAAGGACCAAGGCTCATACTTGGTTTGTAATGAAGCAAGAAAAATACGGTGTTGTTTGGAGAAAACATTACAATTCACAAAGTGTCGTATAGGATAGGACACACATGAGGAATTTGATGGAGGCGGATGCTGGTCGGAAGGGCTCTTTTGGATCGTGGCAGTGGTGACAAAATCGTGCAACTTGACAGAGGGTGTCTTCACTTGGTGTCCTTGGCCAATGGGCATTTTCGTGGCGGCTAGTGACAAAGCAGAACCCAACTCTGCTTCCTTTGCTCTGGTTTCAGAGGCATCGAGAGTGATTTCTTCGGATTCTGCTAGGAGCTTATTTCTTTCCCCCCTCTTTTTTTGATACTTGGTGTAGTAGAAGAGTGTTCTAGAGTATAATTTAGGGTTGCAGAGTTGGACTCACCCATGAAAGCATTGGAGATTAGCCCAATGAGAGTGTTCCCCTAAAAAAACATTTATAATACAAGACCCAGTTTGAGCAACCTGCAGTTTTATTGTTTGGCCTTCTTGGAATGGGAACACCTCTTCAATAAAATGAATATCACGGGAGACAAGAAAAACTTCTTTTTCCAAGTCAAACAATTTCCATCCTTTTTTGTCCAAATGGATACCCAACAAACACACATTTTCAGTTTCGATTATCAAATTTGTCCATTGTCTTGCTTTGATTATGAGCATAGCATAAAGAGACAAAAACTCGCAAGTGTTCATAGCTTGGAACCTTTCCATAAATAAATTCATACAGGGATTTTCATGCCAAAACAGAGGAGGGTGTGAGATTGATTAGGTACCCAGTAGTTAAAACACACTCCCCAAAACTGAATCGGAAGATTGCCTTGAAATCGCAACGATCGAGCAATATTTAAAATATGCCTGTGCTTCCGCTTTACTCTTTCATTTTGTTGTGGAGTTCCGATGCATGAAGTTTGGTGAATAATACCTTGTTGCATAAAGTATTGCTTTAAGCACGTGATTTTTGTTCCATTATCAGATCACACCATTTTGACACACTTGTTGTATTGTTTTTCAACCAAAGCAAAGAAAATTTTCAACGTGATTGACAGTTCTGTATTTTCTTTCAACAAATATATCCAATCTGTTTGTGAGCAATCATCCACAATAGTTAAGAAATATGAGGCTCCACATGATGGAGTTCTATAGGGTCCCCACAAGTTACAATAAATTAAGTAAAAAATACTTGATGCTTGATAATCCCTTAAAGGGAATTTATCTCTTGTTTGTTTGGAGTTTTCACAAATTTTATTCACCTCCTCCCTTGTACATTTCTCACTTACATTGGGAATCATTTTCAGAATTTTGAATGATGAGTATCCTAATCTCTTGTGCTAAAGGGTAAATTGATTTTCAACTTTGACATGACACGCTTGAGTCTTGTGCACCCCACGATACTAATAGAGCCCATCTTTTCGTTCACCCCCTCCAATTAGCTTCCTCGGGGTGTGGTCTTACATAATATACAGTTTATCAGTAAATTGTACAACACAATTTTCTTCATTAGTTAATTGTGGGACAGAAAGTAAATTTCATTTTAATTTTGGCACATAAAGAATATTTTTCAATTCAAGTCCTCCTTAAAGAACCATAGTTCCTTACTTGCAAGCTAGTACGAGCTCACCGTTGGGTAATCCCATTGGGCACCTAGTATAGTCCTTTTTTCACATAAATTTTCCATGGTACCTGTTATGTGGTTAAAGGCACCACTATCAGCGATCCACAAATCCCAAATTCTCTTACCAATAATTTTCTCATAATTATGTGAGTTTTATTTATTGATCATATCCACCAATACCTTGCACTGCTCACTGGTCAAACCTGCCATATCAAGATTCTTTTCCTTTAGGTTGTTCACATGACTGCCAATTGCTTCAGTGCACGCCAAATTAGAATGTGCTTCAGTTCCTTGATTGTGCATACTTTACCTTCCAGACCCTCTCCCAACACCTCTTCCTTCATGTCTTAGTCAGTCACCCCACCACTCAGGGTAACCCACTATTTGAAAACACTTTTTTTACGTCATGCACATTTTTGCTGGATTTGGAGCACGTCACAACGCTTTCACCTCTCCCTCTAGCCTTGTTGCCTACTTGTGCCACAAGACCCACAACCAATCCCCTTTCATCCACTGACTTGATAATCGTCTTCACTCTCTCCTTTTGTATCAACATAGCGTACACACGATTTTGTGAAGGTAAGAGATCTGTTGCTAGGATACACGACCTCACAGTAGCGTAGCTAGCATCATCAAGTCCCATTAGAAGTTAGTGAACCTTTTCTTCTTCCCTCAGCTTCTCAAGTTGTGAGCCAATTGAACACTTGCATCCACCACATGTGCATTTGGAAATCTGATCACAGTTTGTGAGTTCATCCCAAAGCACCTTTAGTTTCTCATAGTACGCAGCCATGGGCATACCCTCTTGTTTGCACCTTCTTAAATCTGCCTTCAATTATTGTATCCAGGGCCCATTCACAGAAGAGAAACATTCTTTGATGTCCTCCCATATCGTCTTCGCCTTCGCGATCTCCGCGTATGGTTCGTAGGCTTAGCTCAAGTGTATTTAAAATCCACGAAACAATCATGGATTGCACTGTACAACAATCATCAAGTTCAGGTGCATCATTTTCTGGTTCCGTGTGGGTTCTGTCAATGAATCCCCACTTTCTCCGAGCTCGAAGTGAAATCATCACACCCTAGCCCATTCGTCATAATTCTCCCATGCAATTGCACTTGCGTGATTATGTTTCTTGGGTTATCTCTCGTGTATAGGCCATACGATGAGTAATTCTTCTTCACGCATCCTTATGAGGATTCTACGACCATGGTTTCTCAAGTCTTCCTCTGTCCTTTTGTGTTTGTTGGTTATCAGAGCTTGGCGTGCTCTGATACCATAATAGGAAATCATTTATTGACTTGCTTATAAATGATACAAGCTTTTCATATATACAACTTATTGTGCAGAATAGTGAAGAATTATAGTAATCATTTCCTAATATAAACAATCTGACTTGTAATCTTAATTATTTTCTACCTATCAGACAAAATACCTATACATAAATAACTAAATCTCCCAATTGATTGTTATATCACAAATATGATATTTGTATACTTGTAACCGCTATTAATTGCAATTATTATTTTGTATTTCTTCTTTTCTTTTCTGTCATTGCCTCTAAAGGTAGGTGTGAGTGTATACATACACACGAAAAAAAATTTCTGTAGTACAAAAAATTGGGTGACAGTGTATGTATTTGTTTGTTTGCAGTGAAATGTCGATTCGAACAAACAAGATGAAAGCAGTAGGTGTGGTGCTGAAGCAATTGATGACAACAAGGAGCAGATTCCGTGAAAGGGAAAGAGATGAATCATTTGATGAGAAATTGGAGAAGTTAAGGTTGAATCTGAACAATATAAAGTATGTGTTTGTGAGAGTGAAGAAGAATGAAAAACAACTACTTGACACATTAGCAGAGGTGTATGAACATCTTCGGAAGTTCGAGCGCAGGAAGTTGGATGAAGAGATGAATGGGATTTGCAAGAGAATAAGAGATAGTGCAGAGAAGTTGGTCCCAATGGATGGTTTTGATGAGTCATCTAAGGAGGAGGATCACAAGCCTGCCCAAATATTTCACTCATCACAAGAGTTGCAACAACTCTATCAGAAGAGTTGGACAATGAAAGATTTTGACCGGCTAGACGATACAACAAGATGTTGCTTGATGCCTCTGCTAATGTTCCCTGAGAACGCTGTCATACGAAAAAGAAATGCAATTAATTTGTGGATCGGAGAGGAAATCGTTAGAGATGAGCCCGACACAGAAGCAGAGGAATTGTGTGACGGCGTGATTCATGATCTTTTGGAATCAAGAGCGATTGTACGCTATGGTAACGAAAAGTCTCCCATTGTCAATAAATTTCGAATTCTTCCTGCCGTCCATCGTCTGTTGGAACCATATATATCAAACCTAAAAGCACGTCTTTTGAAGGGATCCCTATATTTTAGAACTAAAGAAGATCGGTTAGTGCTTAAGCAAAAAAAGTTACAGTAGGTGATTCGTCTTTTGGTGGCCATACTGTTTTTAATATTGGTGCAAGTTATGTGAATTTTAGACCAAAATGGGTCACTGAATTAAAGAATGTAGAGGTGCTTCAACTTGGGCGTTGGCAAGATTCACCCTTTCATCACATTGAAGTTGGGAGTCAAGAATTCTTGAAAGACTTGGCAAATCTAACGCAGTTGAGATATCTTAGTCTCCGTAGCATATCAAGAATATTCGAGCTTCCATCTTCCATTGTTCAACTTGAGAGACTACTAATTCTTGATCTGAAAGCTTGTCATAATTTGGAAACACTTCCTAATGATATTTCATCAATGAAAAGGCTCACACATCTGATTTTGTCGCAGTGTTACCTTTTGGAGGGAATGCCAAAGGGGATAGATAAGCTCACTAACCTCTAAGTACTGAAGGGATTTGTAATAAGTACTCATGAAAAGACTCCTTGCAGAATACCAGATCTCGAAAAGTTCGTAGGACTAAGGCAATTAAGCATATATATAGGAAGGGAGGCCGTGATAAGGGATAGGGAGTTTGAAGGTTTGAAATATTTTGTAGCACTTGATTATCTGAAAATATCTTGGAGGGGGTCTGTGGTAGAGCTAAAACAAGATTATAAAAATTTGGAAAACGTAAGAGGGAAATACTGTTTTATTACGTGCTTTGTATCTGTCATACAACCAAAGCATAAAGAAAGAAAAACAGAATAGACATAGGTATTAATCCCCTCATTCGAGTCCTGAGGCCTAGACTCCCTACCCACCGTACACCCTTTTTCCCTTTCCTTCCCTCTGCAACCTCTATTTCAAGGATGTATGGGACCCCACTTCATTCATGTGCCTCATTCTGTTACAACGGAATTCCACGTGGTAGTCATTGGTCCATTTTGGTGCTTCCCGTGTGCGATGTCCACGTACTGCATGCTGCACATGGGTTCTCTCCTCTTGGGCCTCCTCTTGGGCCTCATTCATATTTGGGTCTTCCCACTCGTGGTCCATATCATCACCTTTTCCCTCCACAATGACCTTGTCCTCAAGGTCAGAGGCCGGAAATTCCTTGAGCAAATCTGTCCAGGATACCCACGTAGCATCTTCCCTAGGTAGGCCCACCCATTCAACTAGGACTTGTAGTGTGCGATTTCCTTCTGTATCCGTAGATCGACGATCAATAATAGCGGCTGGATATAAACTTGGTGTGGTTAACGTTGCTGGCATTGCCGGAACAGTTGTCGGAGGCTCCCCTTGATAGGCCTTAAGTAAGGACACATGGAAGACGGGATGGATGCTCGAGTCGTCTGGTAACTTTAAACAATACGTCACGACTCCCACTTTTTGCAAAATCTGATATGGACCAAAATAGCGTTTGGCCAACTTAAAATCGATTCTTTTTGCTAGTGATTGTTGTCGGTATTTATGCAGTTTAAGCAATACCCATTCTCCCACTGCAAACTCTACATCCCGACGATGTCGGTCACCATGCTTCTTCATCTTCTTCTGTGTTTGTTTCAATTGATACCTGAGTTCTTGATCCAATGTTTCCCGGGCACAAAGAAGCTCATCAACTTCTGTAATGGCCGATGAGCCGGGCACATACCCCGGAGTGGCTTGTGGTGAGAACCCATATAAAGCCTCAAATGGTGTATAGTAATAGCTGTGTGAAAAGAAGTGTTGTAACTGAATTCAGCCCATGGCAGATGGGTGACCCATTTATGAGGTTCCCCGTGAGAGTGTGCTCGTAGATATTGTTCCAAGCATCGATTAATCACTTCAGTTTGGCCATCGCTCTGTGGGTGGTAGGCAGAACTATAATGCAGTTGTGTTCCACTAAATTTAAAAAGTTGATGCCAAAACTTACTCAAAAATAGTGGATCACGATCAGAAACAATGGAGATAGGGAACCCATGGAGTTTCACCACTGCTGATATGAACTCCTGAGCAACTATTTTAGCTGTAAAACCCGGTTTAAGCGGCATGAAGTGAGCAAACTTGCTAAAACGGTCCACGACTACGTAGATGGCAGTATAACCTTCAGACCTGGGTAACTGTGTGATGAAGTCCATGGAGGTGTTCTGCCATGGTTGGGTTGGAAGGGATAATGGCTGGAGTAACCCTTGCGGCTTGCCCGTGGCATACTTTGTAGTTTGACAAACTTCACAATTTTCAATATGGTTGGCTACATCCTGCTTCATGCGAGGCCAGAAAAATAAAGTGCTTAAAGTAGCATATGTCTTTAACACCCCCCATGCCCGGCTTTAGGGACATCATGAAACTCCCTAAGAAGCTGGTTTCGAATCTCCCCCTTAGTGGGTACCCAAACGCGACCATTATATAGAATCATACCATCACGTATTGAAAATGTTGAGTCCAGCTCCCCGTTGGCCCATTGTTGGTGTAACTCTTGCATTTCCGGAAGAGATTGATTAAGCTAAAAAATTTTAGCAACGAGAGGTGATTGTAAAGTGGAGTAAGTTTGTAGGGTAACCTCTGTGGTTAACTCTTCCTGCCGAGATAAGGCATCAGCCACTTGATTTAACTTCCCTGGTCTGAACACTATCTCGTAATCGAACCCAAGAAGCTTGGCCATATAAAATTGTTGCTCCGGGGTGAGAACCACCTGTGTCATCAAGTCTCGGATACTCTTATGGTCTGTCTTGATGTAAAATTTGTTGCCTAAAAGTTAATGGCGCCACTTCGTCACTGCTTCCGTAATGGCGTACAACTCCCTTATATAGGCTGATGCAGCTATCATTTTGGGACTTAATTTACGGCTGAAATAAGCCACTGGTCGTCCTTCTTGGGACAAAACAACTCCTATGCCAGTGCTAGAGGCATCCGTCTCTACCACAAATGTTTTTGAAAAATCGGGTACGGAGAGGACCGGGGTGTTCATCATCAATTGTTTGAGTTTCTCGAAGGCTGAATTTGTTTCGGAGTTCCATTGGAAAGCATTTTTCTTGAGTAATTCAGTAAGAGGAAAAACTATTTGAGCATAACCGCTAACAAATTTCCGATAATAGCCTGTGAGTCCCAAAAATCCACGGAGCTGTTTCACATTAGTGGGGGTTGGCCAGGCACTAATAGCTTCGATCTTTGTTGGATCGACTCTCACCCCCTCACCACTAATGATATGACCTAGGTATTCCAATGTCTGTTGGAGGAACATGCATTTGGACCTCTTAGCAAACAATTGGTTGTTGTGTAGCAAGGTTAGAGTGAGGTCTAGATGGTGCAAGTGATCCTTTTTGGTTTGGCTATAAACGAGGACACCGTCAAAGAAAACTGCAACAAATTGCCGCAAATAAGGTCGGAAAAGTTTGTTAATGGTGGCCTGAAAAGTTGCGGGGGCATTTGCCAGACCAAACGGCATAACTACAAACTCGTAGTGACCCAAATGTGTTCGAAAGGCTGTTTTATGGATGTCACCTCTTGCCATTAGAATCTGGTGATATCCGAATCGAAGGTCGAGCTTGGAAAAATACCTGGCATCGTTCAAGTCATCCATGATTTCATCTATTGTCGGAATGAGAAATTTATCCTTCACGGTTATAGCATTTAACCCCCGGTAATCTACACAAAATCGCCATGTGCCATCTTTTTTTCGCACCAGTAAAACAGGACTCGAAAACGCACTGTGAGAGTCTTTAATAATGCCATCCTGCAACATCTCCTCCACTAGTCTTTCAATCTCCCCCTTCTGATAGTGAGAGTAGTGGTATGGTTTCACATTGACCGGTTTTGCTCCGTTTTCTAAGTGAATTCTATGGTCGATGGTCCTATGGGGTGGTAGACCTTCGGGCTCAGCAAACACAGCCTCATGTTTTTGTAGAAGTTGTTGCAGCTCCTTGTCACTGTATGCTATCAACCGATTTTCGTTTTCGAAATTGTTCACCTGTAGGTGGTACATGCATGATATAGCCTCAGCGGCCACCATTTTTTTTAGCGCCCCACGACTCAGCGATCCGAGTGGAGGGCCCCAGCCCCATGTAATTCCACCATTTGCTGGTTTCTTTCAAATTTCATCGTCAAGTCTTGGTAGTTTAGAGTAATATCCCAAGAGTTGCCAACCATTGAACCCCAAGGACCATGTCCGTCCCATTCATTTCTAATTCAAAAAATTCTGCTAGAAATTTGTGCCCCTGTATTTGAATGGGCACCTCTGTATACTTAATGTTGCATTCTGGAGAACTCTCACTCCCCACCACCACTTGAAAAGTTGGAATTTCTATGACCTTCAAATTTAATCCTGCTGCAAACGTGGATTTGATGAAATTATGGGTACTTCCCCCATCAATTAATATCATCATTGGTTTCCCTTTGCATGTCCCTGACACTCGGAGCGTGCGTGGGTGATACACCCCTGCATAGCATTGAAACTGATTTCGGGTGTTGCTATTACGGGCATCTCTTCCAACGGAGGCTCCTCCTCTAACTGATCTCACGCTCTCCTCAACTCGTCCCACTCTTCTTCCCCAATCAACAATAGACAAGAAACCTTGCACCGGTGGCCTGGAGAGTACTTCTCATCACAGTGATAACAGAGTCCTCGCTCACGACGACTCCTGATTTCTTGGGTTGAAAGTCTACGATAAGGGGTTTTGCTGCTACTCCCTATACTCGTTGTGGCCGAAGTATTGGAAGCTTGGTGGTTAGGGGCACTTGGGCTTGGTACCGTTGTGTTACTGGCACTGTGGTTGGACGTCCAGGCATTCTGGTTAGGATGGTGGTAGCGAGTTTGCCCTGCTGAATTGTTGGTTGTCGTCCCCACTGAACTCCCCGTGTTTCGATTTTCTGGGGGCCTTCCTAGTTGTTGCATATATAATTGCTTTTGCTCATAGATCTTGGCCATAGACACAGCGCTTGCGTAAGTCGCTGGTTGAGCTAGCAACATGTCATACTTCAAGTGATCGTTCAGCCTTGCGATGAAGAACGAAACCAACCATTGTTCCGTTAGTCCCGTTACCTGATTTGATAGCTCTTCAAACTGTGACTGATACTTTCCTACTGATGTCGTCTGTTTGAGTTCTTTTAGTGCAGTTCTAGGATCATGGTACAGGTTGGCCCCAAACCGTAACCTCAGTCCTTGTAAAAATTGTTCCCATGTTTGTTGCACCCTGTTGTTCACTATCCATCGATACCACGAGTAAGCAGCCCCATGAAAGTGGAACGAGACTGTGCGAATTCGTTGATCTTCCGCCAGTGGGTATAGTTCAAAATATTGTTGCGTTTTAAAAATCCACTCCTCAACCCCGTCACCATCGAACATAGGAATCTCTACTCGCACTCCTATAGGTCCTCGGTAGCGAGTCTCCTGACGATTATGGTAATGCCCTTCTTGATTCGAGCTCTCTCTATTAGCCAAAAGCTCCCTAACCATGTCAGTCAGAGCAGCAATCTGGCCTCGCAGCTCAATGTGTACCCCCTTGAACTCATTGATAGCGTTTGCATTTTCCTTTGTGGTAGTTTCCATTCGTGACATACGAGTTCCCTCAGCCATGGGGAGTTTCTTCTCTCAACGAAAGCACCAAAAATGGTAGAGCTAAAACAAGATTATAAGAATTTGGAAAACGTAAGAGGGAAATAATGTTTTATTACGTGCTTTGTATCTGTCATACAACCAAAGCATAAAGAAAGAAAAATAGAATAGACATAGGTATTAATCCCCTCATTCTAGTCCTGGGGCCTAGACTCCCTACCCATCGTACACCCTTTTTCCCTTTTCTTCCCTCTGCAACCTCTATTTCAAGGAGGTATGGGACCCCACTTCATTCATGTGCCTCATTCTGTTACAATGGAATTCCACGTGGTAGTCATTGGTCCATTTTGGTGCTTCCCGTGTGCGATGTCCACGTACTGCATGCTGCACATGGGTTCTCTCCTCTTGGGCCTCATTCATAGTTGGGTCTTCCCACTCGTGGTCCATATCAGTCTGACCCAAGCTATGCTAATATTAATGTCAGTTTTCCTCGACATTTGAGAAAGTTGCATCTTGAAGGTTGTCTTGGAAAGAGTTTTCAAAAATTGTTTACGTTTCCCTCCCGGATAAGTTTTGTGTTGGGATTGTGTGAGCTAAAGATAAATGGAGGAAAACTGGAAAGTATGGATGTTGATGAGAAATGGGTGAACGTGGAGACACTGCGTCTGAAATACCTTAAGCAATTAAATGTTGACATACACCATTTAAAAAGAGGCCTCTTTCCTAATCTGAGATATGTAGAAATTAAACAAGTCTCAAACCATGCAGACATTGAGCATGAATATTGAGAAGATAAGTTAAGTTCATGTCGTAAAATGTTGTGTATATTTATTTTGTTCTCTGAATATGTTATTCTCAAACGTCTCTGTATATCTAGACTGAGCAAAACTTGAAAAATAAGGAAGAAATAAATATGATCTGTCTCTCTCAGTAAACTTGTTATCTCCGAATTAAATGAATAATATGTTGTACATTGTCTTGTTTGCCAAGATAACAACTACAAAGTGTGAAAATGTTAAGAACTCAAATTCAATTTGAATACATACTTGTCCTTGCAAAAGAAATAATAATAGAAGTGAAGAATTTATAGTTTTGATGTATTTATAATGACGCAGATAAAACCTGTGAGATTGGTCACAACAATTACTTGAATAACAACTGTGTGACTGATTGATATAATCACGATGACGATCAATTCGCTCACAAATTTCTTACTATTTGAATACAAAGATATAATCCAGCGTTGTAAATCAAATCCATTAAAAAATTAATCAAAATTTGATAAAGAAAATTAAAAATCAATGAAACCTAAATTTTTAAATAATCAAAATTCGATCATAAAATTAAAAACCAATTAAAACAATATTTTCTTTTTATTTTTAGGTTTATTTTTTTCCGTAAACAAAACAATTTTGTTCGAATTTGAAATTAAAAATCAAGAGTTGAATAAAAAATAACTTTTTTATATTTAAATCGAATATTATATGGTTAAAACTAATTCCATAAATTTATTTTTTTGAAAATTGTTTTATGGTTTAATTTATTTTCTTACACACACATATATATTTAAAATAAGATAGAAAATTTGTCTTATAGCTTTTAATTTTATATAATTTATTTAAAAAAATTGAAGTAATAGATAAAAAAAAATCTCGACATATATTTCTATGCGATAATTTTTTATTATAAAATATATAACAAATTTTAATAAAGTTTTATAATTTCTTTGTTAAAAACGTTTAATAAGTTCATTGTAACAAAAACTATAAAAATTTATTCAATTAAACCGTAGACATTAATTTAATTTATATTTTATATTGAATTTAAATGAAAAGGGTGAATCATATCTACTTTTTTATGTTTAGTTTATATGAGTGTTTAATAAGAAATCAGATGATTCCACTGGCAGTTAAAGAAACATCCATCGAATATCTAATTTAATATTTCTTATCCCTTTGAATAAATTAAAGCATTCATCCATCATGTGTTTATACATTATTCATCGATGACATTATTCTTCGCCAATGTATGAACTGATATCTTCTTCGGTGATGATATAACATATTCTTTCCCCCAAGATATAACAAGTATATCATAGCTATTTTATTTTTTATAAGTTTAACCCTCTAGATTTTTATTTTCAAAAATGATCTATTTTCAATATATATGATCATAAACATAATATATATATATATATAAAATTGGTTACCATATAAACATTAGATTTATCATGGTAAGTTAAATCATGGTTATCTTTTGTCCATGTTCACACACAAGTGCTCGAAGCATTTGTAATAAATAGTTTTACAAAGACTCGCAAACAAAGGATCATATATCTTACAAATTTAAAAGAACTATAAGACGATTCAAGATGGATAGTAAAAACATCGCTTTTGACAACACTATATATATCTTGACGTTGAATAGTTTGACTGCATTTATTATCATTAGATCATTGCATTACAGTGTCACTGTTTCTGTCTGTGGATTTATTTGACCATTTCTTCCTTCTTCCATCCATCTTTCTGCCACTCACTTCCCCAGTCAACATAGCAAATCTTTTACCAAACAAAAAGGCTTCAAAACCTTATAAAATTATTATCTGTCACCTTTCTCCATGCATACCTATAAGGGAATCGACTCATCTATTGTGTGTTTGATCTGCTCACAGAAAATAATAAAATACAAAAATCAGGATAAAATAAAAAATAGTTATTTGCTGCTTCGATAAAAATATGATCATATTGCAGAAATACGACTTGAGTTTGATATATTATTTTACTATAAATTCTCATTAGATTGTGGATGAAGGGTGATTCTTGGCCTTGCATGAAATAATCTAACCTAAAATATACACACTCTAATAATCATTAATCATATGTGCTTTCATTCAGTTAAATTACTCATTAATGTATGGAAGAGCATAACATATGTTGAATGTGTGTTGGAAAGGTGATAGTCAAGAAAAAAACTCATTTAAACCTGTTTGCATAACAAAAACTAACAATTTATAAAAAAAAATGTTAAGAATTTCTTTATGAATTAAAAATAATTTACACATGAAGTCATTTTAATTTATAAAGTTATTATAGATAAATTTATATCTGATGTTGCATGTAGATGCGTTCCTTGGTTGAGCTCAAGATGGCCCCATTGTCATTTATGTTCAAATAGGATTCGATGTGATTTCTCTTAAAATAAAAAAGAACAACTGTACCTTTTCTACTGTATTTATAATTTAGTTCTGTTGCAGTTTCTTACACACATTTTATACAAATGTAACATCACATTATTTTATGAATCCGACAAGTTATATATATTCATTAAATTCAATCATTAAATAAGGTGAGAATGTGGAACATTGCATGTATTGAATTTTATTCAATCTGATAGGAATGTATTGTATTTTACTCCTCAAAATCTTTTATCAAAATAAATTATGTATCTCTTCTCAAGTTATTATGAAAAACTATATGTTGTTCCATTCAAACTGATAAAACAAGAACATTCACAAAAGGGTATGAGATTATTAACAAGTTAAGATTACAGAATATGTTATTTACGCATATCAAGGCTCTAAAATCTCTACTTACTACTCATATCATCTTTCTTTCTCAACATCCACACCTTACCAAAATAATCAGCATGCAACTATAATTATGAGTGAAATGGTACATTACTGTATTGTAGGAGAAAACCTATGTGCAGTTGATGCTGTTCTTCCATTAAATTGGAGTTTTATTTTGATTATGATTATTTAAAAGAAACATTAAAATGTAAAGAATGGAAGTTATTTATCTGCAGTGTAAATCACAAAATCAACCTTTATCAGGCACCAAACCAAATCTTTACTTTGACTGAGGTAAAAGATTTTCAACTTACTGCAACTATATTTTGTGACGGTGACTGTGACCTCATCCATAATGTTTTTTCCACAATTTGCTGCATTATTAAATATTTGTAACTTAATTACAACCACAATTTAAAACAATACACAAGTCCTTAATTTTCATACATAGCTTTATAAATTAAAGTCTGTGTTGCTGTCACTAAACTATTTAAATTCGTATCATGGTATTCCTTATGCTGATTGAAGTGAACTTGCAAAGCAGTAGATTGAGAACAATATGAACAGGTGGTGTTATTTTGTTTCTAATTAAGAAAAGAGGAATGATATCTTCACACTGAAAACAGTTATCTACGTCCATTTGACACCATAAAATAATATTATTTTATTAAAATATAATATTTTATTTTAAAAAATAAGAGTGAGATGGTGTAATTTTGCATTAGTGGTGTCAAAGTAAATTTATTCTTAAGAAAAATAGGAATAAGTTGTTGTTCATGGTCTTGTTTGCCATAAAGAAGAAAGAGAAACATCATGTGTTATAGAAGCATTCATTCATTTCCTGGTGTGTGTTCGTACCCTGCAATGCATGTTATTAGTTGGACCCCTCATAAATGTTCATGTCCTTCCCTTTAACTGTCTCTGTTGGTTTTTAATCCTGCACTGACTTTTCTGGAAGAGAATCCGCCATTAATGCATTCCATTTTTTCATTTCCACACTCTCCACATTTAATGCTGTCACTGTCATCTTCACTGCAATCTGCTTCTCTCTCACCCCACTTGTGTGCAAAATAAAAACCAAAAAATGCAAAACGCACACCCTCATTAAGACCCTCCCCTTTCATTGTTTGTGCAAGTTCTTCTTCTCAATGATGATGCAACTTCTCAATGCTACAGCACACGCATTTATTGCTTGTCTCAGCTTGAAACTCGCTGATCATACTTGCAAGCAAGCCCCCATCCAATAGCAATGCCACCTCAAATCACCTTTTCAAATTTTCAACATCTCCAACTCCTTCACTATTTATTTCTCCTCCACTGCCTTCTGGGGTGTTTCTCTAGTGTTGGAAATACAGGGAGGAGTTGTCTACAGCTGTGGACTTCAAAGGGTTTTGTGATATATTTACTTTGTTGATGTGCTGTGGTGTGTGTTTTTGTTGAGAGTTTGAAAAGAATGGGAAGGACACCGTGTTGTGACAAGAAGGGTTTGAAGAAGGGACCTTGGACAGCTGAAGAGGATGAAATTCTTGCTAGCTACATCAAGAAAAATGGTGGTCATGGAAGCTGGCGTTCTCTTCCAAGGATGGCAGGTTTTGCTCTTTTGCTGGTACTTTGCTTAGTATTTGTTTCTGTTCAAATCAGCTAAACTAGACTTCAACAACCACTTTGGTTTCAACCTGTCTTTCTAATGATATAGAACATATATATACTTGAAAAAGCCTTTTTTTATGGGTGCTAAATATATACCATCACATAGCTTTTTCATTGAAATCAGCTTTAATCCTTGTTTCCAAGTGGTTTGAATGGTTTTTCGTTTTGCCCTTTTACATTTATATGGCCATATTCATATTCTTGGTATGCTGCTAACATTACCCATCATATCATACACCAATGTAACAACTATTGAACGAGTGAAGTGAAGCCATACCTCTTGACTCCTTTTCACCTTTTCCCCTACTCTTCTTTTTCAAGTTCTTAAATGTTAAAAGGCAGGAATATAATGTAGGAAGTAATTAAGTGCAAGAGAAATTTAATGTAGTACTTGGAGCGTTCTATATCATGTTTACATTACCCTTTTTTTCATGTTATGCTATGATCTTTTTTTTCTCTGTTCTTTTCTGTCTGTATCCTAATCCTGACCAAAACTTGTGCTACCTTTTGACTTCATTAGATTTCTTTGCGGATTTACTAGTCACATGCCCCATGACTCCTCTACTTTGGACACTTTTCCTCACATAATCTGTTTTTCTTTTTTGCATAGTCTTGTGAAACAAGTGTAATCATTTATTCTGTTTTTCAGCTTAATAACATGATCTTCATGTTTCCATATGTTATGAGATTATTTTTGACTTTCAGGTCTTCTTCGTTGTGGCAAGAGTTGCAGGCTTAGGTGGACAAACTACCTCAGACCTGACATCAAGCGTGGTCCCTTTACTCAAGAGGAAGAAAAACTAGTCATACAGCTTCATGGTATCCTAGGAAATAGGTAAACAATTTATTGAAATATGTTTCCATATGTTATATTTCTGTTTTTTCAATACTTTTATATAAATAGAGTTTTAAAAAGGAAACAAAGTAACTCTTTATTCAAATATTTCCTATACGAAATATTAATGAATAAACGGTAAAAATATGATAACAAACAAAAACTCTTAAACCAAACATATAGCAATTTGGATATTTGTAAGTTTGGAAACCCATTTGAGATAATCTTGAATGAAAGTTTTTGACATTTCAGTGCACAAAGGTAAAAGAATCAAGGATGGGTAGAAGTTACATTCAACTGAACTGATTTGAAGCACAACCTTCGCTTTGCCTCACAAGTCCATGACATAAGAATTCTTCACATAATATATCCACAAAACAAAGTCACAAACGGTGTTAATATATTTTTGCCTTTGCCTATTAACCTTTTCCTCCCCACTCAAAATTTCAACTTTTCTGTCTTCTTAAGATCCAGTCCTTTTTGTGACTGTGAAAGACCTTCTAGATCTCTCTATCGAGAGTATCTTTGCAATAGTTCATAATGAAGCATAGATTGTTTGGTTAATTACTATAATAAGTACATAAAAAGTTCCGTTTTGTTCTCTGAACTACCTGAATCAGTTCAAGATCTTACTTTGAATTCACTTGACAAGACAACTTTGAACAAATTTTCAGGTGGGCTGCAATAGCCTCTCAATTACCAGGAAGAACAGATAATGAGATAAAGAACTTATGGAACACCCACTTGAAGAAGCGTCTTAAAAGCATGGGACTTGACCCTAGAACCCACGAGCCATTGGCCTCATCTCCATCTTACCCCTTCCACAAGGCACATGCATCTGTGTCCACACGCCACATGGCTCAGTGGGAGAGTGCTAGACTTGAAGCTGAGGCCAGGCTCTCAAATGAGTCAACAAGGTTCAGCCAGAACACCACCAATCCTAATTCAGATGCCAAAACCACCGACTCTGACTACTTTCTCCGCATTTGGAACTCTGAGGTTGGAGAGTCATTTCGAAATGTTGTTGTTCACCACAAAGCTGATGACAACAAAATCACCACTACTAGCTCCTGCCCCAGTCCCCTCTCTGCAGGTTCATCTTCCAACAAATGTGAGTCAATTGCAACAAACGCAGATTTGGCTTCTATTGCACAAGAAACTACGCCCTCTAACATTGTGAAACAAGAGCTGGAGTGGAGGACTCGTGGATCTGATTCTTCAAGCTCTAATGACATGGAGGATTCATCAGACACTGCTTTGCAGCTCTTGTTAGATTTTCCTATAAACAATGATATGAGCTTCTTGGAAGGAAACTCTTTTATGTGTCCACTTTAGTGCATTTGCATGGAAAATTATAGGGTCTTGTACCTTTCGGTTTGGTGTTTTGTAATATTGCTGTCTGTATAAGCATTTGAACAAGTAGGAGAATGACATGAGTTGGAAATTAGCTAAATATGATCACTATTGTAGGTGAGGCATTATTGTGGATTTTTTTTATAGTTTTAAGTCTTATTCTGAATATAGTAAATGGTAATCACAAGTGTTGACTTTTACTATGATCATGCTTTGAATATGTTTGTCAGATTTCAGTACACAAAACCACATTATAACAATAGCAAATAGGAAAAGTACTTACAAAGTGGAAATTGTAATCCCCAGCCCAAAAGATTCTAAACTGATTTCTTAGTAATATTTTATGATGAGGTCTGGTGTGATCCAAACTTCAAACCTGTGAAATTCTCATTAACTCCACTTTCCCTTGAAATTTCTTCACTTTTCCTTTTTCTCTAGATTATTAGAATACTTGAATGTACGAAAGGTTTAAGGGTAAAGAAAGAAAAAAGGCTTTGGAAGACACCCTGGTCCTCACTCACCCCTATGCAGCATTTAGTAACTGTCCTACTCAGGTATACATATAAATATATGGAGCATTCATTTGGACAAACCAACCAAACAGCTCTTAGCACAACCTTTTCAGTTTTCATTACACCCTAACATGACCAACAAGGAGGAAAAAGACCAAAGTTAACAAAATAAAAAAAAAATCAAAAACCAATATTACTTGAGGTAAATGAAGGACTGAATGCACCATTATCAGATTAATGTAAGCTAAATACTGTCATGGATCTGAAATTGATTGTTTTGTTGTTTATATAGTTAGCATTTACAATAGAAAATACTGTTTTCCGAAGACAATAAAGTTTTAATTTTAAATATTTAATGTAAATATATATTTTAATTCTGCTCCCGTGATTAAACTAAACAACCTTATATCAATTTGTTTATGTGCCTGGTGATCTTTTTTCTTTTTCAAATCTTACACGCATGTTCTTTATATATAACCCCACACACACACACACACAGATATATATATATA
>Ga0209700_106038_pt1 | contig 19447 bp, 11 predicted proteins | sample SiratroredBW_FD_187528 | JGI IMG/M metagenome (GOLD analysis project Ga0209700, IMG submission 187528) | Root nodule microbial communities of legume samples collected from California, USA - Siratro red BW (SPAdes) (version 2) | ecosystem: Host-associated > Plants > Roots > Nodule | place: USA...
TAACTAATTGACCGTTTTTTTTTTTTTTTTTTCTTTCTCTTGGGTCAGTCTACTTTCCGCGTAATCAAAAGTTTAAAGTTACCTATTAGAAAAATATATTTTACACACGCTGCGTTTTACTAGATGCAAGCTCTAAAGTATATAGATAAGCAAAACTAATTGACTAAAGGGCGTTATCATTACCGTGGTCTGAACTTCTTCTAAAATAATGGGAATTATCCTGTATGAGCCCTTTTTCTGTTATAACATCGACTGAGCAAAAAAGGAATAATGCATCTTACTGAAGTTTTATTTGGAAACAGCATCGGTTCAAGGATATTTGAAGTCCTAGACAAAAATTTACGTTTGGGATCCTTTAATAGTGTAAAATGGGTATATTAACTAATTCTTCGATTTTTATTTTATTTTTCCAATTTAAAATGATATATTAAAATTTCAGGTAATAAAATATTCAGTTATTTATTTTTTCTTGAAAAATTTTTAAACAAAAAAATTATTTTATTAATTTTGAATTTGATTTTTTTCACTAAAATATGTTCAATAGAAATAACTAAAAGATATGTATATTTGGAGAGAGAGAAACTACGGGTTTATAAAATCTAAAAGGAATTATGAACTGAAAGTTTTTAATGTAAATATATGCATATATTGTTAGAGGGGAAATTTGAGATAATGTTAAGGTGGACCCTAACCTAAGGGCTAAAGTTGAGGAATAAGATTGCTTGAGATGAACTCGATCCGGTTGTTATTCCATAACTTCAAGTCGGAGAGAACATAAAAAAACGTGTGAATCAGAGACTAAAGACTGTTGCTACCCAAACCATTTGTCGGCTGTTTTTTCTCTCTCTCTCTCCCTGTGTCTCGAGAAGAGGACTCAACATTCTTAGAAATGGAACTGCGTTGCTCACAACCAACGTGTGAAGTTCCACTATTTACTCTTCTCTACTTGTTTTGGCTTTTACTAGTATATAGTTTATGATAGAACACACCACCCACTCTTTGATGCCCAACCAAAGAATTCTCTAGCTGAATCAATGAATTCTGAATAGTATGCCGTCAAATTTCAACCACAGACATAATGACATATAATGACGCACACTTCACTATCAGCCACTAATCATATTTATGATTACCTTACAAAGAGCTCAAAGAAAATAAAAACATATATTATTCACTACTAGTTAAATTTGTCTCTGTTTTAGTTATCAGAAGTTTGTTCCAAAATTAAAAGAATTAATTATTTTTTATTCTATAATTTGTTTATTTTATTTATTTAGTCTTATTATTGATAAAAATTATTAACCAAGTCTTTCTATTTTTAATATGCAATAATTTAATATTTTACACAATTAACAATAAAATCACTAATAAACAAATCTTAGTAACTTTTATTTACTCGTAATATAATTTATATTCATTATATAGTGACAAACGATAAAACTAATAAAATTAATTACAACAAATAAAACCATCACATTGTTGCATTTTTAAAATTAAGGAACCTTATTATATTCTTAAAAAAAGATACATTATTGCATTTTAAATTGAGGGATTGAAACTTATATTGATTGAGGTACCAGATGAACAAAAGCTAAATAAATAATAGGAAAAAAAAAAACTTACTCAAGGCAAAGTAAAACTAAAAAATCTTATTTGAATTTGCCTTAAAACTCAGTTTTTGACGTAGAAAATTAACGTTTACTGTTCAAGCGATACTTTTTCCGATTTTGGTTGAAAGAAATCACCACAACTTAGTTATTAACGAATTGTAGGAAAATAGTCATTATTTTTATAGCTCATATACGATTAAATTTATTTAAAGAGAAGAATAACAACCATTTATGAGAGTATTTCGAAGGAGTTAAATTTGTACTAACCTTTTGAGTAGTCTATTCTTGTGGAAACCTTGTCTAGGTGTTTGGTTAGTGCAAAGCTTGGTGGTGCAGGGAATAGACCGGTGGATCCAGTGGCAAATATCAGCGAGGGCAAAGGTTCGGCGGTTTGTAACTGAAACACCATGAACAGACGAGAGGACTGCAAAGTGATGAAGGTTGAATTGGCTATCACTTGTAGGTTGCCCTTATCAGGAACCACCTGATTTGGAGTGACCCCACCAAGATAATACTGCTTGATCCCTCCACTGGCTCCTCTTGATGCCACCCACCCCACCATGGCACTTGAACCAACCATGCCGCCACTGACAGAGAATCCCATAGCTATGTAAGAATTTGTGTCTGGGGTTGAGAGAATGAAACTCCAAATGTTTGCATAAGTCTGAGCATACTGCAAAGTTTACACATGGATTATTAGTATATATACATGTGGTGCTATTGGAATAAGGTCATATACATGTGATGAAATCAAACATGAAGCGCTTACTCTGAGAATGAAACTTTGGGCATCCCAAACAGAAAGGCAGTGGAGGTTGGTTGTGTCAAAGGGGATAGAAACATTGAGGCTTAGGTTGCTGGTACACGAGTCTGCTTCTGGGCTTGCAAGGAAGAATGAACCAAGAAAAGTAATAACGAAGACAAGTCTTAGAGCCTTCATTTGTCTCATTATTATGCAAGTGGTGTCAGTTTGAAAGATGTGGTAAGCATGAGTAAGTCTTACTAATCTTATTGAAGCTGGGCTTACTATTCCTACTGAAGCTAAAAAGGGGAAAAATAAACGATGTAATGATTGTCATCTTGTAACTAACATGGTGCAGGGCCATTCTCAATTATGATCATAAATTGAAAACGAAGATTGAAGTACATAAAGATTAAAAACTAAAAATAAAAATGTCAAATTGTATCAACGCATAGGGCAAGCTTTTTGTCGATTGAAGTCCGCCTAGTGTTTCACTCACCTGATTAAAGACAACATGAACTCATACGTAATGCAAATGTATGTAAAGAAACAGAGATGTAGGGTAAAATATAGGAAAAGCAAATATATTCATACTTCTATATGATACAGCAACATATTCCATTATACAGTTGTACATTCTTCCAATAATAAATAAAATGATAAAACCCAGACTCCAAATACATGGCAACAGGCTTGGGTCAGCTCCCAATTCCCAAATAATACTTTCAACCATCACTTCATTCTTTCTCGGCCAGACTTTAGCACGTCTCGATCCACAATCCAAATGTCCAAGTCTTCACTCTATTCACTTGTCTCCAAATTGATAAATGGTACAACATCTAAATTTTTTTTTTATTCATGTGCGTTTGTTCTTTCGCAAGGTACAGAAATTACAGATAGAAGTACAGTACTAAAACCTTATAGAGCTGCATCATCAGAGACCTGACTTTGAAGTTCTTCGCGCCCTACAGACCCATAGATGATTATGGCATTAATAAATTGCAACGGATTTTCCTAATCCAACATAATGATCAATGTTTTCATACAACTTTGGGCCGAATTCAACAGATAAAAAAGAAATTCATATTAAAAGGTATGTTTAAATCAAAGAAATTTCACTACCTAGGTAAAAAATACTTGACAATAGAGACAGCAATAAAATAGCAGCAGATAACAATTACAGACTGCCTAATATCTCGAAAGAAACCAGGAAAAAACCAGCTCCCTCTAAAGGGAAGATCCCCTTTCCAAACTCACTATAATTTTGAAATTTAAGGTAAATTTTTGTAGCAAATTAGCAACTAAGTTGAACACCGAGTCTAAGAATACTAGGTACCGATATTTAGGAATCTCTTGTTTTACATCAACTGTTAGTCTACTTACTCTTTTGGGCCTGTGATATGCCCCTGCTTAGGTATACCTCACAATTTTAAAACATTAATTTCTAGGGTATACTCTATCACATGTTCTGAAAAGTCTCACATGCTTACAAGCATGTACCAAACATTGGTTATACCCTTGGAAATTTCATACCCATTGATCGTAGGCATCTTTATCGGCACCGGGATTCTCACTCAAAGACACTACTGGGATTGAGATAGTATTCACGTAATTGAGCAGTTTGCAGACTAACTACCATAATTTCTATTATACCAACAACAAAAAATTCCATTTCTATTAGTTATCTTCAGCCAGGTACGTGAGAGGGTAAGGATCCTGTGGCAGTTGGAGAGGGACAAAACTGTTTTCAAGTGATTTCTTTGCCCAAAAAAAACTTTCTTGGCTCCCCAGTTGTTTTAAGCCCAGGACTACTTCAAGGGTGTAGCATTAGCAATCTTGGATTTGCAAGGACTGGGAAGCCTTTAGTTCAACCAACAACCACTTTCTTCGTTTCTAGCTGCTGTTGGGGGACGCCCACCCACCCACAATGGTTTATTGAGCTTTATTTGAGGATTTCTTACAACACCCCAAATTGTACTCCTTGTTTTCTCTTTAATAAAATCTCTTCCATTACCAAAATAGAAAAAAATTGCTTTCTCTCTGAGTTTTATTGCGTACGAAAGTATCTAGATGTTGGTAGAAAAGTGAAATATTTGCTAAGACGTTCCAACATGGTAAGGGATTCATATGGATAAATTAGGGCACAATCAGCATGTTTAAGAAAAAAGAAAAAACTGCCAATAAACAAATCAATCTGCGGCCACCTGGAACAAGTGTCAATACTCAATAGTTCAATCCACATTAAATTAATCTAACCAAACACATGCCTCAGGATAATCAATTTCAGATTTTCCCACAAAGTTCAATAAAATATTAACCATTCTCCAAACAAATGCTTCATGTTAACTAAAATAGACTACTGTCCAGCTCCTTCATCCTAATCCATCGGTCACTAATATTAATATGTAAGTTACAGAAAATTAGTTTGGTGGCTAGAGCAACTGTAACAGAACTAATAATAAGGATATAAAAGACGAAACGGCAGTGAACTTACTGACTGAAACCGGCTCAGGCAAGCTAACATATTTGGGACAAGATCCTTTTGAAGTAACCATGTCAATCTTAATGTCAGAACTAACAGCACAATCTCGTGGCTGCAAAAATGTCTAGAATTAATAATAGCCAAATTACTGGTTTTGAATAGAATACCATGCATGAAATCATAGAATTAATGGGGAATCTGTCATAATGTACATGAAAATTTTTTTACCAGTAGCGTATTTCTTAAATTTCTAAAAACAATCCAAATTTCTATAATTTTATAAATTTTGAGTTAAATATCTGTGTCATACAGGTCTAAGACATCTCAATGATCTCACAACTATTACATATGTCTTATGCAGTATTACTTCAAAATTAACCAGAGGACAATCAATACTCATATCAATAATTGAAATTCTAGCTACCACAGACTGAATTATTTATCTCTCAACTCATCAATTGATATCTAAATATGGCAATCACCCACCATAAATAAGACAAATATTTATACATATTTTAGTTTCTTGTGTGCTAAACATATATTACAGAGTAGAGCAGATTTCATACCTGGAAGTCCTTGTAAAAGCATAGGCGAAGTTCCTCAATAGCATCTCTTGAGCAAATTATTAAAGGAGATGCATGAAAAGCATTCTCAATGGCAGATATAATGCCTCCAAGGGGATACCTTTCTGTATTAGAGGGAACATATCCAGCTTCAAATAGAACACTCTGGAGAAGTGTTGGAAAAAACAATAGTCAGAGTACGTCCCAACGCAGGCAAGCATCAGTTCTTAACAATCAAAAGTTTTACAAACACAATTGGTAATCATTCTGAAAACAGAGTAAACACCAAACCAATTAAGGAGTTTTTCAACAATTGAGAACCTGTGACCAAGATTTTAAGTCTTCAATGCCAATTGATAAGATGGCAGCCCAAGTTGGCAACAAAATTTTGGTATAACTAAGGCTTCTTGCATGTACTCGGACCATACTACACCAGCAGACTAATTGGAGTGGTTCAGCACATAAGAAAAAAGAAAATGTAATCGGTGCAGAACAGAGCAAAAGATCACTATATTCAGTAGAGCCAATTTGTGAGAACAAAGAGGCAGAATGGAAAAGAATTAAATATTCCCAGAGTATTTGAGAAACCCTAAACTCTCCTCAAAATACTTCCTACTCTGAAACTACTCTCTCTCCTGCGCTAGCTTCTCCTTTATAGCCAGGGCCTAACTATATCTCACATATTCTCAAATGCATTATGGACAAAGAGACCACTAATAAATGAATTAATCAATCAATAGACCAATTCTATCAACCGGAGGGAGGTTACTATTGGTTAAACAATCCATTAACCAGCACTGAAATGTTATAACTATTGAAGGAGGAATCATGGGATGCCTGACTTATTAATCAGTATACAAATTTTATTAGTTTTTAGGGTTATGGAAGTGAGCAAGATAGAAGTAAAAAATAACAGTTGCATTGAATAATAACCTTTAATTGTATAACTATTAGTATTCAGTAAAGCAAGTTTGATGTTTTATCTATGAGGAAAGTTGATAACGATCAATGCAACGGAAAAACATAGAAATTTACTACTAATTAAGCTATCAATGTCCTTTGATCATATTTCATATGAAGTCATTACCTACAGAAAAACCACAGAAATTTCAGGTACAAAAATAATAGATTTTACAAACTTACGGTAACATTGTATTTGAAATACAGATTCAGAGTTCCCAGAAAATAATCATATTCATTTCGAAATACAGGATAAGAGCACGTGCCATGTTTCTCTGCAAATGAAATTACAGTATTAGAAAATAGGAATATTAGTACAAGAAAACCATACCATTTTGCCTCAGAAAACAACAAAAAAGTAAAAGCAAAGATGTATTTGAAACTTTGAACAATTTGTTCCGGACCAATTTAACACTAGGTACAACTAACTCTATCCACAAGTTGGAGATTTTAGGAAAACAACACAATATTACACAAGAAAACAATGAATAAACTCGTGAAATCAAGTAAGCAAGCAAAAGCTACGAAAGATTATTACCCCACTGCCGATGCAAGCCAGGTGTGATAACCCGGGAAGCGTGATCCAAAAAAGAAAAATTAGAGTCCATAATAATTTAAGGTTGAATAGGAAACTAATTAATTCCAACAACCACCTCATGAGCCCAAAATGATCCTTTCCCACCATGGCATACTGATGGCTTGCCACAGCTCAATGATGGCCAATATTGCTCTAAAGCATTAGTCAAAGTCGATATCTACACAGAAGATGAAACAATGGTGAAAAATAATGCAACCAAGTTAATAGAAGACACCAAGTTGTAATAGTATATAAAGGTAACATTAATACAACGAATCAAAATACAAACAATTAACACTGAAAAGGATTAAAATATTGCAGCTTTGAGATAAATAAATAAATAAAAAAAGTGTTTTAGCTTTGTTCAATCAATAGTTAGTACTTTATCGTGAACTGATTACCTAACTAAAGGCAATAGTCGTAAACTTTCCAGTATAACTATGAAAGGAAATTCAGTTCCATTCTTCACCAAATTTCAATCAGCCAAAGCATGAAACCAGCAAATGTTATGTGTGATCAAATGATTTGCAAAATAAGGCTGGGGAATATACCTCTTTCGGATTAAAACTGGCTCTAGTACAACAGGATGGCCAGGTTCCATCATTATAGTCAGGCCAGAGTCCATCTATCATACACGTAGATATAACCTGTTAAGCTATTTGTTGCTAGAATCTCCATACTCAACAGACATAAGCAAAAAGATCAATATGTTGTTTACCTCCCAAAACAGATTTCTTTTTAACAAACAAAGTAATCTAAAAGAAAATTATTCATGAGGAAGAAATGACAGACAAAAGAATTCATGGAACGAAACAAAAACTAAAAGTCATACTTAAAGCTAATTTCTCAATGAGTTAAAATATCAGTAGAATTTTACAATATTTTTCTAGACCGGACCAGGGATTCACACCTCAGAAGGAGATATTAACTCAAAACATAGTCAATGCAAGTAGAAAAGTTCAAGTAAAACAAGCAATAAGTATTCCACATGGTCTTCGACATAGTGATGTCTTTACATACTTATTTTCATTAAAAAAAAAAAAAAACAAAGAATTCCACACGGTCTAAATTTACAATAACTTCAAAAGGAGAAATTAACTCAGAATATAGTCAAAGCAAGTAGTGAAATTCAAGATAAACAAGCAACAGGTATTCCATGCAAACTAAACTTAGAACAGCAAATTCAGAAGGAGAAATTAACTCAGAACAACTACAAGCAATAAGTATTCCATGAGGTCTAAATTCACAACAACAAGCAAAAAGTATTCCACCGCCACGATAGAGCCGCATTTGAAACCTAATACTCACGTATGGTGAATACTTTTGGAGAATTGGAGCTGCAATCAGAAACGTAAACATGTCAGCATCTCATCAAGTGCTTCACATAAGTTGCATAATAAAATAATATATACATAAAACTTACATAAAGTTCCTTAGCTACCTTTGGCATTATTCTGCCATCACAATTAGTGTTTTATTTTTCTAATTCGCCTAGGTTTGCATTAAAGATCAACACAAATTACCGAAGCAAAATTCCAATTCTGATCAGAGACTATCACGAAAAGTAGCTGTAGACCTATAACTAACTTTTTTCAGATCAAAAATCCATTTCATAGAGTAATTATTATCATCAACAACAAAAGAGAGAGTTCAAATTCGACCAGAACGGCACAATACAACAGATAAATCACTCCACGTTTTTAAGTCAAAGGAACGAGTAAAAATGCAAAATGATGAAACCTAACAATTGAGGCAATGGAACGTACGGAATTAAGAAATGAAAAGGAAGAAGTGCTGTAAATTACTATATTACCCTCTGCAGCAACCGTTGGAAGGACAGCAACTGCGCGTGCGCAGGCAGTAAGTGCCTGGCCATTGCAAGGCCAACGCGAAATAGTCAAACTCTCGCTGAGCATCGAACGACGCAACCGGCGCGGCGCGTGCTGGAGGCGTCGCCGGCGCTGTCAGCGCGAGAATAGCGAGCACCAGCCACGAAGTCAAGGGAGGCATCGTTCGTTTTCCGTTGGATATTTTTGCTCCGAATAAATAGAAGAAGATAAAGAGCAATAGGCTATATATAGTAGTAGAAGAAAGGGGAGTTAGTTTGGCATGTGCATTTAAAATCATTTGCACCCTTCTCGAGTCTCACACGGAACTCGAATCAGGGCCTCTTGTTTAGGGTATATTCTAAAACATATTCATTTAACATCAGTGTAATGCTTTTAAAGTATAATTTTAATTCGATAGAATGATTGTTTTTCTTTTAATATTATGGAATTCTCAATTTTATATATTTAAGCTTTACAATAACTAGTTGCTTTAAAAATGTATAAATTATATTATTATTTACTTTTATAATTATTATAATTCAATTTATGATCAATAATTTAAATTATATTTAAGATTAACTTTTCCTCTTCATAAAATCTTTCAAACTAAATTACTTCAATAATCAAATTAATATTTTGGGTAAATTTACTAAAAACTGGTTCTATGAGAATTAATTTCATTTTAAAACAAAACAAAAAAACCGTTACACGAGAAAAACGTTATGCAATATATGAAGTTGAAAATAAAAACCTTAAACAACAATCACTGGATACAAATTTTTAATTCATCGAAAAATAGTTTATTTTTTCATAAAAAAAATACAAAAATTAAACTATTATTCTAAACATATTTCTGAAATTGTAAATATTTTTTTATCTCAAAAATAGTTGAAATCAATAAAATATTTTTTCGAAACATGTTCTGAGATTCAATATAGCAATTGAGATTAAAAAATAAATAAAATGTTGTTATTTTTCCAAATTTTTATTTAATCATTATCAATACTATTATTTTAACATGTTGTGTAATGTGGAAAATACGTATTTGTTTTATATAACCAAATTTTTAATAAATAAATAAATATTTTTAACATATAAATTATATTGTATTTAAAATTCATAATAAATAAATATCTTTAAACATATAAAATACATTTTGAATTTACTACAAGTATTTTATATTGTAATAATACAAGGTTATTTTAACTATTGATAATTTATTTTTTTAAAGTATTGAAACTTATTTAGTAAAAATAGATATAAAAACATTCGTCATTTAGAAACACATTACCAACTCCAATACTTTTTTCTCAATTAAACATTTTACATAAGTAGAAAAAAAAATCCTCTCAGATATCTAGGTCTATATATTTTATTTTCTTGATAGATTGCCACTTTTAATTCCTTTTATGACTAAAGTAAATTTGAATACTTTTTTAAAAATATAATAGTTAAAAACCTTCTATCTTAAATATTATTTTTATAAATATTATAAATTTAATATATAACTTATATATAAAATATTTTTATTGTTATGATAATAATTATAATATAAATTAAGTAGTCAAAGTCATTATTTTTTGTAAGACTCGTTTTAGTTAAAAGAAGAGGATAATAAAAGTTTAAAAAGTATATTATATATTTTTATTCTCTTAAAAAAAAAAAACATAACATAACATGCAAGTTAAAAAAGGTAGGGAAAGACAGGTTATTGCTTTATATTTTTCATTCAATCATAAGAAATAATTTCTAGGGAGTGAATATAAAAAATATTTAAAATTTTTTCTCTTAAACATCTCTTCAATTTCTTTTAATTTTTATTATATTTAAATTATATGTATGAATATTTATTAAAATTAATTGACATGCATTGTAGAAATTAAATGACGTACATTATAACATTATATGTATGTATGAAAATATAAAAAATTTGGGAGACACAACGTCTCCTATCCTTATAATCTTTCATCACTATCTCTAGTTCTTAATAACTTTAACGTCGAATAATGTTCTTCATAATGTTTTTCCAGATTCTTTCATATTCCAATTCTCCATGCGATTATTAGGGCAAATGACATTATCTCTGTTTTTTTTTTTTTAGCTTATAGGCTTTGACGCAGTCACCGGAAGATCGGCAATGATAGAGATGTGGTGCTGAGGGTTTCCCACACGGAGGTTTCAGGAACTTGACGAGACGATGTTCCTTCTTTCTATTTTGCTTTCTGGTGTGGTTTTTTCTCGCCCTTATCAGTAGCAGACTTTGAAGTTTGTTTCAACGGGTTTTAGTAGCTATTAATATTTGTACATTTGGAGGACGAACAGGACATACGAGGTTGTTCTTTTTTTCTTGTTTAAAAGATGCAACTTTGATTTCATCTAGGTTTCTTTTGTTTGTTGGAGAGTCACTCCACTTGAGAAGGGCTTTGGCCACTTCTAGGTCTGTGTTATTGCACACTAGTGTGAAGTGTATGAGTCAGGTGGAACCTAATCATGGTACCCTCACCCTCTCTAGCATAGGTTTCCAAACAGAAACTGAAGCTGAGAATAGAAACACATTTAATAAGGTTAAGCCATTTGGTTCACCCTCTGAGAATCTCAAGAACAAAGGAAAGCCATTTGACATTAATGAGAAGAAGAAGAAAGCAGTTAGGGTTGTAGAAAAACAGCAAATAGAGTTTGCCCCTTTTGCTGCAAAGTCATTTCCAGAACTTGGCCTCCCACATGTGTTGATTGAGAGACTAGAGAAGGAGGGTTTTTGTGTTCCTACTGAAGTTCAGTCTGCTGCAGTTCCCACCATTCTGAACAACCGTGATGTCATAATTCAGTCTTACACGGGTTCAGGGAAGACCCTAGCTTATCTGCTTCCAATTCTCTCGGTTGTTGGACCACTGAGGGGGAAAGGTGGTGATGAGAATGGGAAGAAGTTGGGAATTGAAGCAGTGATTGTTGCTCCTTCTAGAGAGCTTGGAATGCAGATAGTGAGGGAGTTTGAGAAGGTGTTAGGAATGGATAACAAGAGAGTGGTGCAGCAGCTTGTGGGGGGTGCCAACAGAACCAGGCAGGAAGATGCTCTCAAGAAAAATAAACCTGCAATTGTTGTTGGCACACCTGGTAGGATAGCAGAGCTAAGTGCATCTGGGAAACTTCGCACTCATGGATGTCGATATTTGGTATTAGATGAAGTTGATGAACTCTTGTCATTTAATTTCCGGGAAGACATGCACCGGATATTGGAGCATGTAGGGAGGAGGTCAAGTGCAGAACCAAACTCAAATACTGGAAAAACTGAGCGTCAGTTAATCATGGTTTCTGCAACTGTACCCTTTTCTGTTGTAAGGGCAGCTAGAAGCTGGGGTTGTGACCCTCTTCTTGTCCAAGCTAAGAAAATTGTGCCACTTGAAACTGTCTCTCCCTCTGAGCCTGTCAGTTTATCGCGGTCTTCTTCGCCGAGCTCGGCTATGCCATCTCAAGCAGCGGTAGAGAGTCTGCCTCCTGCGCTGAAACACTATTACTGTGTAACAAGGCTGCAGCACAAAGTTGATATGTTGAGAAGGTGTATTCATGCACTGGATGCCAAATTTGTGATAGCTTTCATGAACCACACTAAACAGCTAAAGGATGTTGTCTTCAAGCTAGAGGCTCGTGGGATGAAAGCTGTGGAGTTACATGGGGATCTAGGGAAGCTTGCGAGGTCAACAACCCTGAAGAAATTCAAGAATGGTGAAGTGAGAGTTCTGGTGACGAATGAATTGTCATCAAGGGACTTGGATGTGGCAGAATGTGATCTTGTGGTTAATCTTGACTTACCAGCAGATTCAATTCATTATGCACATCGTGCTGGCCGAACTGGTCGGCTTGGTAGGAATGGTACAGTTGTAACCATATGTGAAGAGCCAGAAGTGTTTGTTGTGAAGAAATTGCAGAAGCAGCTGGGAATACCAATTGCGTCCTGTGATTTTTCAGAGGGGAAACTACTTGTCACTGAAGAAGAGAAAACAGTTAGCACTTCTAGAAGTTGAGGTGCTATATGTTTTACAACTTATTTAGTCAACGATGCAGTTTCCATGTTCCATTTTGATTCTTACCTATTGTACTTATTGACAACTTGTACATGAATGCACATTTGAAGTTGAGTAGACTGATAAGTGATAAGGGTAGCTGATATTTGTTTCACGGAACCACTAATTGATTCAATTAGTTATCACACTACTGGATATTGAGTTTTTGCCTTAATGTTTAACTGGAAATTTTGACTGAAAAATATCATTCTAGTTAAATTCGACTTTATTAACTGCAATTGTTCAGGATAGAAACATTTTTCCATTAACAATTGCAATTGTGGAAGGTCAGACAAAGGAGACTTTGATTTGGTTCTTCCAGCTGAAGAGCCAGTGTGTCAATTTGGTTCTTTCACCTTGACACTATAATTGCCACTAACATTGCAAACAGTGCCACAACCTTTGTCACTATAATAGGTTCAATGATTTAGTCTTATGCTTGCTCAATGCTTTTTGAGGAATTCTTCCTTTCAGATTTTTGAGGTTTCTTTTTAAATTATAGAAGTGAATGGCTATGAATGTGGAATTTGCTTTCACTTATTGCACTTTCTTCCTTTGACAACCGATGGTGGTATAAAATAAGTTTTCTTTAGCATTCAATGAATTGTTGCTAAAATTAGATTTTGGAAGTTGCTTAGTTACTAAAAGCTTTTGTTCTTTGGCAGTTTGAAGGCTAATAACTTTTCAGCTCCAGTTGAGAGATTTGTACTAGGCCCTATGGGATTTTTCCTTTTTTTTTTCTATTTTTCTATGAGATTTTTCTTTTATTCAAAAATTTGTACAGAAATTCTGGGATTTTGGCTCTTACTTTTTTTAACTCAATTAGGAAAAAATAATAGAATAAAGCAAAGTTTACTCTACGATGTTGCTAAATATAAGACTCATGCTTTAGTTTATTTTGTAGTAGAATATGTTTGTGATTGCAACGTTTAAGTCTCGCAATTGTAACGTTTAAGTCTCATGATAATAACCTATGAATTTTTGTTAAAAAAGTTGCTTATGGTAGCAAGTGAAATTGTCGTTGCAATGTTTCAGATTGTTGAATTCGATCATTATGTATCGTTTTTCCTCACTTCAATATTACATAACAAAAGCATTATGATCTCTCTGTAGTTTGGTTCCTAACACATTTTGAAATATTTCCGATGAAATTGTAAAATTAGTAAAAGCTAATTTTTTAATAAAAGATGAAAGGAGTAAAACACTCCTGGATAATATCCATAAATTTTAATGATGGAGGAGATAAGAATTAATCATCTCATGTTATGAATGGTTTACATAAAAGAGACTCTTGACTCACTTATAAATTGAGTTTTCTCAATTCATTCTATCATCAAGTCATTTAGTCATATAAGAGTTTTTTTGAGTAGTTTTTTTTATTCTCCTATGTATCAAGAGAGAAGTGTATTCTCCTTTTGTCAAGAGAGTGTGTTATTGTTATCTCCTTAAAATAGAGAGAAGTTGTAATTCTCAAAAAAAGTTATTGAGTTCTTTCCATATCTTATACAAATTTCTTTTCTTTTTCATCTCTATATTTTAGCTGCATCATTTGTCTGATACTAACAGTGGTATCAGAGCCAAAGGTTACTGATTAACTATTTTTCCGCTGCGAGTTACTGTATATTATAAAAAAAATGGCAGCTAGGTATGAGATTCAGAAATTCAATGGGAGTAATTTTTCCTTATGGAAATTGAAGATAAAAGCAATCATGAGGAAAGATAATTGCGTGACTGCAATTGAAGGTAGACCCATTGGGATTACAGATGAAAAATGGAAAGAGATGTATGACAATGCAGTTGCAAACTTGCACTTGGCACTGGCTGATTCAGTCTTGTCAAGTGTTGTAGAGAAAAAGACAGCAAAGGAAATTTGGGATGCTCTCACCAAGTTATATGAGGTCAAGTCACTTCACAACAAAATATTCTTAAAGAGAAGACTTTATACTCTTCGAATGAGTGAATCTATATCGGCAACGGATCACAACAACAATCTAAATACGTTATTTTCCCAACTCTCATCGTTGGACTACAAAATAACAAAAAATGAACGTGCAGAGCTTCTTCTTCAAAGTCTACCAGATTCATATGATCAACTCATCATTAACTTAACTAATAATGTCTTGACTGATTATCTTTCTTTTGATGATATGGCTGCTGCGATTCTTGAAGAAGAATCTAGGCGCAAAAATAAGGAAGATAGATTAGAGACCTCAAAGCAAGCAGAGGCGTTGTTGATGATGAGAGGGAGATCAATGGAGCGTGGTTCCAGTGGGAGCCAAAGCAGACCAAATTCACAACGAAGGAAGCAATTCAAATGCTACAATTGTGGTAAGAAATGGCACTTCAAGAAAGATTGTTTGAATAAGAAGAGTATAGAGAAGGTTCCAGAAGGATCAAGTTCTCAAGGATGTATTACAAGTACCTCTGATGATGGAGAAATTCTGTATGACGAAGCAATAATTGGTTCTAAAGACAGTAAACAGCTCACTGATGTTTGGATTGTGGATTCAGGAGCAACCTGGCACATGACTCCTCATCGTGATTGGTTTTGTACTTATGAGCCTTATTGGAAGGATCTGTATTCATGGAAAATGACCATGCCTTAAAAATTGTTGGAGTAGGAGCCGTCAAAATAAAAATGTTGGATGGTTCCATTCACACACTTCAAGGAGTAAGACACGTGAAGTGCTTAAGGAAGAATTTGTTGTCTATTGGGCAGCTCGATGAACTTGGTTTCAAGACCCATATTGAAGGTGGGATCTTGAAAGTTATTAAAGGTGTTCTTGTGGTAATGAGAGCAAAAAAGATCGCGGCGAATCTATACATGCTTGTGGGAGATACTTTGTAAGAGGCAGAGGCATTAGTTGCTTCAGCAAGCCAAGAAGAAATGACAATGACATGGCATTGTAAATTGGGCCACATGTCAGAACGAGGCTTGAAGATTCTTGTGGAACGTAATCTCATTCCCGGGCTCAAATCGGTAAACTTACTGTTTTGTGAGCATTGTGTTACAAGCAAGCAACATAGATTGATGTTTGGTAGATCGACTTCTCGGAGCAAACACATACTGGAATTGATTCATTCTGATGTATGGGAGTCACTAGAGATGTCCCTAGGAGGAGCAAAATATCTTGTATCATTTATTGATGATTACTCTAGAAGGCTATGGGTGTACCCGATCAAGAAGAAGTCAGATGTGTTTGCAATATTCAAGGAGTTCAAAGCAAAGTTAGAACTTGAATCAGGAAAGAATATCAAGTGTTTAAGGACAGATAATGGAGAAGAATACATAGATGGTGATTTTCTAACATTTTGCAAGCAAGCAGGTATTCAACGGCACTTCACAGTTGCACATACGCCTCAACAAAATGGTGTAGCAGAGCGGATGAATAGGACTCTCCTAGAAAGAACACGAGCTATGTTGCGAACTGCAGGTTTAGCCAAGTCCTTTTGGGCAAAAGCTGTTAAAACCGCTTGTTATGTGATAAATCGATCACCATCTACCGCAATTGGGTTGAAGACACCAATGGAGATGTGGCAAGGTAGCCCTCCTAATTATTCTTCTTTACATATATTTGGTTGTCTTGTGTACGTGATGTACAATTCCCAAGAGAGGACAAAGTTGGACCCAAAGTCTAGGAGATGTATATTTTTGGGTTATGTTGATGGAGTTAAGGGGTATCGCCTGTGGGATCCTACTGCCCGCAAGGTAGTTGTCAGCAGAGATGTGATATTTGCAGAAAATGAATTGCAAGGAAAACAAGAAAGTGACAACACGGTTAAAGAGATAGCCACAGTTCAGATGAATGAGAAATATAGAGAAGATGATTTTTCTGAAGCAGAACCAGAGCACGAAGAGCAAGAACCAGAAAAGGCCAATGACATAGAAGTTCATCAATCCACTCGACAAAGAAAAACACCATCATGGCACTCAGATTTTGTTATGACAAGCTATGATGCATATTGTCTTCTAACAGAAGAAGGAGAGCCAACAACTTTTATGGAGGCTATGCGTTATCCAAAGGCTTCTATATGGATGACAGCAATACAGGAAGAAATCGAGGCATTACATAGAAACCATACTTGGAAACTTGTTGCACTTCCAGCAGGTCGAAAAGCCATTGGTAACAAATGGGTTTACAAGATCAAACGAGATAGTAATGATCAGGTGGAACGATATCGTGCAAGATTAGTTGTCAAGGGATATGCTCAGAAAGAAGGTGTTGACTTTAATGAGATATTTTCTCAGTGGTAAGATTAACTACTATCAGAGTGGTTTTAGCTATGTGTGCTGCATTTGATTTACATCTAGAGCAATTAGATGTAAAGACTGCTTTTCTTCATGGAGAACTTGAAGAAGAGATATATATGCTCCAACCAGAAGGCTTTGAGGAACAAGGAAAAGAAAACTTGGTTTGTAGGTTAACTAAATCTTTGTACGGTCTAAAGCAGGCGCCAAGGTATTGGTACAAAAGATTTGATTCCTTCATTATTAGCCTCGAATATAACAGACTTAGTTCAGACCATTGTACCTATTACAAGAGGTCTAGTGATAATGATTTCATCATTTTATTGTTATATATGGATGACATGTTGGTGGTAGGCCCCAACAAAGATCAAATTCAAGAATTGAAGGCACAATTGGCTAAGGAGTTTGATATGAAGGACTTGGGACCAACAAACAAGATTTTAGGGATGCAAATACATCTAGACAGAAACGATAGGAAGATTTGGCTATCCCAGAAGAATTATTTGAGGAAGATCTTGCAACGCTTCAACATGTAAGAATGTAAGCCAATTTCAACCCCACTTCCTATAAATTTTAAATTATCCTCAAGTATGTGCCCTAGTAGTGAAGCAGAGAGGATGGAAATGTCTCGAGTACCGTATGCATCAGCAGTGGGAAGCCTTATGTATTTTATGATGTGTTCAAGGCCAGATATTACGCAAGCAGTTGGAGTGGTAAGTCGATTTATGGCAGACCCGGGTAAAGAGCATTGGAATGTTGTTAAGAGGATCATAAGATATATCAAATGGACCTCGAATGTTGCATTATGTTTTGAAGGATCAAAACTCATTGTCAATGGATATGTTGATTCAGACTTTGCAGGTGATCTTGACAAACGGAAATCTACTACAGGCTATGTGTTCACACTTGTAGGAGCAGCTGTGAGCTGGCTATCTAAGTTACAAACAATAGTAGCCTTGTCAACTACAGAAGCTGAATACATACTCAAGCATGCAAGGACGCTATTTGGATCCAAAGGTTAATGGAGGAACTCGGGCACAAACAACAAAAAATTCCTATGTATTGTGACAGTCAAAGTGCCTTGCATATTGCAAGGAATCCAGCCTTTCATTTAAGGACAAAGCATATTAGAGTACAATATCACTTTGTTCGGGAAGTAGTAGAAGACGGGAATGTGGATATGCAGAAGATTCATACTAAAGATAACATAGCAGATACCGTGACAAAGCCAATCAACACTGGTAAGTTTGAATGGTGCAGATCCTGCTATGGCCTATCGGATACATGAGCAACATGGATTTTGAAATTTTACCAAAATTAACTTTGAGTGGGAGATTGTAAAATTAGTAAAAGCTAATTTTTTAATACAAGATGAAAGGAGTAAAACACTCCTTGATAATAGCCATAAATTTTAATGATGGAGGAGATAAGAATTAATCACCTCATGTTATGAATGATTTACATAAGAGAGACTCACTTATAAATTGAGTTTTCTCAACTCATTCTATCATCAAGTCATTTAGTCATATAAGAGTTTCTTTGAGTAATTTTTTTTATTCTCCTATATATCAAGAGAGAAGTATGTTCTCCTTTTATCAAGAGGTGTGTTATTGTTATCTCCTTGAAATAAAGAGAAATTGTAATTCTCAAAGAAAGTTATCGAGTTCTTTCCATATCTTATACAAATTTCTTTTCTTTTTCATCTCTATATTTTAGCTGCATTATTTGTCTGATACTAACAGAAATTTCTATTTGGACATGTTCTTTATAGATAAGCATAAAGAGAAAACGTTAAATTTGATAAAAATGTTTTATTGCTTACGTTCATTGAGGTCATGAAAAATGTGAATTGAGATTACAAATGTCTTTTGTTACGAAATTATGCATTGATTACTAAAATATGTTTTTTTTTTCTCCTAAAAATAGTGTATTTATATATATTTGACAATTTTTATTTTATTATGCAAATGAATAAGTGTACACCTTATTATGAAGATGTCATGCCAACTTGATATAGTTGTAGTTTGTTAAAGTGAAATTGTCTCATCATCAAATAATCAAATAAAGTGAAAAATATTTTAATCAAATTTAAATTGAAGAAATTATTCGAAGAAAATACATTAATTTAAAAATATAAAAAATTTAAAGTTTTATTGTTTAGATAAAATTTAAAATCATCTAATCTAATAAAATTAAATTACTCTCATAAAATTTTAAAGTATCACATTTTTTATAATTTTTTATTATAGAATATTTTAATTTTCTATCAGAATAATTACTCCTTTAAAAATTTCTATGGAAACACAATGTAAGACATATTTGGAAAAGCTGGAATCTTCGATTTCAAATGTCATTTTTTTTTAAAAAAAAAAAAAAA
>Ga0209700_106043_pt1 | contig 19428 bp, 11 predicted proteins | sample SiratroredBW_FD_187528 | JGI IMG/M metagenome (GOLD analysis project Ga0209700, IMG submission 187528) | Root nodule microbial communities of legume samples collected from California, USA - Siratro red BW (SPAdes) (version 2) | ecosystem: Host-associated > Plants > Roots > Nodule | place: USA...
GCTCATTATTCAGGTTAGCTTAAGTATTAATTACCAACCACTTAAATTCGTCCCTACATATACAATTTAAACTAATTTGTTTGATTAGTGGCAGTGTTGTGGTTATAATTGATTACTATATATATATGACACTTCAGGCTCAGATGAGTAAAGAGTTTTCAGGCCCTCACTCAAGTACAGCGTTGATGTCAATAATGGGGGCAATTCAAGCCACTGTTTTTGCCCTGTGTGTTGAGAAGGATTGGAGCCAATGGAAGTTGGGTTGGAGCATTAGGCTTCTAACTGCAGCATACTCGGTATGCTAAATACACAATTAGCAATTAATTAGCGTATTGGTTTTTGTGAGCTAATAATGCATTTAAGCTAATATATGGTTGATAAAACAAGACACGTAGCTGACGAGAATTGGTGGTGTTTTTGCAGGGAATTGTGTCCTCAGGAATCATGGTTGTTGTGATCGCATGGTGTGTAAGGATGAGAGGTCCATTGTATGCATCTGTTTTCAATCCTCTTTGTCTAGTGCTTGTGGCCATTGCTGGTTTCTTGATGTTGGATGAGAACCTGTACATCGGAAGGTATGTACCAAGTATTGCACCTCAATTAATATGCCATAATGATCATTAACTTTAGTTTTTGATGAATTGAGTTTTTGAAACATGTTTAGTGTGATCGGAGCAGTGCTGATTGTGGTGGGATTGTACATGGTGTTGTGGGGTAAGAGCAAAGAAATGAAAAGAGTGAGTCACTTAGAAACTAATCCAGAATTAGAAGAAATAGAGGTTGTTGGGACGAGTAGGACAGCAGAGCATGATAAAAGTATTAACAGCAACAGTGAGAGCAACATTGTAGGGAAGGATGATTATAATGCATCAAAAAGCGAAGATGATGGACAAGACAAAGAAAATGATGGAAAACAAGATATGGGTAGCTAAAAAGTAAAACTTAGAAATATAATATTTGATAGTTTGGCCACACATACGAGAGATCCAACTTTATAATTTCAATCTAAGCAGATATTCATTCTTCTCCTAATAATATCCAAATGTAGAGTGAATCATATTGCAAGTATTCAAGGGGATGAAGTACAATTTCAATGCCATGCAAAATTACATTTCGATGTCTAAAACTGATTGAAAATCCTGATCTTCCTATCAAAGGGAGAGTTGGTGAACTGATCTGACAACTTTTTATGATTTTTGTTTCTTTTAAAATTTGTTATATATATATATATATATATATCATTAAAATATTATTAATCATATAATTATTTTCTAAATTTTTAATTTAATAATTAATGTTTCTAATTAAATAAATTAAAGTAATTATCACTTATACACATTAAATTATTATATTATAATTAATAATTAAAACTCACATATATCTTGACTAGTTATTATTTTAGGAATCCAAATCTTTTTAAAAAGAGTTTAATTTAAATATTCTTATGATATGTTATAATTTTTATGATTTGATATAATGATTTTTTTTTTATATTTTAAATACGTCAATACCATTGGATGGACGTGTCGTTCTCACTTTTTTACCACTTATGATACATATTAATCTTTTAATTTAATTTATTTCTTCATCTATAGATAAAATCATAGTAAAAAAGAAAAATTTGTAGATAAATAAACTTTTCCATTAATAAACGGATAGTATGCAAAATATGGTAAGATGTAAAGTTCTAAAATATATCTTTGTATGTGTAAGACTGAATCTTGATATATGGGAGAGAGTAACTCTTGCTATATAGGTATATAGGAACTAACTCTTGGGATGCAGGAAATGTTTGTAATCAAGCGGTTGAGTAAGAATATTGACCTCCTATTAAATGATGAGGGAAGTCAATTTTTAGGTGAAAGAAAATGTATAAATAATGTTATGAGAACAAAAATATTAATAACAATGTATAACAAATAATTCCGAATTTAATCTTCTTTATACTTACTTTAATAATTATTAGTTAAAAGTATTTTTGAACTCGAAAAAATAAAGAATTATATATTTATTATTATTTAAAAAAAAATTGACGCCTAAAATACAGTTTGAAACAAGCTCTTGTACTCCTTTCTTCAATTAAATTTATGAAACTACAATGAAATTGTCTCATTTTCAATATTAAATAACAAAGAATAGTGACTTGGTTTAATATTATATTTCTTAATTTTGTGAAAAAATAGAATTGATGAATAAAATGTAGTAATATCCGTTTTCTCTCATTTGCATTGTATTATGTATTGTTTTCAGATAATTTATTTTCAATAAGCCAAATATGATCTCGAACATAGGTGTGTTAGCTCATGAATGGCTTTTAAATATCTTTATTAGCGACTAATTTGATAAATATTTAAATTTATATGAAAAATTAAATGGTAATTAACACAATTCACATTTGATAAATAATTTATTTTATAATTCTCAAGGATATATAAGTGATATTATTAGCTCCAAAATGGAAACTTTAGATGAGGGTTTAGTCATTGATTTGAAGCTAGGACCACTTAATGATCTGGTTAAAGTATTAAATCAGTGGCATCACTTGTTGAACCCATACAATAACAGTTAAAATGGTTATTTATATTATATATATATATATATATATATATATATATATATATATATATATATATAATTTATATATAATTTTATATATATATATATATATATATATATATATATATATATATATATATATAACTTATATATAATATTGCATATAAATATGTCTTGTCACCAGTATCTAAAATAAATCGTAGTAAGGTTCATACATTATTAAGTGAGGGAGTCAATCAAATTCGTAATCTGACGTTTAGAACAATGAATTCATTAGATTTTACAAGTAATTTTAATGACCTAAACAAAGTTACCGTACGAATATGTTTCAAGCAATATGTTTTTGTCGCTAAAGTTATATATAACGTCCTTTGAGTGAATTTTATATAGTTTAAATAAGGATGAGTTGGAATAAATTTATCTATCCGTCAGTTTGCATCCACAGTTTGACTATTGATGCAGAATTGAGAACGTTAAATGGAATTGTATTTGCAAGATTAACACTAAGATCACCATGCATAAGTTTTGGTATAAAAAAAATACATATATTAACTTGCTCAAAAGTGTTTTTTGTGCTTCAAACAATACCAAAAATGGCACTAGCAAGTTGGTTTGGATTAGAAAAGGATGAGAAGCTATCTATTTCTAACTACAATCTAGAGCATACTATATTACTTATCAAGCACTAAAAACATTATTAATATTTTCCTCTTCTCTTCCTAGGTTTTCCTCCCTGTGTGCATGTCAATTATGGTCTACGTCTCCATCTTCGTCGTTATCCCTAACTACTTTGTCACCATTCTCATGCCTTTTCTTTTGGTTTTGGTTGCTTTTTTCTTCTACTTCACACCTCACCACTACTTCCATCATATTAGACTCATCCTCATGAGGATTATGTGTTGGCACCAATTGATTATTCTTCTTCATCTCTTTACTCTTGCCCCATAAAACCATGTACAAGCCACAAACAATCAGCACTGCTCCAATAATGCTGAAAAATACAAATTCAAATTAAGAAACAGTCAACCATATATTTTTAAAATTAATTTATGATTGCAGTATTAAGCTGCCACTTTCTTAAGACGGTATACAACATTAAATAATTGCACTTTGTGGTATGAAGCAGTGTCTAAACCTGAATGATAGATAAAGGTACACATACCATCCAAGGTGTAGCGTCTCCTTCAACATGGTAGAACCAGCCAAGGCCACTATCACAAGCATCAGAGGGTTAAAAATAGAGGCAAACAATGGCCCTCTCATGCGGATGCACCATGAAATCACAACCACCATAATCCCAGAAACCACAAAACCCTACAACACCACTCAGTTAACAACATTTTGTATTAGTCATCAAAAATAGAACCAATAATGACATTCCTCAAACTATTATCATATTACTGATTTGGATAATAAAAGTACAACAGAAACATTTCCATGCACATGCTTTTTTATCTTTATTTTGATACCAAAACTACCAACCCAGAATAAGCAATATATAAACTTAATTATAAAAAGATTAGTAAGAAAATGGCATACCGAATATAGTGCAGTCCAAAGCCTAATATTCCAACCCAACCTCCACTGACTCCAGTCCCTCTCAAGGCAAAGTGCAAACACAATTGACACCAATGCCCCCCACAGTGACATCAACGCTGTACTAGAATACGGACTAGGGTATCTTTCACTCATCTTCGCCTGACCAAAACAAAAGTTAAGACTTCAACCACATGCAAAACTTACAAGCCAAAAATGCATGAGAAAAGCACAGTTATAAAGAACAAAAAAAGTTTATTACCTGAACGATGAGCCACAACGCATAACTGATGGCACTAGCCAGAGCGCACAAAGCACCCAAGACGGTCTTGGCACCGGCGACATGTTGCGGCTGCGGGTGGACACCCTTCTGGTGCAAAAGGTTGAAGTGAAAGGTCCCTATATTGATAACTTCACCTTTTACGAAAGTAAGCACCATTGCTCCACCAATTCCAATCAATGTACCCACTATTTTGGCGATTCCTGGTGCTGTTTTCAGATTTAATTTTTCCAAACTACAAATAATTAAGCAATTAAATTGAATTAATTTAAAAGTGAATTTAGATAATTTGATAAAATAATATGAGGGGTATACTAAACTTACCCAAAGCAAACGGCCATGATAAAGGTTATGCCTGGTATAAGATTAGCCATTGCCGATGCGAAGGTTGCAGATGTTAAAGACAGAGCTTGCAGGTAGAAATTTTGAGCTAAAGATCCCCTGCATATGAAATCAATGGCGGTTTGTTCAAAAAATAACAAAAATTATTCAATCACTAAAATTTAGATGTATCTTTATGCCAAATTTTTAGTAAAAACTTCCATCATTTTGTTTTATATTATCCCTGCAATCTATATTTTTTTTGTATTTTACAATAAAAGAAACAAGAAATACAGTCTTTTTTGTCATAAAAGATAACGTGTGACTTATGAGAAAGTACAAAAGAAAAAAATTATTTATGAGGAATATAAATTTATTTGCATATATTAGTAGATTCTGAGTAATTAGTTTATAATTTGAATAAATTAAATTATAGATAACTTCTTTTATTAGCTTATATATATTGTGTATAAATTTGTAGTCTATCTTTTCTTTCCGTTTTATCTTCTTTTAGCACATACTTTGTTTGGAAAAAATAACAATGAGTGGTATGACTTTTACTACTCTTATTATCGTTCCTTTGAGGTAAAAAAATCATCATCATCATCCATACATATAATCATCCATACATATAAAACTTAGGAAATATTTATTCCCTACTGACCTCATTATCATAAATATTAATTAAATAATAATTTAAAAAAATCACATAAAAATATCATCATCATTCTTATATATAAAATTTATGAAATATTTGCTCCCTACTCACCTCATTTTCATAAATATTAATTAAATAATAATTTCTGGAAAAAAAAATCACATAAGAAATATAATATTATTCTATTAAGAAAAACACATATTTGTTAAAGGTTTACCCAATTAAATACTTAACATTAAAAATCAAACATTAATTAAACAATAATTTATGAAAAAACAAAAATCACATAAAAAGAAATATAATGTTATTTATATAGAGAAAAAATAGATATTTTAAAGGTTTGCCTAATTAAATACTAAAAATTAAAAACCAAACATTTTCATGTAAACAAAATAAATAATAGATAAAAACATTGAACATGAATAAACATAATCAAATATGTATTAAAGTTGCACGTAATTTCCTTTTAAACAAAATGGGTATTATTGTTTCCTAATTTAAAAATATGTATTAGAGTTGCATGTTTTCTAAATGGGTATTATTGTTCTCTATGCTTCACATTAAATTAAAATATTAATGTTTTATATTTTCTGAGATTTTATATACAGTTTAAAGGAGTGGTATTATTGTTTGCCTAATTTAAATGGGTATTATTGTTCTGGTGTCATACTCTTTAAAATATAAATTTCCATAAAATTAATTAATTTTCCTGAAAACTTGCCTGTCTAGGGAAGACATAAAAGGAAGAAATAGTTTGATGTTGAAACTCGAGAAGAATCACGTAAATATTGGTATCTTCTACAAATTCATGGTGCAGACACAGTCTACAAAACTCAGTCATCATTTTACATGAAATTTAGTTGGTTAAAAATCAAAGTTGAATTAATATTCTTTGTCTAAAGAAGAGCATGAGGAATAGATAGTTAAGGAACAAGAATTTCGCACGGACACACCACGTGAATAATTAATTAAACGACAACAATATATATACCCAAATAAGCCGCAAAGGAATGACTGAAACATTATGGTCCAGCTCATCTTTGTCCTCTTCTTCCTGCAAGTCATCAACCAAAAAAAAACATGTCACTCTGTTTGTGTTTCTCTCCATTAACTTCTGTTTTCAGTTACTAATTTATTAGAGAGTTTCACAACTGCTATTGCTTCAGGTTTTTCCACCCAGAAATGAAAATCAAACACTTCAACAGACCATAATAATAATAATAATAATAATGAACTGTATAAAGACATGCAGAAAATGGATTTAACAAAACAAAATATTCACCATCAAGTGACAGAAAATTATAGAAAAAGGGTATATGAATAAGTAAACTGATATATGAAAAAGGAGACAAAAGGATGTAGAAGAATGACAAAGGGTACCTTTCAACAATGAGAGCAAGAGGAGTCATGAAAGCCGCTGCAAATAGAAAGCGATAGGCAACAACAACCCTCAGGCTCATGCCATCATTAACGGCAAGCTTGTAGAAAATATTAACTCCGGCAAATGCTACTTGCACCGCCACCATGAGAAGGGTAGGTTTCAATGCCTGCACCGCATTGCACAAGTTTTTCATCATGATGCTTCTGATTGAACGTTGTTACCACCACCACCCCTCGTATATGAATGAAATTAAAGTGAGTGGGTGGTGGGTTGTTAAGCACTTGAAAAGCAGTAGCAGAGAGTGTAATGGAGAAGAGACGAGAGAAATTAATTGAAGCGTTATTGGAATGTGTTGTGAGACAGTGGAGGCAGGGAGAGGGAGGTGTTTATTGGGACGCAGATTCCAAGGTTAAAAGAGACCGCGTTGGTTTGTTTAACACGTCACTTTCTCAGTTTTTAGTGTCAAAATACCACATACTTGTCATTCTATTCTGACACGTGCCAAATCCCTCTTCCTAGGTCAATTTCCAGTGTATTCTCCTTCTCCCTTCACTATCGGTGAAGAACTTGAACTTGCCTTTTTCTTCTTTAACCCTATCAAATAACTTTCAATTTTTTTTATACTAAAACATTTTCTTTCTTCTGACTTTTCTTACACTATTTCTAACAATATGTATTAAAATATTTATAACCAATACTTACATTGGTTGAGTAGGTTATAAAATATTTTGTATAGCTTATATTTTTGTTTGAATTGAAGGATGGGACTGAAAGAATGGAAAATAAAGAGTGAGAAATTATATTATTTGGATTATAAAAATTAAAATAAGTATGAAATAAAATTCACTGTATTTTTTAAAATTTGTTATATCTTTGCTTCTTATTTTTCATGTTTCTCTCATTTTTTGTATTCACTGTCAAACAAGAATGAGTTAAACGGTTTCATGTATTTTAGAAACTGAGTATATTAATTTATCAGGTTAGGACTAAATATCTCCTACTTCTTTATATAAAAAAAAAGTAAGAAAAAAGTAAGAGCCTTCATTTGTTTTAAAAGTTTAGTTCAACTTTTCCTTCTCTTATAAGATGTGTTTGACCTAATTTCTACATATAAGGTATAAAAAGTGGTGAAATAAAAAAAAAAAATCAAGCACTAACATGCATGACACTTTAGTGAAGAATGAATGTCAGGGGACTTTTTTTTCTTTTAAGATATGATGCATGTTAAAAATCACAAAAGAACACATTAGTATTCTTTCAATATACAATATTGTAAATAAGACTAAATTGGTATGTAATCAAAATTTAAATGTTTGGTGGTATTTTATTCAGCTCAAAAATTGTTTTAAGCTGAATTTAAAATAAATAAAAAATAAAATAGAACTTGTTTCACGTTTTTAATTTAAAATTTCAGGTAAATTAAGAGTTCTGTTTCATTGTCTTGCCTGCAAAAAAGGCATGCAATTCGATTTCAAACCAATTAGATTGGATGGAATACAGAGGCTTACTGTTGATAATAATTTAAGAAACTATTGAATGATTAAACTACTTATCTCATCTCTAAACTATTTAAATAATTACAATAATTTGATAAGTATAAAAGTATTTCCTTTAATTTGATGGAAGCCTAACCTTCTTTTTTGAGTGTGTTGTGGTTTATATCTGGCAAGAAACTTTAACAAATTTTTTATATTTGTAGAAAAGCTAGTTTAAATTTATAGAGTTTATAAACAAACTTTAATAGCTTGTAATTTTTTATATTTTACTTCAAGTAATGCTATTTTTAAATTAATTTATAATTTTTATATTTTTTCTTTTTATTTTTGTAAAATTTGTTAAATCTGTGTTATATATTTTTTAAATAAGGTAAATTTTATTATATTTTAAAGTATTTTAACTATTTCACAAATCAATATAATAAAATTTTATATTTATTCAAGATTTTTTTTCATTTTTGTTTTAAAATTAAATGAAAATATTTTTGGATATTACATAAGATTAATAGTAAAATATAAAATATATAAAATTATATAATTAAAACAAATATACCTAAAATAATTTATCTATAAACAAAAATGATAAGTTTTAAAATTAATAAAAAAATTATATTACAAATATTTTAAATATATTTTATCAATAAAATTAATTTATATTTAATATAAAAGTGATATATTTATTTTTGTAGTTTATTCTTAATTAAGGATGATCTCAAAGAATTACAAAAAAATTTAAATTAATGTAACTTGTAGGTTTTCAATAGTCCGTCATCACAGAATTTTAATAGTGTACATGATTATACACTCACATGTTAGATGTATGCCTGATTGTAAATATACATGTTAGCAGTATGCATGATTAGTCATTCATATTTTAGCAATGTGGACAATTGGAACTGTGTACTCAGATTTTAGCTAAAGATAATGACCAATCAAGATGTGTACTCATTTTGAGAGAAATAAATGTTTGAAAAAGAATATATTGTATGAGTGAAAACAAATAACAGAAGACAAATAATTTTGGATATATATTTAATATCTGAAGAGAGATGGTTAATAGTTTGAGAGAGTTTTTTTTTCTTATGTAAATAGAAGTATGCAAAAGGAAAAAAAAAAATTATCAATAATAAAAAATTATATAAATAGAGGATAATAAAGTTATTCCAATCTATTTATAAAACTACACTCACACAGACATACATAAATGATGAACAATTATTCTTTTTAAAAGAACCTTCACTAAATATAAAAACAAAAAATTCTTACTGAGTTCCTTATACAATTCTCATAACTCAAGAAAACATAAAAAAATCACCTTATACAACTCTCATAATTCAAAAAAACATAAAAAAACCACTATACATTAACTCAATTGTCCAAAATACATATAGAACAAAAGATTTCATTTAAATCAACGTTATGTTCAATGTTTTTCTTGTATATGTTATATTGGTGTTAGTGCTATTTTTTATTAGATGGAAAAGTAAAAGACTAATGCACAACAACTATTACATAAAAATATAATTCATAAATTTATTGTTTACATATTCAACTGAAACACTTATTAATTTTGATTAACTTTGTCAAAAGAGAACAAATCTTCATAAAACAATAATTTTTTTAAAATGATAATGATTTCACTCTTGAACTTTGAGAAGAACAAAACCTTTAGCAATTCTAGTATCATAATTAATTCATCATCCATATAAAATAATAATAATAATAATAATAATAATAATAATAATAATAATAATAATATGAGTGATTTTTGTTTTTTTTTTATCAACAACAAAAAAATTATATAAATAGGAAGTAATAAGGTTACTCCAACCTATATACAAAACTACACGCACACAAACGTACACAAAGGATGAACAATTCTTCTCTCCACAAGAACCTCCACCAAAACATAAAAACAAAAAACCTTACTGAGGTCCTTATACAACTCTTATAACCCAAGAAAACATAAAAAAAACCACCACACATCAGCTCAACTACCCAAAATACATAACATATATAAATAAGCATAATAGCTAATCATAGCACAACTTCATCTTCTAAGCAAAAAACACAACTCTGCTTGCTTCAAAGTCCAGTCTCTCTACACCAACATACCATCAAGACATTTATGCCAAAAGTAACAAAAAAAAGTCTAGAAGAATGAAACCATAAGCACGTACAAGCTCCAGCAATCTGCTGTACATACCAATAATCCCCAACAAGCAACAAAAATAATCTAAACAATTAATCTAATAGTTTTAAACAAGTTAGTGGATCGATACATCAGTCAGAAAATAAAATTTTAGATTTACCATATTTGCTAACAATGAAAGCTCACGTATTAACTTGAGTAACCGCTAAAACCTCTAACACGTCACACTTCCTATTTCTTAAAATAACGTCATTTATGTGATTTTAAGTGTTTCATATGATTGACATCTAAACTATTCTCCACACGTCATTACACTTACTACCCAATCCAACCAACTCAAATCCTAACCAGTGACTTTAAGCTTCATTGTGATGCACATTTTGTACCCCAACCCATTTGTCACATAATTGTCAAATACTACTGATTTTTTTACAAGAGAAAAATACATGATTCTTGTTTTCTTATTAATCTCTAAACACCATTTATATATTTATATACAGTATTGAATGGTAATAAAAATATAAATATAAATAATAAAAACAGAAATTAAAATTAGAAATTATATAAGTGTACAATCATACATACCTAAAATTTATCTATGACAGATTGTGTTGGTAACATTAATATAAGCTTGTTTCAATTGGGCTCTAATTTTATCCATTTTTTATGACAACTAAGATATAATTTTAGTTATGAAATATGCCTAGTATAAGATTCGATTAAATATAATTAATAACTTTATAAGATTTTTCAAAAATTTTTAAAATACACTACTTTAACATAAAATATTTAAAACTATAATAGATAAACTAAAGAAATATATAAAATAATAAAAAATAAAACAATTTTATATTTTAATTTAAAATAAATTAATTATATAAATTGAAGTCATGATTAGTGGTAGCCAAACTAATAAAAATGAATTATATAAGAAGCAAATACCAATTTGAATGTTAAGCACACAGTTTTGGTAACGTGAGGGAATGAAGACACAATAGGTGAAAGTGGAAGACGGAAAAGTGCAGAAGAGGGTGTGAGTGGTGGAATCTAATAATTCCATTAATTGGTGAAGAATGAAAAGGGAGCATAGGTTTGAAAAGTACCTTTCTGCAGCTTAGGATATGCTTTCAAGTAGTAGAATAGATGTTGATGGAAGCTTACTCATAAGTGTCACCAAAAGGCATTAGCATGATACAGATAAAAAACTACAATTGGAAAGGTTAGTTTTCTCACCTATCTCATGCTTCGTCTTACTTATGTGTTTAGACAGTGGGCGCTTTTGCTTTCTTCCTGAGTTTGCGTCTAAGATACCTGTTCATACATATGCAATTATTGCAATGTATAGATAGTAAGTGTGTCAAGCAGGACAAAATCTAAGTTTTATTTCCACATAATATCTCAGGGTTTAAGCAAATATACTACTTATTTAATGGTATTTAAAGAAAATTTTAACTCTTAACTCATCTTGCTAGTAAGTTTTAAACTAAAAAAATTAAACTCAATTAAATTAACAGTTTATATACTGTGAAATTCAAATAAAGATAAACCAACCAATGTAAAACATCAAATTCTTGCTACCTATATTTGTTAACACAATAGAGTCAGTATTGCTTACAATAGTGGATATTGATGATTCAATTCAAGGTCATCTTGAATCACCACTATGGAGAGTTGTCCCTTTTGTTCATGTCACTTTTTCTACCAAGTGTAACAATTATTTTATTTAGATTGAGAGATATAATTTTAAATTAAATAAATAATGAAAATATTTTTAATTTTGATATTTTTAGAAATTACAAATTCTCTAGATTATTTATAAGTTTATGATCTGCTGGCTAATATTTTTCATGATAAGGTTTCACTTTTAAATAAATAGTTACAATAGATGAATCAAAATATTGATTTAGATTGTTCTGTAATAAGTTGATTTTTTTTTTCTTCTTTTTCTTCATTTATGAAGGTTTTCTTCTCATTTGTTGAAATTAATTAAGTAATAAAATTTTCTTGGGAAATCTAAATGAGTTCTGGTCTTAGTTTAATCTAGGTTGAAGTTTACAAAGGTTTTTTGAACACCTGTATTACTTTCTACCTTATTAGAAGTTGGAAGTTTTGGTCAGCTTTCTTAAGGATTAACTTGGTGACTAATACCAACTATGGAATGAGATATTATATATATATATATAGTTGGTATTTGTTAGAATATATATAGTATATATGTGCAAGATTGTTTATCATTAAATGTATATTTCTCTTAACTTAATTAGTTTTCGTGAAAAGGAACGAGATGAAAATGGACTGTAAGGATGAGGTTTAGATACAAATCAAAGACAGCTTGTTTACAATAAATGATTTTATATTCAATTTTTATGTTGATACAGTAAAGAGTTGTATATTATCAATTAATTAAAAAAATGTTTTTAAGGATAATTTTATTATTTATGACATTTTTATTAGATAAAACAGTCTAAAACAATTACACTTATAGTATTTTTTTAATTATGATATTAACACGGATTATTAATAATGTAAAACAATGAATATTTTTGCTTTTACAATTTAATATAATAAATATGTTTCTGATAAATCTCTCACTTACTTTTATGTATCCAATAGTGACATTAGTACAATTTCCATAAATTCATTTTTTTTATTCTGTTATCTTTCCTTTTGGAGTCCTTGAGACTTGAAAAAAAAAACAAAAGAAAAAAACAATATATGTATGTAAGCTTTTCATTTATTTCACATTATTATTATTTATAAAAAAGTTATATTCTTTAAATACTGAAGAAAGGAAGTAAAACATCCATTGATTTTTGCATTTCCAGTCCCACAAGTACTATATTTGCCACTCAATCTTATTAGGATCAACATGACATCCTCGCCTTGTCTGACTCATCCCATTTCTATGAAAATCCAAAGAAAAACGAAGGTGATTAGGAATAAGCAAATCTCAAGAGCAGATGCTACTACACGAAAATATACATCAAATTTGAAAAGAATGTAAAAAAAGTACACTTGTCATCAGGATTGAGTACCATGAAGGTTTGGTTGATGGATCGAGCTTGAACACCATGGTGATACTGAGGTAGGGTCCACCTTTTGTTCCTCGTGAACCTTTTCTTGACTATCAGCAAGGAGCATATACACTAACCTCAATTCCTGTTCAAATATATGCCAGAGGCGCATACAAATAGATTTCATTTAATTTAAACAAATGGTGTATAAACGATTAATCACCCCAACTCACAATAAAAACAAACTTACTGCAAACAAAAACCAATTAGGCATATAATTAATATCAACAGAAACTGACTCAAAAATCCCCCAGGGAGAAAATATCCTTAAACTTATCGTCCTCCTAAACCGAGGCACCTAATTCTTGGCCACAGCATGAAAAACGAATAGTTCCAATACCATCCGCCAATTGCATAAAAAGTCTGGCTTCAAGAACCTAACGGAGAGACATATTACATACTCAACTTACAAATCCATTCATTAAACTAGATATATCTATTAAAAACCCGAAAGCATGAAATATCAAATAATTCAACCAAACTTGACTGAAATATGACACAGGACCGGGTGCATGCAGAGCTTGATAACCATTTAGATCAACTTGACCCAACTTAGAAGCACTTCCGATGAACGATAGCTGGCCCTGATTCATCATATTCACCCTTAGAGATCCACATCTGCATATAATAGAAAAGAGTAAAAACCCAATGACTTACATAAACTAATCAGTTTTATTGGTAATAATTACACAAGGGGAACGGTTAGGAGTGCTGTTGAGAAGAGAAAAGCATAAGTTCAAACCTGTTGGAAGGTGCTAAGTGATGCTAAGATAGAACCACCAATCCAGACACTATACTTTCTCTCAGGGGGTGCAACCACCTTGATTTTCATGCTGCTTGGTGCAAGAGCACTAATTTCCTTGCTCATACGATCAGCAATTCCAGGAAACATAGTAGACCCTCCACTAAGCACAATGTTTCCATACAGATCCTTCCTAATATCGACATCACATTTCATGATGGAGTTGTAGGTCGTTTCATGAATTCCTGTAGCTTCCATACCAATTAGAGAAGGTTGGAATAGTACTTCTGGGCAACGGAATCTCTCAGAGCCTATTGTAATGACCTGTCCATCAGGTAATTCATAGCTCTTCTCCACAGCGGAACTACTCTTGGTAGTCTCCATTTCTTGTTCAAAATCAAGGGCCACATATGCCAATTTCTCCTTCACATCACGGACAATTTCCTTTTCAGCAGAGGTGCTGAAGGAGTATCCTCTCTCAGTAAGAATTTTCACCAAGTACTCCGTTAAATCACGACCAGCAAGGTCTAACCGAAGAATTGCATGAGGAAGAGCATACCCTTCATATATAGGCACGGTGTGACTCACACCATCACCAGAATCAAGGACAATACCTGATTAATACAAACGCAGTAACACAAACGGATAAGGAAACTGGTCACAAGAAATTAATGTAGAAATGCAAGAATATCCCACCCTTGTACATGTGGAATAGTGCTGCTGTATATAATTAAACTAGGCTAAAACTAGTGAACAAAATCAATTCACGAAAAACATCAGGCGGCTTCCCAAAGTTTCCAACTTATGTGCCACATATAACCTTGGATAGTGTCTCATATTCTGAAATCAGAACTTATCGACTTACAGCAACTATGATAAGTTGATGGCATCAATTGAAGTCCCATGATAACAGTATAGTAAATAATAAATCAAAGATCAATCACAGAAACAAACCTGTAGTACGTCCACTGGCATACAGAGACAAGACAGCCTGAATTGCAACATACATGGCAGGCACATTAAAAGTCTCAAACATAATTTGGGTCATCTTCTCTCTGTTGGCCTTGGGATTGAGTGGTGCCTCAGTAAGAAGTACAGGGTGTTCTTCGGGAGCAACACGAAGCTCGTTGTAAAATGTGTGATGCCAAATTTTCTCCATATCATCCCAGTTGCTGACTATGCCATGCTCTATAGGATACTTCAAGGTGAGTATACCCCTTTTTGATTGGGCTTCATCACCCACGTAAGCATCCTTCTGACCCATCCCAACCATTACACCAGTGTGGCGCGGTCGCCCAATAATACTGGGGAACACAGCCCTGGGAGCATCATCACCTGCAAAACCAGCCTGCAAAAACATCATAGAAAATATAATTAGTATTATAGCAAGGAATACTAAGCAAGCACAAAGCAAACTATTTTTCAAATAGCAGAAGAAGCACTCATCAATAGGCAATACAAAACATGTTCTGACCTTGACCATTCCAGTTCCATTATCAACAACAAGAGGTTGAATGTCCTCCGCATCAGCCATCTTTTAAAACCTGTAGCAGAGATCGGGAAAGATGTTATTTATGGGGGGAAAATAGTAAAACCAAACAAAAGAATATGCAACAAACAAAAGTTCGAACTACTAGAGAGGGCTTTTCATTATCGCTCAATTATGTAAAAATACATCAACAACTAGTCATAATGGTTTCAATTCAGAAAATAAACAAGTAATCCCATCATTTTCAAGCGTGTGCAGAGAAAATCATCAACTGACACGAAATATCAGAAGCAAGCATAGCCAGCAGCGATCTTGGTTATAGATGAGGGATGCCACACACAAAATATATCTTTCAGAAAACATTTATACGTATATAATTATTAAAAACTATTTCTAATTCCAGTTATTACTAAGAATGTTTTTTAAAAATACTTCCAAATATTCTTTAAATTATTTATTCCTCAATTATTAGTGAATGTATCATTGAAAGAATATCAAAAATAATAACTAGCTTATAAATTTTTAATCATTTAAATAAAGGTAATATTTAGTTATTTCCTTTCATATTATTAATTGACAACTTTTAACTCTAGCTTCCATACGCATGGACAGGGCATGTTTAAAAAAGGCACCCGCTGCACTGTAGCATTCTCTACAAACATGTTTCCAGGAAGAAGAATCCACTAGAGATGCTAATTTCAGGATGAATTGAACTAAAGCAAGGATCGGGTGAAGGAAAGAGCAAGCTTTGGTGAGAAGGTGAATAGCTACCCGGAAATCAGATTCCAAATGCAGCAACTTAAAACCACAATCTCTATTCCAACGTAAATACCCAAAGTTCAGCATTGGTAATGGAACGGATCCCAATAGCGACAGAGAAACCCAGCCAGGTACTCCCCGAGATGGTTTTTAATACAACCCTTCAAGAAGCTCTCTTACCAACAGATGAAAAATGCACCATCACTGTTAATCTTAACCCAGCCCGGTTGAAATCAAGGAATGAGGAGCATTAGCAGTAAGATGGTTCCGAACGACAGGATAAAAAGTATGCATACATTCAATGTCTTAAAAACTGCTGGACTTTGAAAAAAATAACTGAATTGATTTCCCACTTTGCATCAGATCATTTCACCAAATAAAATCTTTAGTTCCACGAAAATGGACGGTACATTTTTCCTGAGCATGGTTGTTCGAAAGGAGATCTGAAGCAAGCCACTTGAGAGTAGGAAGGCAGGAAAAATACAGAGTATCCCGGCGATCCAATAATCTCACCAATAGTGCCTCCGTAGGAGGGCATTCCCTAAAGGTATGGATAGTAGTCTGCCTGCTAGCTTTGCAAACAGGACATAGGTCCGAATTTCTTATTCCTCTTCTGGTCAGGAGTTAATTGGTAGGGATTATATCATTACCTATTTACCAGAGAAGGCAACAAACTCTTTCTGGGCAAATCCAGGACAAATAGGTGAAAATTGGATAAGTGTGGTTCTGAACAAGATCACACTCTTCTATGCACTTTCTATTTTGAAAAAAACCCTTTTTTTACATTTTCCATTACATATTTATTCTTATGGTTGATTTAGTGACACTTTCTAAACATTATCCGTTTAATTAAGCAATTGCCTTTTTCTAATACAAGACTCTCTATTTTTCATTTTCAACCCATTTTTTTCTATAACTTTTATATATTCAGTATGGTATGAAAAGGATTAAAGTGACCTGTCTCCATTATGTGTTTTCTTCCCTTTTCCTTCTATTAGTTTATTGTTAAGTCAATAAACACAGCACATGAACGTTAAATGAAATTAACAGTTTTAATTGACGAGGTGACAAAAAATTATAGAAGGGGAAAATAAGACACATAAAATGGGGGCCAGCTGATTTTAGTTTTAACCCCTTATGTAAGAAAAGTTATACAATATGACTCAAATTAGAGGATTCCTATTGCGGGCTTTAGTGCACATTTTTCTAGTACAAATTTTTCTTTAATTTTAGAACAAATATTATTTCCTTAAATTCATTGAAAATTCATTTTTTGGTGTATTATCATGCAACTTTTTAATAAAAACTTGATGTTTCTTGCAACGATTCACAAAAAACTTAAGGATAAATTTTCCTAACTTTTTTTTTATTCAAGAGTAAACAACGGAACAAAATCATAAGATCAAAAAACTTTAATAGCATTATTATTAAAGTAGAAACATATAATTAAAAAATCCATATTTAAACAATGTCATTAAATGCTTACTCAATTGTAAGAGATGATATTATCAAAATATATTGAATTTGTATACTATAATTTTAATTATTTTGGCCCTCCAAATTTTGATCTCGAGCTCGCCACTGCACACCTGAACATTTTCACTAGACGCGTCCGATAAAAACAAGACACAAACATAATTAACAAGCTAAGCAAGAACATCATCTTCAAAATTGATCAACGATTATCGCATATATACAAACCGATGCACCAGAAAGCATCTCACAGCAAAATTAAGCAAAAACTGAAACCTCCACACACAACAAGATGAAGCGACGAAGTAGATCCAGATCAGCAACAGGAAACGAAACCGCAAAAAATTTCGATCCAGGAAATACAACAGAAGTTTGCGGATCCAGTAACAAAAGAGAGCATGTAAACAGAAAAAATCATCCAAAAAATTACTTGAAAACACCAATCGCGGAAATTGTGATCGGAACGCACCTTTCGCGAACGAAGCGTGGTTTGCAGGGGAAGTGGTTCGGTGGAGTAGCAGCCGCAAAAAGCAGTAGCAACAGCAGCAGGGGGAAGAGTCTTCGAGAAAGAGCGTCAGAGAGAGAAGAAGCTTTATATTCAGTGAAGACAGCTAAATGACTGTGAAATGAAACTCAAATGAAATGAACTTTCGACGTGGCAATGCCGTTTCGGGTGCGTTTGGTTTCGGGATAAAACCTGTCCCAAATAAAAGGGAAGAAAAACAAATGCTAGGAAAATGTTGGAAAAAAAGTGACTCTCTCTCTCTCTTTCGATCATCACATCAAAACACACAGTTAAGAACTATAAAAATCACTTTTTAAAATTAAATAATTTGCAATTGATACTGTTCAATACTTATTAGATTATGGTAAATTACTTTATTTTAAGTATGTTTACACTTTTCGTATTATTAATATATTTAAAATTAAGTACATATTGTTTATTAATTTTTAAATATTTATAATTTCATTAAAATAAAAAATGTTTATTCTTTTTTTTATTAAATATTCAGCGTTATCTTTAACGCAATTAAATATTTAAAATAAAATAATTAAAATTGACTAAGATACTTGTAAAGTTGATTATTTTCATGAAATTTATTAGCATTGTTTATAATGTTAATTTAATAAATTGTAATTATTTATTTTGCAGTGTATCTTAATCACCCTTATTCATAAATTTTTATTTATACATTATATTAATTAATATCATTAATTATTGATGATAATAACTTCTAAATTCTCTCCTTAAATATAAATTCATCTACTATGAATTCACAATAAAACTAGCAATATATTTAACAAATAGATAATTTAATCTATGATAATATATATAAGCACTTAAAATGAATTACATATTCAAGATTTAAACTATGATTTTTCAATCATATAAAACATTAAATACAGAAATTAAATCATTAATGAAAATTGAAAAGAAATATATATATATATATATATATATATATATATATATATATATATATATATATATATATATATATATATATATA
>Ga0209700_106048_pt1 | contig 19395 bp, 9 predicted proteins | sample SiratroredBW_FD_187528 | JGI IMG/M metagenome (GOLD analysis project Ga0209700, IMG submission 187528) | Root nodule microbial communities of legume samples collected from California, USA - Siratro red BW (SPAdes) (version 2) | ecosystem: Host-associated > Plants > Roots > Nodule | place: USA...
AAATAAATATATATATATATATATATATATATATATATATATATATATATATATATTAAACTAATCAAGCGTAGAAAAAACAGTATTTTAATTAATTATATGAAATCTAACATGACTCAAAGTTCTCAACTCGTAGAAAAATATATTTAAACAAATTCAAATATATTTTTTTTAAATTAATAAAATATAATTTTTTATTCTCTAAAACGTATAATTCTAATTTAAAAACTAATATAAAATTAATAATAATCATAATATTCTCATATTGTTTGTCTGGCACAGCAGTGGTAAAAGGCTCCCTTCAACATTCAAAAGTCCTGGATTTAACTTCTCAAATAATGAGATAAGTAAAAGGATATGATATAAAATAATATATCATTAATAAATAAAATAAGAATAATAATAAATAATGACATAATTAGAAGGATATAAAAATAATCTTGATAATCATAAATAATAAAAAAGAATATAATGTTACCCAATATTAGTGGGTAATATAAATTTGTATCCACGGGAGATAATTAGAAGGATATAAAAATAATCTTGATAATCATAAATAATAAAACAGAATATAATGTTACCCAATATTAGTGGGTAATATAAACTTATATCCACGGAATAAATTTTGTGGAAAAATTATCCATCGATCAAAATTAGTGAGAAATTTACTTACGAATTTTAACCCATCGAAAATCCGTGGATAATGTTTGATTACTCACTGATTTTGATCGTAGGTAAATCTAGTTTTTTTTATAATGTATTAGAATAAGATATATTTTTTTAAAATAATTAATTTTAAGTTTTTCAACTTCATAGAGTAGGTCGATAATACTTTTTGTTCACCTTTTCTTCTAGGTATAGTGTATAGGATATTTCTTCAACACCCATATTTTAAGGTTTGATAAAACTGACATATAAATAAATGAATTATTTTACAAAGTTTATATTCGACTCATAAATCCTTTATTGTCTTCTTTAATAAAGATATGATGATCAAATTAAATGTGGATAAACTTTTATTTTAGATTATTCAGTACAGATAACAAATAAATTAGAATACTTATATATAATTTATTTACAAAATATTTTGTATGTAATATTCTAGATAAATTACATATGTGGATTATTTTGTAGATAAATTTATTTACGAAATAATCCGTATATAATGATGTAGATAAATTACATATGGATTATTCCGTAAATAAATTATATACGAAAAAATTTTATATATAATGAACGTTGTATTTATTTATGACATTACATACGGATTATTCCATAAATAAATTACATACGAAAAAAATTCTATAAATAAATTACCCACACCACATTTATATACAGATTTCTTTTCGTATGTATGTTTACATACGGAATTTAAATATTATCTACAAATTTTTACGATAGATAACATTGATTTTTTTTGTAGTGACGGCATATTAACATTTATTAATAATATTAAGGTAATTTCTCTACTGTTTTGTCCAATCAAATTTTTCTTTCACGGTGTAATTTTTGTGTGTGCAAGGTTTAGTTTAATGGGCTTTTAAGCAATTATGGTTTCTATACGTTTTTTTTATTCAACATTTAAATCTTAGAAATTTTATTTTAGTGGACAAAACAGGAATGTCTGTGTGTTTAAAAGTATATGAATGAAAGGAAGAGTGAATTAGAAAAAAAATAAAATATAAAAAAGAAAAAGTGATAAATCTTATAACCGGTGTGGTGGAAAAAACAACATGTATTTATAAATATATCGATACCCTTTTGAAAATTACCATAGTGAATTAAAAGAAATTTGGGAGTGATTGTTGCCATATGAATTGTAGGTCTGAAATGTTTGGTAAGGATAATGGTAGCCCTATATTGTATTGTGCCTTATGAAAGGTCATAATGTGGGTGTGGTGTAGCTTTTAATTGTGTTATTGATTTGAGTTTTATGATGTAAAAAACATTAATTTAGTGATTCTTTTTGTTTATGCTTTCTTATTCATTAATTTATTAAGTGCATATCATGTGTCTAACATTAATTTGGTTTTGATTGTGTTAGAAAATTGACTCATTTAAAATAAGGTGTTGAGAGGACAAATTGATTCACCAGATTGAACTTTGCAACCAACATTGATTTGAATTGACAACATTTGGATAGAATAGAAGAACATTTCATATACCTAGACAATGTAATATGGCTAGGCAACGTCAGAGGAAATGATCGAGTCATGCTTTGATTCAGATAGTTAACCATACAGGAGAATGGTAACTATTGCTTATCTTTAAGATGAAGATATGGTGCCTCATGAAGAGGTTGATGTTGATGTTAGAGGAGGGATGATAGAAGATAAGACAAAAGGTAAAACAAAGGCTAATTATTTTGTTACTAATGTAATTGAGGTGAAAACCAATGAAGGGGAGGGTTTAGTTGCAAAGTTGTTTTACTGTAGTATTTGCTTGAATAGGGAAAATAGTCCTATTTTAACTTGTTGTGGTCACTTATTTTATTGGTCTTGTTTTCTTACATTTACATGTGATTATTTAAAGTTGAAGGAATATCCAGTTTGTAATTTGCAAGATAGGGATTACAAATGAAAGCCTTATCATAATTTATGGCAACTCAAATATTCATATGAGTGACAAGTTGAATTTTGATGAACTTAGTTATGAAATTCCTTCTAACCAGTTCGAAGGGTTGAGAGAACTAGATTGAGGAGCATCTTTGTGATTTTTTTGGAAGTTAGGTTATCTAATATATATATATATATTAAAGTAATCACTAATCAAGCAGAGAAAAAACACTGGTATTTCAATTATAATTACTTGAAATCTAACATGACTTAAAGTTCTCAACTCATAATATGTAGAAAAAATATATTGAAACAAACTTAAACATATTTTTTTAAAAAAATTAACAAAATAAAATCTTTTTATTCTCTAAGTCTTATAATCCTAGTTTAAAAGCTAATATAAAATTAATAAGAACTATACTATCTACTATTTAATATAGTGTTAGAATAAAATATATTTTTTAAAATAATTAATTTTAAGCCTTTTAAACTTCATAGAGTAGTTCGATAATATTTTTTGTTCACCTTCTAGGCATTAGTGTATAAGTAGGTCGATAATATCAACACCTATATTTTAAGGTTTGATAAAAATGACCTATAAATAAGAAGGCCTATATGCGAACCAATGAAACATTTTTTAATTTCTTTTATAAAATTATACAACTTTTCCTTTCCATTTTGTTAAACTAAAATCTATTACACTAAAGGATACCAATATTGAACTTATTTTAATACTAAAAATATTTCGACATATAAATTATTTTCACCAACACTTAATAGTCCCTACTAACAATAGTTCTAGCTCTAAATAACACAGAACCAACTAAACAATCTAAACATATTCTTAATGTTAATCTATCAATTGTTACAAAGTTCAATTACAAAAAAAAATTAAATTGAAATGCAAAATCGACTTCCCTTACAAAAAAATACACCATGAGCTAAACACATATTTAGGTTTCTCTAATAATATTTGAATCTCTGTAGGCATAATTGGATCAACTTTCTCAATCTCTATATTTTTTATCTTGTTTTTCTACAAACTATCAATTAAAAGGTAAATTTATTATTTAAATCAAAAAAATAAAAATTAATTCATTATAAAATACAAACAAAGAATACAAATTGACATCACGTATCAAGGCTTGCACACTTTTAGTAAGTAGTGTAGTTTGGTATTTATTAAGAACCCTAGAACAGGTACCAAGATTGATTTAGAAACAATAGTTCTAATTTAGGGATCTAGGAAGTAATAAATAAAAACACGATAGAAACAAAATACTATTCTCTATCTGTCCCTTTAAGAAAGGTAGGATATATCAAATTAATCAAGATTTTGAAGTAAAGAACTTTTCACGATAACCATTGGAAGGTCTCAACCAACACTCAAACGAACAAAATAAGTTGTAACTAAAAAAATGGATTAAGTACAAAGTATAGAAAAAAAAATGTCACATTAGATGAACATCGAAGGATAAGTGCATTAAACATTTTTCCACTTGAAAAAATTCTCCAAGACAAAAATCTATGAGAAAATGTTTCACACTTATAACATTGATATTCAAGATTCATGCAATCTTTATTGAGTTGATTTGATGCTTCCAACCACTTGGATTTTGATAATGTATGTGTTGAAAAATTTATCTTATAACTAATCTTATGTTTAAATTATAATTTTGATCTTTTATATATATATATATATATATATATATATATATATATATATATATATATATATATATATATATATATATATATTGTAAGTAAGTATTTATTTTTTTTGGTCTTGATTAGTTTTGATTAAAATGTCTTTATAAAATTATTTGAACATTCTTTCGGATGTTCAAGTTAATTTTAATTAATTAAAATATTTTTAATCAATTAAAATGCTCTTGATATTATTGGGTGTGCAAGCAAAACATTTTAATAAGTTAAATCTTCATTTTATTTTATAAAAAATGGTTTTAATATTGTATTTTGGATTAAAAATTCGAGTAGACATGTGACATGGTTATCTGTAAAATGACTACTAAGATATTTATTTTTATACCAGTTTTATTCTTGCTTCCCTTTAAGTTGTTGTTAAACTTTGTTTATCTAATTTCTCTTGTTATCCATATTTTTTACTATGGTGTACTTTTTCACTCACCTAGAAAGAGAATGAAGAGTTTTGGTTTATGTAGACCGTATGAAGATTTTCTATACAAATTTAAATTTGAATGTGTTGCTATGAAGTTAAAGAAGGTTTTTGCCTTTGTCATTGCTTGGAAGCTTATTCTCATGGTAAACAAAAATCATGTTTTTTCCTTAACGAAAGAGGTTTTATGATACTATGTAGATATAAGGTTTGGTTTTTTTTGTGTATGTTTGACTAAACATGTTTGTTGGTTTATGTCTTTGTTTGGATTTTATATCTTACACAATATTGAGTTTGACTAGGTAGGTTTTACATTGGTTAGTTGTTTTGTTTCAAGTTTGATCTTTTTTTTTTTTTAAGTATTCACCTACCTCATGTTTTTTCTTGAATTTCGATGATGGATGTGTTGAAAATTGATCATGTAGTTCATTTTGTGTCTAAGTTGCAATTTTGATGTTTTATGTTTTGTAAGTAAGTTTTAATATTTAATATTGATTAGTTTGGATTAAAATATCTTTATCAATTGTTTGGAACATTCTTTTAAATACCAATTTAATTTTAGTTGATTGAGAATGTTTTTAATCACTTAAAATGTTCTTGATCTTGTTGAGTTTGCAAGCTATAACATTTTAATTGATTAAACCCCTTTCATATACGTTGTTCTCTCATTATAATTCAACCATTTTCTTTTTAAGCATCATTATAATTCAACCATTTTCTTTTTAAGCATCATGTATTTCGAGTTTGTTCCCATTCATTTATGATTTTATTATTTATCTTACGCCAATTTTAATCTCACAAGGTTGAGCAATCACAACCATCCCAATTGTTCATGGCATATTAACATTTATCAACAATATTTAGGTAATTTATCTAGTTTTTTGTCCAAACAATTTTTTCTTTCATTGTGTAATTTTTCCTATACATGGTTTACTTTAATGAAATTTTAAGAAATTATGGTTTCTATATACTTGTTATTCGACATTTTTTAAAGGATATAAATACGAGACTTCTAGAAGAAAAATAATTATTTTATCTTTATGAAAAAAAATCAAGTTGTGATCAATTATTTATTTTGTGTTTTATGAATAATCATACTGTAATATTTTTATTTGTTTTCTCTCTCTTTAACTAGACTTAGAATGAATAATTGCTTGTATATATTTAGTTATTTGCTTTTGTTCTCAACAAAAAAAAAATAGAGAATCTTTTCATTTCTTATATCTTTTGTTCATCTTTGTTAATTTTTGTTCATCTTTGTTATTTTGTTCATCTCTCCATTTCATAGTAACGTTTGAATTTTAGGATTTTATTTTAGAGGGGAAAGAAAAATGTGTGCCGATTTAAAATTATATGAGTGAAAGGAAGAATGAATTAGAAAGAAAATAAAATATAAAAAAGAAAAAAAAGTGATAAATCTTATAAGTGGTGTGGTGGAAAGAAAACATGTATTTATATATATTGATATTCTTTTGAAAATTACCATGGTGAACTAAAAGAAAATTGGGAGTGATTGTTGCGATATGAATTTTAAGTTCGAAATGATTAATTGGGGTTATGGTGGCCATATATTGTATTGTACCTTATGAAAGGCTCATAATGTAGGTCTGGTGAAGCTTTTGATTGTGTTCTTGATTTGATTTGTACAATGTATGAAACATTAATTTGGTGATTCTTTTGTTTATGTTTTCTTACTCATTCATTTATTAAGTCTATATCATGTGTTGAACGTTAATTTGGTTTTGATGTGTTAGGAAATTAACGCATTTGAAATAAGGTGTTGAGAACTTTTCATATGCTTAGAAGATGTAATATGGCTAGGCAGCATCAGAGGAAATGACTGAGTCATGCTTCGATTTAGATAGTTAACTACATAGGAGAAGTGGTAACAATTGCTCATCTTCAAGATATGATGCATCATGAAGAGGTTGTTGTATACATTTTAAGAGAGATGACAGGAGATGAAACAAAGGGTAAAAGAAAGGTTAGTTATTTGGTTGCCAAAGCATTGGGGGTGAAAACCAATGAAGGGGAGGGTTTTGCTGCAAAGTTGTTTCTTGTAGTTTCTACTTGAATAGGAAAAAAGATCCTGTCTTGACCTTTTGTGTCACTTGTTTTATTGGAAATTCTTTCTTATGTTGTCATATGCTTATTTAAAGGTGAAGGAATATCCATTTTGTAAAGGAGAAGTCACAAGTTAAAGTCTTACCACAATTTATGACAATTCAAAATGTTCATAACAATGACAAGCTGAAATTTGATGAACCTAGTTACTAATTACTTCTAAAGCCCATTCTAAGACAATTGAGAGCACTACACAACGATTCAAAATTTGAAGATTTTCTAAATATTGTGGTTTTCTGACTTCTTTTGTAGATTAAGTTACCTTTGTTTAGCTAGAAACTCCCACATATTGAAATTGATAGAGTTCATGTTTTGTCAACTCAATATCAACATGAGATAAAATAATTTATTTCTCATCAATTTTAAAGGTTTAGGTGCTTAAGAAAATTTCATGTTTATGTCTTTCGTTAGCCATTGATTTGACAATAGATTTGATTGTAAGTTTATTCGACAAACTATTATTATTTATCTATAGTATTGTTTCTGCTAAAGTCTTCACTAGGTATTTCAATCATCGTTGTATCACTAAAGACTAACCATTTGGCATTATTATTGCAAATCAATCAAAGTAATATTATAAATGTAACTTTCATTCCTATTTTTTAATTCTTCTCCAAGAAAAATCTATGGCATTAGTAATGTTACAGTTTTCAATATGAAAATAACCAATAAGTATTCACATTATTTATTTTACCTTTCATTTTTTATTATAACTTACTTTTGTCTAAGTGAGGTTCCCATGAGATTGTAATGATGATGGTTTACATGTTGATCTTTTATCAAAATGGAATTAATTAAGGAATTTGTATAGACTATAAACTACATATAGTGTTGGCAATATATTTGACAAACATAAAGATGTTCACAACAACTAAGATGTCTTCATTTGTTCATTATTTACATTTTGTAATGTGGATTGCATGACTTTCTCCTTTTTGAGTTTGTTTTATGAAACACCAATAGTGAAGTTTGGTCAATTAATTTTTAGTGACCAATTTAGTTAGTTAGATTTGTCTACCTAAAACACACATGCTATTTGAAAGTTAGTTAGACATATTTGTATACCTAAAACCTAAATGTTAGGTGTTAGGTATTAGAGATTGAGAAACTAATAAATAGAAACATGACAAATACTAGAAGAAAACTAAAACATTAGGAAGGAAAAAATGAAGGAAAAAATGATAAAGAAGAAAACATATTATATGTATTTATCTCCTTTAAGGAAGGTAGGATGTATCAAATTAAACAAGGTTTTAAAGTAACGAAACTGTATTTGTATTAACACTAGTTTGTATTTGATTGACCGTGTATAGTTGTTAAATCCCTATTCATAACTATGGGACTGAGATTGACTTGGCTTAGGTCAGATCCGTATCAGGTAATGTAGCATCAAGTCCAGGTCAATTTTATGTAGTTCAGCCTTAGGTTGGGTTGGGTCAGCCTAATCAAGTAAGTTGGGTTGGGTCAACCCAAGTCAAATCTAGGTTGGGTCTAAGTCAAGTTGAGCCTTGGTTAGGAAAAGTCATGTAAGGTTTTGGACTGCTTCTTCCTGCACCTCCATATCATCTTCCTGCACCTCCATAATTTTTAAAATTCCAGTAATAAAAATGAGTAAATTACAAAATCATCCCTGCTGCTATAAATTAAGGTTTTGAACAGAAGAGGAGCAGTGCAGTGCAGTTCTGAACGGAGGTGGAAAGTGTAGCAGTGGTGGGAGGTTCCGACGGTGTTGGAGTGGCGGATTGAAGGCGCTTTGGGAGGCCTTCGGTCGGAGTGAGTGGCTGAAAAACAATGAGAGTCGTCGTCGTCGAGGTATTTGGTATCCAGTTTTCGGTTTTTCACTGATTGTAGAAACCGTAAGAATTTTATATTTACGGTTTCTATAAGTCATAGGTTTAAAATCAGGATATTAGACACTAACGGATTGTAGAAACCGTAGTTAAATCAACATTTATAAGAGATTACGGTTTATACAACCCGTAGGTGCATAGGTGTATGACAGAAGTCTACGGATTGTAGAAACTGTATATCAAATTAAAGCGTACGGTTTTTACAAACCGTAAGCGTTGGATAATTGTTTTACTGCTTACGGCTTGTACAAACCGTAAGCGTTGGAATTTTTTGCTTACGGTTTGTACAAACCACAGAACAAAAAAATATGTTTTACTGTTCTACGGTTTGTACAAACTACAAAACAGAAAAAGATGTTATACTGTTTTGCCGTTTGTACAAACTGTAAATTACTCTTCTGCGGTTTGTACAAACCGTAGAACAGTAGAAAATATTTTTCTCTTCTGCGGCTTGTACAAACCGCAGAACAGAAAAAAGATTTCTACTGTTTTACGGTTTGTACAAACCGCATAAGAGAAATTTTGAATTACTTACGTTTTCTACAAACCGTAGAACAGTTTAACAGTAAAAAAAAAAAAAAAAAAGTCCATTACCGTCGTCTTCCGCCACCAATCCACCACAACTACCTCTACAATCTAAAATTAAACTTACAATGATGCTTACCTTCCTTTCAATTGCTTCAATAGGTACCAAAATGATGCAAGTGGAGGTTTGTGGGTTGCGGTTCGTGAAAACCGTGAATGGAGAACTAAGGATGGAGAACCAACGCCAGCAACCAGCAACCAAGGTGCACTCAATGTAGATCTACAGTGGCAAAGTGGGATACGAGCACTGACAGTGGAGGTGAAGGTGCAGCCGCCGTCGGTGGAGTTTGAATGGGGTGCAGTGGAGTTCAAATGGGGTGCAGGCAAAGTGGAGGAAGAAAGGATGTGAAGGGTGGTGGAGGGTATTATAGGGTATGAAATTTTTTAAAAAGGGTTAAAAGGTAAATTTGCCTAGACTATGGAGGTGCAGGTGCAGGAAGATGATATGGAGGTGCAAGAAGAAGCAATCAAGGTTTTGTTAGGCTAAGCCCAAGTTAGGTTGGGTTGTGTTGGGCTCAAGTCAAGATGAGTTGGACTTAGTTTAGTTCAAGTCAAGCTTGGTTGGTTTGGGTTTTGGTCAGTCCGAACCATGTTGGACATAGGAGAAGTTGGGACGAAGTCAGATTGGATCCAAATTAGAAAAAGTCAAGTCGGATTGAGCCTAACATGTCAAGGTAGCTAAAACTAGGTCCGGATAGGTTAGATTGGATCCCAAACCTTACAATTAAGTTGCAAATAATAAAAATTATTCATGATTAATTTGTAATTAATGTAAAGTATTTAGGTATCAAGTTGTAATTTAGTATATTTTAAGAATTTATATAATTTTTAAAATTATTTAACTGTTAATTGAAGTTTTATTTTAATGTTCTAGTGAATTAAATCTACTTTAATCGTGACCTTAGCTTATTTTATGAAAAACTTTGAGATTGAAACTTTTTCTTAGTCACTTATTTAATAGATGAATAAAAATAAATTTATTTAAAAAGTGAGGTGAAGTTAATTCATTTCTCATAGGTCAAATTGACCCTACTTTTCAAACATGCATTTCATAGCTTAGGAAATTGAGATTCCTAGTCAAAATCCAGTGAAAAAAAAAAAAAAAAAACCTTCACATAGAGCTTTGCAATCCAAAACTGAGTTTCACTGGCAGCTGACAAGGTTTTGCATCAACTTTATTTTGTAATTTATTTTGTAATGGCCTCTCTCTTTCTACCTATGCACACACAATAGTCATGCATGCATGGTGAAATGTAGAGTGGTTTTGGCAAAAGTGACATAAAAAAGTGGATGTATGAAACTTCAATTATTCATTTATTTTTCAATCTTTACTCAACTAATAATCAGTCATGTGAAAATGTCCCCTCTTTTTTCCTATCATCCACTAGAAGATAACTTGATAAGTTGACCTTGTTATTGAGTTACATGATTTTGTGCATTGAGAAAGTGGTACAGCCTAGTTAACATTATTGGCTATATTTAATTGAAATTCCACCAACTCAACCAAACTTTGCCAAACTTTTTCTTTAATTTAGACGAAGAATGTTATTTTCACAATAATGTCTATAGCAATAAGGGGGAAAAGAAGAGAAGAGATAGAAGAAATATGAGATAAAGGGATGACACATGATAGAGACCGCTGAAAAGGATAAACAAATAATGATAACAAAATTTCTAAAATATGTAAATAAAAATAGATTTGATTGAATTTTTCTTACTATAATTTGAAATAAATTTGTTTTTCTTAACAAACTTGTATGTTAGTCCCTACGATTAAAAAAAATCCATTTGTAATCTCTAACACACTATATTAATTTTTGATACACTTTCTTTTTATTAGTTCAAATTTATTAAAAATCATAAGAGTGTGAACTCGCATTGTGTTTAGACATTCTTTCTTCCGAATTTTCAGTTTTCAATCAATTTCCAGCAGCAACAAAATATAGATATGAAAAAAAGTATGTTAAAAAGATGATGTAATTACTCTAGTAAGTTTATTTTAAATTTCAAAACTTGAACAACACTATACCATGAAAATAACACCATTCAATTTGGATTAAAATTTGTGATGAGTTTCTTAGTAGAGGATGTGACGTGCCACTTGAAGCATGATTTGAAGCAGAACCGAAGCCACTTAGGTTGTGTTCCACTAGCCATTTTTTAAGCTTAATTGTTTTTTCCTTCACCTCTCTATTTTTTTTTTCTATCCTCGTATAAATTTTTATTTTGTTCTTTTTAAAGTATACAAATCAGAAATTAAAAATATTTTTTAAATTGTTTAATCTGAAAAGTTATTTTAGATTTCAGACTATAAAATTTAAAAGTTATTTTAACTTCTAAATTATATAATTCAAAAGTGATTATTTACTTTAAAAAAGACTTATGAATTACCCAATTTAAAAATATTTTTTTTCTTAAAAAAACATTCGGATTGCACCATTCAAATGACTTTCTGATTATTTAATCTAAGAGTTAAAAATAATTTTCAAGATTATACAATCTAAAAAATAAAAATGACTTTATGTAATTTATAAATTAAAAATAATTTCAGAATTGGATAAGTTAAAAAGAGGCAAAATGTGAATTTTCATATTTATAGGAGTACAGAACAAAAACATGGAAGTGAGGAAGTAAGGCCCGTTAAGCTCCTATTGCCTTGCCAGAAAACTAAAAGGCCCATATATAGCTTCTTTTATATAAAAGATGCATTTGGATCAATCATTTTAATAAGTTAAAATTAATTTATATATTAAGTTAAAAAATTAAGAAATATATATATATATATATATATATATATATATATATATATATAAAAAATTATATAAATTAATTTATATATGCAATAATTTTAACTTACGAAAAAACTTAATTTTTTTTATTTATTTTCTTATAAATTTTATAAAAACTTCGTACAAACATATTCAAACTTCGAAACAGATCCTCTTTCTTTTGTTGGATTTGGAAATGTTTATTCATAGGTTTCTCTCCTACTGTTTCTCTCAATCCGATAAATTGTTAGACAAAACAATTGAAATAAAAAATCTTTTGTGATTTATTTAGTCTGAAAAAATAATGTGTAAGTGTGTTGACAAGTCTTTATAGATGTGTCTCCCTAAGTACAATATCATTTCTATGGTATGTAGATTCTTTTCCCCGTGTGTCTATTCGATTTAAGGCATTTTTTTATATTATTTGTTTTCATTTTTATTATATTAAATATTTTAAATTTTAAATATCTCTTAAATTTTGAATATTTTTAATAATATATTTTTCAATTCAGTTCTTGTGTCAGTTCTGTTAGATCTTGCAACCTAGAACACAACACCAATTTGGACAAGAAACAAAATTCTAGAACTAAAATTATTTTTACCTAACTTCATTATTTAAATCTTTATATGGTTAATTTGGTTTTGTTTTAGTGTTTATTTTAAAATGAAAAAATTTTGTTCTTTTTATAAAGACAATTAGAATTATAGAATTTCACTTTTTTATTGTCCAAATTCATAATGTTAAGCATCTGAACGTATTTAAATCACTTTGATTTTTTTATTTTATTTTTTAAGAATAAAAATATTATTTTATGTATAGATTCAAAGATTTTAGTCTTTGAAAATTTAGAAGGACGTTTTCTTTCTGACGTATTCAAAAAATTGGTTCTGATCGTCTAATATATTGAAATTTAAATTGAAGCTTTATTTCTCTTTTGGTATTGTACATTTTTTTATTCTTCATGCATTAAGAAATTATTTAAAAAATTGTAATAAAATCCAATAATATTAAGATATATGTATTGGGGAAGAGATGTCACACAGCCTTCTTAAAAGAGAAATTCTAATTCCTTGTTTTCTTTAAGAAACTTAAGAAAAGTTTAAGTTTTGTTTCGAGTCTTTTCATTTTTATGAGAAGAGATTAAAAACCAAATTGGTTCCTAAATAGTGAATGTATACGATATACGATTAGTGCAAGGTTTATGATTATCAAACTAAAACACCATAATGGAGGCCAAGTGGCATTGACAATGGAAAGATCTCAAGTATCAACATGATATGTATATTTTCTCTTATTTTAATTACAAATGTTTTCTATGTTGAAGGATTCAAATATAATCTTATGAGTACATGTCAATTGTGTAACAATGGTAATATCATGTCTCTTTTAACAATGATCAACATATAATATATGTGTATGATAAACATACCATCTTTACAACCAAATGATACAACAATATCTATGAGATTAATTTTATATATGTGAAAAAGAAGAAGGTAGTCTATCTACTTTCCAAAGAAGATGAAAGATGGTCTTAGTATAAAATTCGTGGACATTTAAATGTAAAATACATTTTAAAAATTCAATGAAAATCTCAGTAGAGGAACTTGTCCTCTTTGTGAAACATGTTAGAAAGGGAAGTAATTTAAAAGTTCTTTCAAATATAAAAATTGTGTTTTAATTGCTAGACTCTTGCAGCATTTGCACATGAATTTATTTAGACCCATGAGCGCTCAGTCTATATGGAAAGAAGTATGGTCTTATCATAATAGATGGCTATTTTAGATTTGCATGAGTATTCTTTCTAGTCCACAAGATTGAGTCTTTAAAGCTATTTGAGATCTACTATACAAGAGTATAAACATAAAAGGGTTTTTGTATCTCAAGTATCATAAGTGATCATTACACTGTGTTTGAAAATGTAAGGTTTAAAACGTTATGTGAATCCATTGGTATGCACCACAATTTCTCTTCACCAAGAACAGCTCAGTAGAATGGGATTGTGGAAAGAGAGAACAAAACTCTCCAAGATATGGTCAGAACCATGCTTCGAGCGAACTCTTTGTGAAATCACTTATGGACAAAGGCAATTAACATTTTCTATTATGTATGAGAAAGAGCATTGATTAGACCCTTGCTAGAAAATACTTCATATGATTGGAGACTATCATATCTCAAAGATGATTTTGAATATCTATATATAAAAGAACAAGATGTAGATCGAGCAAATTAAGCGAAGTAATTAAACATAGTGAAAAGATCAGATCCAACTAAAGCATCAGATGAAGGTTCATTTGGTCCAAATCACACACGTCATACCCAACAAATAGAGTGGATGTTCATTTCCTCTTAACCTCAAAACCAAATCCTTGGTGGGAGGAACGAGGGCCTAAGAATCAAATACTCTTTTAGAGATAGAAACTCTTTCACTTTTGCGTACCAAGTGGAGCTAAATAATATTGAAAAATTTCTGGTACATTGATAACTCTCATTTCCTTTATACTTTTCTAGACTAATTTCACCTCTTTGAGGTTTATGTTGTTCTTACTGCTTTTAGTGTAGATTTTTATTTTCTTTAATAAATAAGACTTGTAACAAATCTTGTACAAAAACTCCATTTTTTAGCTAAAATTGTGCATAGACCATCTAATTTGTTGTTTTTCTAATTTTTGTAGATTTATAGAGTTGATGCATGAAGATCTTGGAAGAATGAAGATTGAAATTTTAAACTTGAAGAATGAAGCATTAGACAATTGCAGCAGGTTTAGACCATTAGATGGTCAAAGCTTCAGAGCATTAGACGGTCAATAGTTTAGCCTATTAGACAGTCTAGAGTAGAAGGGCAATTTTTTAATTTCATACACTGCATAGAAGTGGGTCACTCCAGTTTAGCTTCTTAAAGACAATTTTTAAGTCATGTAAAATATTATAAATATGAACTTTGAGACATAATCTAAATAAAGGTGCACAAACTCACATTAGATACTTACATAGAAATAGGAAACTTTTAGTTTTCTGCTTTTACAACTCAATGCAATTCAATTTTGTCTTTTCACTTTTCTTCTACTTTCTCATCTTTTACTTTTATTGGTCGTTTTCAATGCTGCAGTTTACATTTTAGAAATTGATTGAATTCTGGAAATGGGTATCAAAAAATATGAAATTGTGTTAGATAATGCTCTATTCAAATTGTTTTCTTCTTTGAAATTGTTTTGGAATTCTATTTTCGATTGAGAATAGTTTTATTAGAACATACGAACAAATTGGTTCTACGTAATCTTCATTATCAAGAATACCAAATTTAGGTTTCTAACATTCTAAGTTGAAGATGACTTGACCTATGTTTTCTATTATGCTTTTTTGGAGTGAAATTTTCTTTTCTTTTACATTTTCCGCAATTTGCATTTCTAATATTTTACATTTCAGCACTTACATGTTTTGCAATTTACATTTGGACAATTTTCAATTTTGGGATTTAAGTTTTTTGTACTTTATAATTAGTGACTTTACATTTTCAGTACCTTTATGATTCTTATCATTTATAATTCTTCAATTTACATTTATTGTCCTATAATTTTCATTAGACTGTCTAGTACCACCATTAGACGGTCTAACAGATGATTATCCATTAGATGGTTTAATGGATGTACACAATCTTTTATTTTTACAAATTCATTCGAAATTTACTTGTTATAAATTTCAATTGTATTTTTTATTTGTTTTACATTTATGCCTTATTTTACTCATTTTGTACAATTTTTGTTTTGATCGTTTAACACATACTTTTTTTTGCATTTCTTTACTGTAATTTCGTTTTCTACCATTCTATTTGTTAGAATATTATTATTAGAGAATATCAGTAAGAATATCAGAGATAATCAAGGAAATATTAGAGAATATCAAAGAATATCAAATGTATTTATTTAGAATAATGTTTAGTTCCCTAGAATTTTATATTAAGTGAGCTATTGTAAACAAAAAGAGTACATTCAAGAATAACCTTATTCCATGTTATCATATTCTTTGTTCATTTTTTGTGTTCATAGTTATCATATCCTTGTTTAACCTTTCATAAACCTTGATAAGATGGTATCAGAGCGGTGTTAGATCTTGAAAACTCATAAACCAACATCATTGTACCATTATCCCTCACAGTCGAAAAAAAAAACCAAAAATGTCATTTTCAAATGATGAAATTGGAAACAACATGAATCAAAAGCATAATAACTCTTCAACCATTACTGATGAGTAAATTTTGCAAATTGCAAATATGCTTTGTGATGGCCTAGGGATTCAGCAAACACAAGCCAATCTTGACAAAGGACAAGGATGGAGTTGCTCAGAAACTGTCAGACGACATCCATCACAATGACCAAGGAAGACAAAAGCCACATCCACTGTACTCATTGCGGAATGAAGAAACACACTAAGGAGACTTGCTTCAAAATCGTGGGTTATTCCGAATGGTGGGAAGATTCCAAACCAAAAAATCGTAAGGTTGCTACCACCACAGTCACTCATAGAGGGGGAAAAGAGAAAAGGATACCAGCTTAAGAAAATCTGATAAGTGGATTTTTTATTGTGGAGCAACTGACACCATGACCAATGACCCTCACGATTTTGACAGTCTCTCTACACTTGTTAAAACCCATATTGAAACAGCCAATGGAGAATTAGTTGCGGTCCAAGGAGGGGGCTCAATTGTTTTTTCAGAAAAATTAAAATAAAAAAATTGTCTCTATGTTCCTGCACTATCATCAAAATTACTTTCTATAAGCCAAGTTACAAAGAAACTGAATTGTGTAGTTCTCATGTTTTTTAATTTTTACATTTTACAGGACATTCTTACGAAGAAGATCATTGGACGTGGTACTGAACGTGAAGGTCTTTACTACGTTGATGATTTTGTTCAAAAGAGACATGTCATGCTTGCTCATGGAACAGTTACAAGGCAACTTTGATTATGGCATAGACATTTGGGACATCCTTCATTTGGGTACCTTAAGATTTTATTTCCTAGTTTATTTACTAGTAACATTGAGCCCATCAAATGTGAAACTTGTATACGGGCAAAGAATCATAGAGTTACTTTTCCTCTTAATAACAATAGAATCAATTCTGCTTTTTCATTAGTAGAATCTGATATGTGAGGTCCAGCTTCTAATTCCCACAATAATCAGTTTCAGTATTTTGTATTATTTGTGGACGATTTCTCTCACATTACATGGGTATATTTTCTAAAACATAAATCTGAAGTACCTGATATGTTCTATGCATTCTATCAAATGATTCACACTCAGTTTGACAAGAAAATCCAAGTATTTAAATCAGATAATGGTGGAGAATTTGTTAACAAATCAATGCAGAAATTTTTCAGAGAAAATGGCTTAATCCATCAAACTTCCTGTCCAAACACACCCCAACAGAATTGTGTAGCAAAACGAAAAAATCGTAAGTTACTAGAGATGACTCGAGCCATAATTTTTTATGCACACGTTCCGACACGTTTTTGGCCCGAAGTTGTCACTACCTCGGCCTATCTTTTGAACAGGCTACCCTTCAAGATCCTTAACCACAAAACACCTCTACAGATCCTAGCTGCTCAGACTGATCTCCCTCCTGTCCAAATGTTACCACCACGAGTTTTGGGTGCTCTGTGTTCGTTCATATTCCCAAACAAACAGAACTAAATTTGATCCATGTGCTGAGAAATGTGTCTTTTGTTGGATATGCTACACACCAAAAGGGGTATCGATGTTACAACCCAATCACTCACCGTGTACATGTGACTATGGATTGTGATTTTTTAGAATTATAATATTTCTTCAGTAGCCAACTTGATGTTCAGGGGGAGAAAAGTAGTGAACCACCAAGTTGGTTAAGTAGCCTTAGTTGCTAAGAAACTGTTCCAAAAGAGCAAGTAGATGGAGTCAACGAGCATGTCTCTATCAAAGTAGGAGGGACCAACACAACCAATGAGGATCCTTCTGAGAATGTCCAACAAGAGGTAAGTGATCTTCACTCTATTAAGTTGTCACCTGTTATGAATAAAGTCACTAATAATGACAGGTTAGCACCAAAACCAGAGCAGAGCCTTTCACACTTTCGCTAAGAAGAAACATAGGGGTACCACCTGAACGATATTCTCCAGAACATGTTCCCCAGAATTTCAGGTATCCTATAAAGATAACTAGAGAAGGAGTGACAGAAATTGCAAGAGTTTTTCTTACCTCTCTTCTAGCTGAAGATATTCCTAAAACAGTTCACGAAGCCATTAAGAAGGGCAAATGGAGAGAAGCTATGAAAACAGAGATGAAAACTCTAGAAAATAATGAAACTTGGGAGAAGTGCATCTTACCAACAGGGAAGAAACCAGTAGAGTGTCGATGGGTTTTCACCATTAAACATAAAGCAGATGGCACCATTGAGCGATATAAGGCAAGATTCGTGGTAAAAGGCTATACACAGACTTATGACATTGACTACTCAGAGACTTTCTCACCAGTTGCAAAATTGACACCATCAGAGTACTATTTTCAATAGTAGCAAACAAAAATTGGCCACTCCATAAGTTTGGTGTCAATAATGCTTTTCTGCATGGGGATTTGAAAGAAGAAGTGTACATAAAAGCTCCTCCAGGGTTCTCGGAAGACTTCCAATGAAATGAAGTCTGCAAATTAAAAAAGGCACTTTATGGGCTTAAGCAGTCTCCACGTGCCTGGTTTGGAAGGTTTACAGTGGCCATGAAAAGGTACGGGTACAAACAGAGCAACTCTGACCATACTTTATTCTTGAAAAGAAATGGAGATTTGATCACATGCCTAATAATATATGTGGATGACATGATCATAACTGGAAGTGATATAGAAGAAATATCACAACTGAAGAATAACTTGTTCAGAGAATTTGAAATGAAGGACTTAGGTGGACTAAAGTACTTCTTGGGAATAGAGGTTTTTCACTCTAACAAAGGGACTTTATTTCCCAAAGAAAGTACATCATGGATTTGCTTGCAAAAATAGGAATGGTTGATTGTAAACCAGCAGATACTCCTATGCAAGTTAACCATGGTTTAAAGTTTGAGGAAGGAGCTAATCTGGCAGATAAAGAGAGGTACCAACGGTTAGTTGGAAAATTGATTTATCTGTCACACACTCGACCAGATATAGCATATGCAGTAGGGGTAATAAGCCAGATTATGCATCAACCTCAAAAGGATCATATGCAAGTTGCCATGAAGATTGTCTAATACTTGAAGGGGACACTAGGAAGTGGGATCATGTTCCAAAAGCATGGACACTTAAATATTGAAGCTTATACTGATGCTGATTGGGATGGTAATCCAAATGACAGAAGATCTACATCGGGCTATTTT
>Ga0209700_106051_pt1 | contig 19386 bp, 9 predicted proteins | sample SiratroredBW_FD_187528 | JGI IMG/M metagenome (GOLD analysis project Ga0209700, IMG submission 187528) | Root nodule microbial communities of legume samples collected from California, USA - Siratro red BW (SPAdes) (version 2) | ecosystem: Host-associated > Plants > Roots > Nodule | place: USA...
CGGATTGTGAACCAACCACCACTACGAGACGGGAACCGAACCAGAGAGAGAAGACTTGGCCGTATTTTTTTGACAGTTCCGTGAATGTGCGGTGGTAAGGCTGTTTCAGTTGGGAGAGGTTTCCGATAATAGGGTAAGCCAATGGCCCTGGAGGAAGGTTTCTAAATCTTCTTGATTGGAAGAAGAGCTTAAGAGAAAAGAGAAAGAGAAAACCTAGCAAAGCCAAATACAATAGAGCCATACTTGAAGCTTTGCTTGTGCATTTTGATTCCCATGCTCGTGAGTTTATATAGGCAAAAAAATGGTAAGCTGGAAAATAAAAAAAGTCAAGAAAAATGGCAGGGCAGGGAGTTGTTCAAATTAGCTGGGGAAACGACAAATCTCCGAAGAGGTTTGGTTTTTACTTAAATGCAATTTTGAATGGATTTTATAAAATAATAACGCGCAGGGGTGACCGGGGACGGTGGTGAGATTTCATTACCTAACTATTTAATCTAGCCTGTGACACAATAAATACAAATAGTATTTTAACAATTTTAATTTTAAAAATTTTCTTTTAAGAGATGCAACTAAAATAAGAATAATTAATATTAGTCTGCATGTTATAAATACATTAGGCCAACAATTAAATGACTTCAAAGAATTCAATATCTCAAAACTTGATTGTGTTTTATTATTAAAACCTTTATAATGAATTTTATTATCTTTCAAACAAAATTTTACTCTCAAGGGAGTTCCATCACAGTATTTTATTTTCTTATAATTTTGAGGCTTTTGAAAAAAAAAACTCACATCCAATCTTCATTTCAATCGCATTTTTCTTTATTCCCAAACTTAATTTCATTTGAAATAGTTATATTCGAACCAAATAATCAAAATAATTAAAAACTCAAAATATTCCCTTGTTAATGATTCAACTTCACTTCTAATATTTAGACCATTAACTTATTTATCTAATTAAGTAAAACTTCTCTTATTTTGAAATTTGACAGTTTAAATTTTTCAATGCTTTATCGAATGAGAAAATACAATATAGCTACATTCTAGTTCTCCAAAATAATCTTTAATTTTAGTGTTAAGAGCTTACAAGATCACAATGAACTATCACATATAATACTTTATAATTTATATTTAATAACTTTATATACCTTATTATTTATCTTTAATATTTAATCCATTATCATATTCGTATACTCTCACTAATATTAAGATTATGAGTTTTTAAATTTAGGATATTATATACATTTTTTAGATAATAATGAAAAATATGTATTAGTATTAATAATTTAAAATATCAATTTGTATACTAATACTATTCTAAAGTAAATAAAAATAACACTTAAATATAAACAATAGTAATAAAACATAAAATATAAAAACTAATAGTAGAAAAATAATAATATAATAGTCTCACTTTAAAATAGTGTAAAATAAAAGCATAAAACAAACGAAATAAAATAATATAATATTTTTTATTAAAAATATTATTATAAAAATGAAAAACTATGATAACACTACAAGAAAAAGATTATTTAGACACCAATTTTTAGCTACCAAATGAAATGGTTACTAATTGTAACCAAAATAATCATCAAATTAGATTTTGGGTGTTAAATAACTATAAAATAGAAGTAATAATTGAATTTAGTGACCGATTAAGTCAAATAATTGGTATTTAACATTAGCTACCAAGGTTTTAGTGACCTATACCATTAGATTATAAATTAGTCTCTAACTTAATTATATACCAATTTAGAATGTAATGACATAGGTCACTAAAACTTTGATATCTAAGGTTATAGATATCAATTATTTGACTTAATTGGTCACTAAATTCAATCATTGTTTCTATTTTGTAATTATTTAGCAACCAAAATTTAATTTGGTGACTAATTTAGTCATAATTAGCAACCATTTCATTTGGTAGCTAAATATTGGTTTTTAAATAGCTTTTTTCTTATAGTGTAAATTAACTTATGTTAAACATTTTATAACGATTAAAAATACATGAAGTATTTTGTTTTGTTACTGATAATGGATGCAGAAATTAAATTTAATTATTCTAAAACTAGGTTAAAGAGTGTCTATAAATTAATTTGAATTTATATACAAATTTATTTTATTTTTTAAAACCAGCAAAGGAAAAACAAAAAGCAAAAAGCAAATCTCCATATGAAACTTGGAGTTAGGTTACATTTGAACTAAACCATGATTTTAATGAATTCATTATAAAGATAAAGTAGGGATGAGAATAAACACGAATCGTGAGTTTTATTATATCATTTTTATTCTTATTTTCAAAAAAAAATATTTTTATTATTATCTTTATTGTATATTTAATGGATATGAATTTTTATCACATTCTTATAGGAGAACAGTAATAATCATATATGTCGTCTTACTCTTATAAATATTATTTAAATAATTTTTTTATTACAAGCAAGTCAATGTAAAAAAAAGATGATATTTTAGAGTATTCATTGTTAAAAAAAATTACATATTCTTTTTACTAATATGAAATATAAAAAAAATTATAATTATATAAATATTACATAAAAATGTCAAATAACAATTAAATAAATAATAATCATATAAAAGAGTACAAATATCTACTTTATAACTTAAAAATAAGTTGAAAAACTAAAAACTAAAAAAATTAACATAATTTTTTTAAATTACTTAATAAATAAAAAATACTTTTATAATTTAAAATAAAAGGATTATGAGTAAAAAATAACTAAAATAATGTGTGAATGATATTAACATGTACAAACACATTTTGTTCATATACCTAATTCACAAATCAAATATTATTCTTACTCATATACATAATATCCCCAAGATTTTCCCGTAAAGTTTACATATACTTTACATATTTGGACAGCATGACAAAAAAAGGAAATCATTGATCATTCAGAAAGGCAGACGTCAAAATAAAGTGTGTGAGCTGGAGTCCAAAGGAAAATTATAAATAACAAGTGTAAAGATTATTATATTTTTTTTGCACAATAAATAGTTAGACAAGAAAATTAGGTACACTTCCAGCATACACAAGGATTCCAGTTACAGCTAGCGATTCTGTATTTTGACTTCACATGGTGCAATTATGAGGAGAACCTGTACAGATTTGATCTTAGAGTCATAATGCAGCTAAAAAAATGAGTGTTTTCTTAATCATTTGATTATAGTTTTTCTAATAATTTTTAAATCATTATTCATTTTTTATAATTAAGATTACTTAAAAAAAACGTTTTCAATAAAAATTGAAGACTAGAGCAAAATTATTTAATCTACCTCGTGCTATAGAAAATTGTAAATAGGATTTTAGGGATTTTAATTTTGAATTTCTTTTAGAAAACAATAATTGAAATAATTAGTATTACTTTATATGCTATTAATATATTATATAAATATCTAAATGTTTTCAAATAATTATTTCTCTATATATTATATTTTTCAAATATTTTTAAAAGAATTAATTGTTTTGTTTGTAATATATACAAGATATATACAAGATTTTAAGAGTCTTCGTTATATTCAAGGTTTTAGTATATGCATCATGAGAGAATTTTATCATGGTATTTTTTTTATTACGGATTTAACGCTTTTTAACAAAGTCGTATTCCATCACCATAACAATTATAACTTTTTGGACCCTAATATCTACATTTTAAAAAATCAAATTCTCAATATTTATTTTCTAATTATAGCTAAACATTTTATCGATTATATTGGTACATCAATAATAGACAAAATACTGCAACCTTTTGCTAATTCTATATGATATAATGTAGTTACCAAATAGTCACAACCATTAAAATTTCAAATTTCCAGTTGCATCTAATGATTGAATTTCACTTCAAATCTTTGAATTGTAGTTGAAATAAAGTTTCTCTTACCTTTAAAACTTAGAATTAACTGCAGATAAAGTTTCTCTTTGATTTGTGACTTAGTATCGATAGTTAAACCTTTCATATTAAAATTTTGTCAACAATCCGGATAAATCTTTAACTTTAGAGTAGAGCACCAATTTACAATATTACAAAATGATCAAATTAAGATTGTCACAACACAAAATAACAAAATGTATATAATGCTATAAGATTTATATCTCATAACTTTTTTACATTTTAATATTTATATTTGATTTTTGATTCATTATATATTTTTATACTCTCACATTTATTAATGTATATCAATATGATGATTTTTTAAAATTAGAACATCATATATACATTTTTTAAAATAATATAGATAGTCAAGTAAATATTATATTCTCCAAACAAATATAGAATAAATGAACATAATAGTTAACACGAATATAGATAATATAAAATATAAAATTAATACTAGTACAATAAAACTATAATAGACTGAGTTTATAATGGTTTTTTTTATAAAAAAAATTAACAAACAAGAAATATAAAAAGATATTTCAACCCGTTATAAAAAAAAGGTATAATTAAGATTCTAGGATTTTTGTTTAAAACAAAAAAAATCCTAAGACAACATACCAACAAGTCTTATTGCACTCCATATTCCAACATAATGGCTCGTACATCTTTAGTCAATTAAACCTTGCATCGTCTAACACAAAACTGAAATTTGTGATCATGTTGTATTTCTGTTCATTAATTTGTCGTGTCATCTGCATTCCAATTGTTCTTCCTACCCCCTTTCATGTTTCCATTTATATGCAACCACTTTAGTTACCTCTCCACCTACAGCACAAAAAAGTAAGGCAGTCATGTTGTGTTGAGGAAAAGGAAATTTTTTTTTTAGGCTTATAGAATGAGAGAGATCTTTCTTAGTTCTTCATTTTGGAGAAATATATTGAGAGCATTGTAACCACTTGTTAGACGTGCAACTTTAATCCTGTGTTTTCTGTTGTCCTCATGTGTAAGGTGTGCCATACTAAGTTTATAATAGTAAAAATTAATGTTATAAAGAAAAGGTAAACGTAAAAAAATAATAAAATAGCTTTTCTTATAATTACAATAATATTTTAAAAGAAATTATACCGAAAGAAATGTTTTAATTTAATTTTTTTAATTTAAAATGAGATAATAAATCCTCAAGTGAAATTTAAAATCGTTGTTGTGCATTACAAGAAAAAGGTTGTTTAGAGACTAATTTTTAGTTACAAAATAAAATGGTTACTAATTATGACAAAAATAGTTACCAAATTAGATTTTGGTTACTCAATAATTACAAAATAAAATTAATGATTGAATTTAGTGACCAATTAAGTCAAATAATTAGTATCTAACATTAGCTACCAAGATTTTAGTGACCTATAAAATTAGTCTCTAACTTAATCAGATACCAATTTAGATTCTAATGACATAAGTCATTAAAACATTGGTATCTAATGTTAGATACCTTATTTGACTTAATTAGTCACTAAATTCAATCATTACTTTTATTTTGTAGTTATTTAACCATCAAAATTTAATTTGGTGACTATTTTGATCACAATTAGTAATCATCTCATTTGGTAGCTAAATATGGATCTCTAAATAACTTTTTTCTTGTAGTGGTGAATTTTTGCGTATTAATGTTGAAATTATATTTAGCTGATACGATTTTAATTAATATCTTAAGTGATAAGAATTTTAATTAATATTTTAAGTGGTATTGTATGTATCTGACACCACATTTATTTGTGTATATATTTTTTTAAATAATAAGTTAAGAAAATTGAAATAATAAACTAAAGATTGAATTCAAAATGAAAGTTTCTGTTATAAATAATTATTTTCAATTAATTATAATTAATTTTTTAAATATTTTTTCAAAAATAAAAAATACATAAAAAAAATGGTGCCAGCTTTATATAATATCACTTAAGATATTGAAATCCTAAAAACTAAACACAATTTGTTAATATAAAAATCATGATAAATACAATATTACTTAAAATATTAATTGAAGTTGTAAAAACTAGACATAATTTATTAATATATAAATCATCCCTGTCTTCCAAGATTTTTTGTGTTCTTAAATGAAATTACACCATTATAAAAAAAAAATAAAACCTATATTTTTTGTTTGCAAACTTTTGCTAATTCCATGTAGTGCATTATCATGACTATTAAAATCTCATAATTTCTAATTACATGTAATGACTCATTTCACTTCAAATTTTTGAAACATCTAGTGGAAATAAAGTTTTTCTTATCTATGAAAGTTATACTTAATTACAGATACATTATTCACATAATATTTCTAATATATTTTGTGACTGAGACTTAATAGTTAAACCTTTCACTTTGTAAACAATCTGAAATAATCTTTTAACTTTAGAACAAGAGTTTACAATTTAGCAAATGATTAAATTAAGACTGTCACAACCACATGTGTATATAATGCTAGAAGATTTATATTTAATAACTGTTTTACACCTTAGTATTTATGTTTAATATTTGATTTATTATATATTTTTATGCTCTCAAATTATTAGTATATATCAACATAAAGAGTTTTTAAAATTAGAATATTATATACGTTTTTAGGATAATATAAATTGTTAAGTAAATATTATATATTCTTCAAATCTATATAGAGTAAATGATAAATAACACTAAGCACGAATATAAAGAATAGTTATAAAATATAAAATTAATACTAATGCAATAAGAATATAATAGACTAAGTTTATTAAAATTAATAAAAATAACAAAAATAATTTTATTATAATTAATTTTTAAAAGAAATTATACCGAATGGAATCGTTTCAATTTAATTTTATATTTAAAACGTGATAATAAAAAATCCCCACGTGGAATTTACAATAGGGGAGCGTTTTACAACGTGCATTTAGAACGTGGAGGTATATAATATAAGAGCCCGCGTGGAGATAAAACCAAGAAGAGTGTCGCCTGATCCAGGAAAATATTTTTAAATACACTTGGGAATAGAATATTATTTATTCTGGACATAAAAAAGGTTCTCCTGCAATGCCATTTTAATTTATGTATGTTTAGATGAAATCAACTTTTAAGACTAATGAATGTTTACTAAATTTTAGTGTTAATTTTTTAATATTCTTAGAAATGTTATAACCTGTAATTATGAGTAATAATAGTAATGAGTAATTATTTTAACATTTGATTATGGTAATTATAATGAAAAAAATAGCATTTTGTGAATATAAAATAATAGATTTAAAAGAGTCTTTTGTATATTCAAGTTCTCATTGTATGTATGTAGAAAGAATTTTATCATAGATTTGTTTATTAAGGATTTAACGCTTTCTAACAAAGTCGTATTCCATTTCCATCATAATTATAACTTTTTGGACACTAATATCTATATTTATAAAATCAAATTCTCAATATTTTTCTTTATATATTCTTAACTAAACCTTTTATCGATTATATTGTTACTTCAACAATATATACCTATTTTGTTTGCAAACTTTTGCTAATTCCATATAATACATTATAATAATTATTACAATTTCAAACTTTTCCTCAACGGTAATAGATAGGATGAATAATTTGATCTTTCTTTATATTCTGGACTACTATTTGACACAGTCTGTTTAACAATTATAGATTTTGCTTTATGAATTTGGTATGTTGGCGTGTAAGGTTTTGATTGTTATTCGTGTTATATTAGGAAAATCATTTTGGAGATAGTCAATTATTTTCATTTCAGTTTAAGTGTTTATGCTATTTTGTATAAAAGAGTTGAAGCACCCTTTTTATTAAAAATAATCTCAATCTTTCCTATTACATCTAAATATTGATCTTCACTTTATATTTTTGAAACATGAACTTCTAGTTGAAATAAAGTTTCTTTTACGAGTAAAAATTGGAACTAATTACACATACATTATTCACATAATATTTCGAATATGCTTTGTGAGGAGGCTTGATAGTTAAACCTTTTACAAGCTTTCTCAACAATCCAAAATAATCTTTAACTTTAGACCAAGAGTTTGCAATTTCACAAATTTTCAAATTAAGATCGTCACAACCATAAAATGTATATAATGTTATATTTATATTTAATAACTCTTTTACTCCTTAGAATTTATCTTTAATATTCATTATATTCTTATACTTTCACGTTGTTAATATATATCAACGTTATGACTTTCTAAAATTAGAATATCATATAAACTTTTTAAATAATATAAATTGTTAAGTAAAAATTCTATTCTTCAAATAAATATCGAGTACACAAGAATAACAGTTAGTACCAGTATAAACAATAGTTATCATTTTGGCCAATAATACCTTAAGGTAATTCTTAAAACTTCTCGTTAAAACATTCAAAATCCTTCTTTTAAAAGTCATATTTTATAACTCATATTTTAGAACTTCTCGCTAAAATATCCACAATCCTTCTTTTACAAAGTCATAATTTATAACTCTAAGTTTTAGTTAATTGTTTTGTTATCTTGTGAATCTTTAATAATATTTTTTAATATTTAAAGTTTGTAAATTTTCTCTAACCGATCTTTAAGTATTACAAACATATGTTTATTTTGTCTAAAATTTTGGATAGTTTTATTAGATCTCTTTAATAGGTCACCACTTTTTTAGATAAATTACTTTTCGTTACTTTTCATTTTAATAGAAGATCAAAATAATTAATTACACAAATCTCCCAAATCAAGGAGGTGAAGGGGTTATTCGATAAAAAAAAACTACTAATAAAATAAGTTGTTTCTTATGAAAATAGTTTTTAAAAAATCCAAAATAATCGTAACAAACAATCTTCGACACTTTATTATAATTACGTTGGGAGAATTCGAGGAGAAAAAAATCGGAAAGATCTCAAACAAGAGCCTAACATACAAAGGAATAACACCACTTTCAATCAAAAACCTTGAAGACATTGGGTTTGTGGGTCTTCTTTCTTATATGCTGCTCAACTTTCTCATTTTTATTCGACGTGGGACGTTAGACTCACACTTGAATACTTAATAATCTTCCCCTTAAGTGAGAGTCCCTCCTCCACATTGATACACTCTCTCTCGAGCAGAAGTAAACGACCCCTTAATTGTACCGTTGTTCACACACTTATACGGGACAAGCTTGCCTGAAACCTCCTTCTAGAAGACTTTCAATACAGGGTCAAAGTGAGCTCATTCGCCCGGTGACAAAGATGAACCATCGACTCTGATACCACTTGTTGGAAGAATCTGAGGGGGGTGGGGGGAATCGGAGAGATCTCAAACAAGAATGAGAACAAGAGCCCAACACACAAGGGACTTTCTCATTTCTACTCAATATAAGGCTTAGACTCACGAACTTGAATACCTAATAAATTAATAATAATACTTTATAAGAAATTATGACAAATGAAATCCTTTTAATTTAAGTTTATATCAAAAACCAAATCCACACGTGGAATTTACTTGCGTTTACAACATGCATTTAGAACGTTGAGGTGTAAGGTATAAGAGCCCATGTGGAGACGAACCCAAATTAAAGAAGAGGGCGCGCTTGATCCGTGAAAATACTTTTTAAAACTAGTATATTATTTTACTGTGCACTTACCAAAATGTTCTCATGCAATTTGATTTTAATTTATGGTTACAAATATGTTTAAATGAAATCAAATTTAAGATTATAATGAATGATTACTAAATTCTAATTTAAAATTTTTTACTTTTTTACAAATGTTGTAACCTATAGTTACGATAGTTACGAGTAATAATAGTAATGAGGAACTATAACATTTCATTATCGTAAAAATAATAAAACAAATAAAATTTTGTGAATATAAAAATAATAGAAAGAGTCTTCTGTGTATTAAATATTTTCTTTCTAAGTACGTGAGTAAACCTTTTATCAATTATATTGCTACGTCAATAATAGACATGTATTTTGTTTGCAAACTTTTGCCAATTCCATATCATACATAATCATAACTATTAAATTTCCAAATTTGCAATTATATTTAATGATTGAGCTTCAATTCAAATATTTAAATCATGTAGTTGAAATTAAGTTTCTCTTACCTTGCAAATAGTGTAAAAAAGAGACTTTATATCGATTTAGGAAGACTTTCTATATTGGTTTCGCAAATAATGTTAATGTAAGCGACGTAAAAACTTCACAACTTTCTACATCTTATATAATTGAATTAATTTCTCTCAATATTACATCGATTAAAAAATAACCAATGTAAAAGAACACTCCAAAGACCTTAAAAAGTAAAAAATTTGGAATCTATTACATTAGATATGGCTTGCAATAGATGTAATATATCACACTCTAATAGAGATAATAATTTGCATTGTGTGAGACATATTATATTGGTTATGTTGAGAACCGATATAGTATCACCCATGTTACATCAGTTCTCAGAGAAACTGATGTAATATCCCTTTGTCTAGATTTTTGCATTTTGATAAAGTATGGGACATATTAAATCGGTTCTCTTGAGAATCGATGTAATATGGGTGATACTAAATTCGTTAGTGCCTTATTCAATGTAGTATCTCCCTTACTAAAAGAAGGTTGTCTTTCTATAACACATATTACATCGATTATGTGCCTTAACCAATGTAATATGTGGTTTTTTACTCTAGTTATAGTCTTAATTGATGTAATATGTGACATTTTTTAAAAGTTTTGCCAATTTTAGTGTTTTTCCAACCTACAACAGTTTTGCTGACTAGAATATACCAAAACCAAATACATATATCAAAACCAATTACAAAACATCACATTTTACTAAACCAAAACCAAAACTTAGGAAAACTAAATCAACTTAACATTTACAAAACAATATATGTACACATAACACACATTTATACATTTTTATCAGTTATATTTCCTACTGTTCTCATTTTTAATGCTAATAAAATATCTTGCCCATTCTTGACGAATTTCTTCTATTGAGTGAGTGTCCAATGGCTCAGTATCTTAAAAATGTTAAAATACGAAATATGTTATTCCTTGTCATCACATATGAAACCTCTAATTAGATTTTTTAGAATATTTAAAATGTTTGAATACCTGCTCCCAAGAATCAGTAATGCAGACACGACTATGATCCTCATCCAATACATCACATAATAGCCACATTCAAAATATTCTCGTTGCTTATTACACTATAATATATGAAATTCAACAAAGTTAATTTATTAAATAACTAGAAAAGAAAAATTTTATGAAGAACTAAATACCTTAGGAAAAATCCAACCTAGATTATGTGATGATGGGGTGGATCTACCGTCTAGTACATTGTAGACATTAATTTTACTAAAAAGAAATATCATTAGTAATTTACATTATATTATATAAACAATGACAATATATTATTTCTTAATTAAATCATACCCATGTATAAACGACCTTTATATCCACACTTAGATTTCTATGCAATGAACAAAACCACACAATAGTGTTGTCTAGGGACAGATAACCATTAATTGTCAATGAGTCCTAAAATAGCTAATTGATTAGTCATGGTCTTCGATTATGTAGCCAATTTTACTTACCCATGAATAATAGGAGTCATATAAATCTTCGTGCGGGATTCTTGAATCCATCTTTGAATGTAAGTCTAACATTCCATATTTTTTATTCCCAGACTTCTATATGGATTGTGTCTCAAGGAATCATAAAAATCAAGATTTCCCACGATGGAAATTAATTAATTTATATACCTACATTGGCAATATCAATATAAGTGAAAACGCTTCATGAAACATTTAAAGTATAATTACATCATCCATAATTGAATAACTATAAAGTTGAGTAACTGATTACCCTAGATGATTTCAAATACATCCTGCATGGCTATGTACAATGGTATATTATTATCGTCCACACCAAAGATTGTGGCATCCCAAGGAATTATACAAGCTAATTCAAACAATTTATGTGATACCCTAACAAACTTCTGAATTGGATTCACATTTGGTTGGAGTGGCTTGGGCTCAAGACTTAAATCACTAGCAATTGGGGATGTTTCATTCCTCTTATGGTTCAGTAAAACATGATAACAAACACTATATACCAATCGCCACTAGACGAGGAGGAACTTTTCCAAAAAATAACTTATACCGATAGGAAATTTCAGTGTGTTTCATCCTTGTCATCCTTGGTAGCAAAATCCTCTTTTGTGCTAACTCAACCATGAGCAGGTAATACTTCTTGCTCAAGCGGAGTATGCTGCTGGGAGATGCACATGGACTCTAACCTCTGGTCGAATTCACATCTTAACTTATTTGTAACTTGTGCTTTTATGTGTTTAGTTAATTGTGGTGTGAGCCTCTGTTCCAATTGTGAAATGAGCTCCTCATCATCTTGAGTCACAAAAGATGGAATGAGGACTTGATCTAACGTATTGTCTGACACCCACACCAAAACCAATAGTATACACATGACTAGGGTGCTCTTCAGTGCCAATAACAACGGTCTAGATGTCATTTTGATCTTGGCACACAAAACTTCCTTGTGAGCTTTGCTCCACTAAGGCATCCTGTAAGAATAATACAATATGCTAATTATACATGTATAACTAAAAAAAATAAGACATTATTATGAATTTATTATGAACTTACAATTCATTAGGTAATCTCTTGTGACTTTTGAGATGTCATATGCTCTCCCGCTTTAGTCTTTGCCAACTTCTATTTCTCATGTTGACTAGAAAAGATTAAAGGAAAAATAACCTCTTTAGTAAAAGATGATTCTTTTAATCTCTTTAACTTCTCGTCCATCACCTTCTTTTTCAACAAATCATATCCTCACCCGAAAAAGTCAATGTTGAGTAACATTACTTTATTAGATGTCTTGTATATTCTTCCTTTTTTTCCAACAAATAAATAGTATAAATTAATTGTGAATTTCATTATATGATTTAATAAAGTGTAATGAAATGTTAACAAACCAGCTAAAAGGAATCCCCTCGAGTCAAAATAAATTTGTCATGTCTCTTTATATATTTCACATTTTTCTAGTCTCTTGAATTTATCGTAAAATTCTATTTTTCTACTCATATTGTGAAAGTTGAAATGAATTGCAAATACATTATTCGCATTATTTTTTTCAATATACTATGTGACTAAGGCTTGATTATCAACAATCAAAAATAATCTTTAGCAAATTCAATGATCAAATTAAGGTTGTTACAACCACAAAATGTATATAATGATATAATATTTATATTTAATAACTCTCTTACACCTTAGTACTTGTCTTTAATATTTGATTCATTATATATTCTTATACTCTCACATGACTAATTTATATCAACATGAGTTTTAAATTAGAATATCATATACATTTTTTAAAATAATATAAATTATTAAGTAAATATTATATTCTTCGAACAAGTATAAAATAAATAAAAATAACACTTAGCACGAATATAAACCATGGTGATATAAAATATAAAATTAATACTAATGCAATAAAAATATAATAGACTAAGTTTATAATACTGTAAATTAATATTATATAGAAAAGATAAACGTAATAAAAATAATAAAATATTTTTATTATAATTAATAAAGATATTTAAAAAAAAATTATGCCGAATGAAATCATTTCAATTTAAATATGAATTTAAAACGAGAAAATAAAAAAAGTTCCCCAGGTGGAATTTACAATTGGAGTGCATTTTACCTTAATATTTAATGCATTTACTAGATGCATTTAGAACCCAGAGGTGTAAGATATAATAGCCCATGTGGAGACAAAACCACCACAAAGAAGGGTGTGCACTTGATCCAGGAAAATATTCTTTAAATAGACGCGTGGATAGTATATTATTTTACAATAGTAATAAAATATAACATTAATACTATAGGAATACAATAGTGTAAATTAATATATATTTAAATAAAAAAATCCCCACGTGGAATGCACAGTGCATTTGACCTTGGCATTTAATGCATTTACGACATGCATCTAGAACGGGGAGACGTAAGATCTAAGACCCATCTGGAGACAAAACCATCTAAAAGAAGATTTGGCACTTGATCCAGTAAAATATTCTTTAAATAGACTTGGGAATAGTTTATTATTTTACAATAGTAATAAAATATAACATTAATATTAATACAATAAGAATATAATATAGTACAATCTTAAAATAGTGTAAATTACTATATAGAGGAAAAATAAACAAAATAAAATAAAGACAATAATTTTTATTATAATTAATAATATTAATGACGTTTTATTATAATTAATAATATTAATGACGTTTTATTATAATTAATAATATTAATGACGTTTTATTATAATTAATAATATTAATGAAATCATTTAAATTTAATTTTATATTTTAAAACGAGATAATAATAATAATAAAAAAATGGGCACATGCAATTTAGGGTTGGGGTGCCTTTCACCTTAGATAACCCATAATGCATTTACAACATGCATGTTAGAACGTGGAAGTGTAAGGCGTAAGAGCCCCACATCGAGACAAAACGACCTCAAAAAGGAGTGTAGACGTAGTTGTACACAGAACCGCAGATCGGTTTCACATGGTAGATGCGTGAGAAAGACTGATCTATTACCTACTCCATAATTATTTGAACGTAACTACTCACATTGCTGGTGGAAGAATTTTTTTTTCTTGAATAATCTTGATCCAATAACATATTCTATCAATAGAATTGGAAATAGTATATTTACAAAAATGTTCTCCTGTAATGTGATTTTATTTTATTAGGATTATGTTTAAATGAAATCCACTTCCGTGATCCACTTTTTATGCATGGGTTTCAATGTTTTTATAAATCTAAAATGATAATACGTAAATATAATTTTAAATATATTTCATTAATGAATATTAATTTAGTAAAATATTTTAATACGATATAATAGTAATTAGTAATTATTTTTTTAACAGAAACATTTAACGGGTGTTTCAACTCTATTACAATAAAACAAACAACTAGTAATTATTTTAACATTTAGTTATCGTAAAAATAATAATAAAAAATAACTTTTGAATATAAAACTAATTACAATATAAAATATTCATATTAAATTAAAATTTATTAACTTAAATATTAGTAAAGAATTAATAATTTTATTACTTTTGTATAAAAGGTAATTTAATAATTCAAATATTATTATTTAATTATTTTTTGTAATTATTATTATCAAATTGAATTTACTATTGGTAATAAATTTATAACTTTAGTGTTAATTATGAACGTATTATTTAAAAGTATATTAGAATTATAATTATTTATGATAAAAAAAATAAAATATTTAAAATAATTATTTGTGGAAAATAAATTTATGAAATGATATTGAAACATTCAAATATAAATTTAAAATATTTGAAAAAAGTATTTAAGAAATTTTTAAAATAATAAATTTAAAAATAATATTTTTGAAAAATTTATCAACAAATTTTCAAAATAATATTTAGTAACGAAACATTTGATTAGAAATTTATTTAAATATTTGTATAAGAATAGTATAGAAGAGACCATTAATTAATTTATTATATAAAAATATATTTTGAGTAAAAACAAGTCAAATATAAAAGAAGAGACCAAAGCATCCTGATCTCGTTTTCAACTTTGCCTGCTTTGGCGATGTCTGGGCTTAAGGAAGTCGTCAAAATTCGAAAGAAATATTTTTCAATCGTACTGATGAGAAACGATAAGAATTGGACCCCAAACATTGTGTGTATGTTTCGAGTGCTAAACCAAGTCATCCTGGTCCTGTTTTCAACTTTGTCTACTTTTATAGTGTCCGAACTTGAAAAAGTTGTGAAAATTCGACTAGAGCATTTTTCAGCCGTACTGATGGAAAATGATAAGAACTGTACCCAAAACAGTGTTCGTATGTTTCACATGCTAAACCAAGTCATCCTAGCCCTATTTTTTACTTGTTTGCTTTGATGGTGTCCGGACCTGAAAAAGTCGTAAAAATTTGACTCAAATTTTTTGAGTTGTATGATGGAATACGATAATAACTACACTCCAAACAGTGTGGGTACGTTTCCGGTGAAAAACAAAGTCATCCTGGCCCCGTATTTAACTTTACTAATTTTAGCCATGTCCGTGATTGAGAAAGTCGACAAAATTTGACTGAAACACTTTTTAGTCGTAATGATGGGAAATGATAAAAACTGCACCCGAAACAATGTGGGTATGTTTTAGGTGCGTTATCCTAGCCCCGTTTTGAACTTTGCCTACTTCTGCGGTGTCTCGACCTGAAAAAGTTGTCAAAATTTGACCAAAATATTTTTCAATTGTACCAATAGAAACGATAAGAATTGCATCCCAAACAAGTGGGTATGTTTCGTGTGCAACACCAAGTCATCCTAGCTCTATTTTCAACTTTGATTACTTTGGTAGTGTTGGAGCCTGAAAAATTTGTCAAAATTTGATCGAAACCTTTTTCAGTCATAGTGATAGGAAACAATAAAAATTACACCTCAAACGTTGTGGGCATGTTTAGGGTGAAAACCGAGTAATCCTAGCCCCATTTTCCACTTTGCCTGCTTGAGTGGTGTCCGGGCCTGAAAAAGTCGTTAAAATTCAATCAAAACATTTTTTAGCTGTACTGATGGAAAATGATAGGAACTGCACCTCAAACAGTGTAAGTATGTTTTAGGTGCAAGACCAACTCATCCTAGTCTCGTTTTCAACTATGTATGCTTTCGTGGTGTCTAGGATTGAAAAAGTCGTTAAAATTCGAACGAAACATTTTTCACCCGTACTGATGAGAAACGATGAGAAGTGTACCCCAAATGGTGTAGGTATGTTTCATGTGCAAAAGCAAGTCATCCTGGTCTGTTTGCAACTTTGGCTGTTTTGGCGGTGTTTGCGCCTGAAAAAGTCGTCAAAATTTGATCGAAATATTTTTCAGTCGTACTAATGGGAAACAATAAGAATTGCACCCCAAACATTGTGGAAATGTTTCATGTGCAAGATCAAGTCATCCTATCCCCGATTTTAACTTTGTCTGCTGGGTAAGATTTTAATTTAGCATAAAGTTTAAACTTGTTACCTCGAGTTAATAGATCTCTTATTGACTAATTATTAATCTCATAAATATTTAATTATATTCACATATATTTAACTAGTGCTATAGAATTAGGTGTCCAAAATTAGAATATATAAAATTACTAGTTGACATGATAATATTAGGTCAAAGAAAAATACGTAAGGCTAGCTATTACTAATCTCATTGACTTATTTCAATGACTACATTCGGATGTGTATGATCTACATATGTAAATTAACAAATGAGATATCAGATAAATATTATCTCATATATATATATATATATATATATTATTAATATATATTATTCCTAATAATTCATGATTAAAAGTATATTAAATTAAAATTGTGAGACTTATTTTTAATTATCATAATTTCTATTATAATAAGAACCTTAAAAAACATGTTTATCAAAAACAACTAATATAAAGAAAATAATAATTTATTGTAAAACTAAAACTTATAACATATCACATTACTGCAGATGCATATTTATTTCAACCCATTACATAAACATTACATAATGCAAACACTCTTATTCTCCAAACATTAACTATAAATAACATCATAAATCAATACATATCTTTAACTGCTGGTGTTTGACGGAGTTGACACAAAACATCCAGACCACTTTTTCTTGATATAGTAATTCCATTTGCTTCAGACATATCAACTTCTTCCTTGCCAGTTCGTTTCCACTCAAAACATTGAAGCAATAAGGCCACAGATAAACTTACTGTACGTTGAGCCAAGTTTGATCCAGGACAAGCCCTCCTCCCTACTCCAAATGATAGTAATCTGCTTATTTCACTTTCATTCTCAAACCTTTCAGGCTTAAAATGTGTTGGGTCACTCCACACTTTTGGATCTTGATGAACAGTCCAGGCATTCACTAACACAATTGTGTCTTTTGGGAGATTATATTTTCCTATGGTGCAATCTTCTGAAGACAAATGTGGTGACCAAATTGGAGCTGCAGGATGCAATCTAAGTGTCTCGTAAACAATGCATTGAATATAAGGAAGTTTTGACATGTCAGATTCCTCTACAAGACGATTTGGTCCTACGTGAGCATCTATTTCTTGTTTTGCCTTCTTTATAACCTCTGGATGGTTTAATAGATTAGCCATTGTCCATTCTAAAGTTAAAGCTGATGTATCGGTTCCGGCAAGTAGCAAGCTCTGTAAAATAAACGAAAAATGTATGAATACACCACATAAGGAAAAAGATCCTTTTTAGTTTCTTTAAAATTAGTTTTTGCATAATAACTCTTCTTGGATTTGACTCTAAATACAAATAGATGCATGATTTAATATATAAGTAAATATACTTATTAAAGTTATCATTTAAATTACATTTTAGTTACAGGGATGATGATGATGGTATATATATATGTATGTATATATATATATATGTATGTATATAGATATATATATATATATATATATATATATATATATATATATATATATATATATTATCACTTCCAAGAATAGAACGAAAAATCATATTTACAGAAATAATTAATTACCAGAGAAAGTCCTTTGATGATTTCATCGGTGTATTGCTCAGGTTGTGATCGTTGAAGAGTAAGGAGATGACCTATCATTGTATTGGCACTATGCTTTCCATTACGATGTTCGTTAATGAGTTCTTGTAAAAATGCATCGGTTCTCTTGCCCATTCTCTTTAAGTTCTTCTCCAAATTATCAAAATCAAACCATCTCACAAAAGGTAAGAAGTCTCCACGATTATTTATTCCGGCTAATACTACTAACTCTTTAAGGATAATTTTGAATTCATTTGCTTTCTCGACATCATTGACATCACAATCATCACCGAAGAATCTCTTTCCAGCCACGATTCTCGTCATAGTGTTAAATGATGTTTCCATAATCCTTAATTCAAAAATATTATTTAGACAAGACATGATATAATAATAAAACTAAGAGAAATGCATTATAATAAACAACTTTTGCTAACTATTTTCTTATTAAGAATTGTATTAAAAATTATAAAAAAGATATAGAGCATTATTTATTATTTACTTCCCAACTTTCGAAAAAGTATATAACTATTTCTTATTTGGTCTCTTTTTACACTTACTTCCTTTGATTGTCTTTCATGAGCACCTTATAATAGTTTAAAAACATAATATGCACACGCCTTTTACATTAAAATAACTCTTTTAGGTATTTGAAAACATTGCATATCATTTACAAGTGAGATTACTAAGTATTAAAAAACCAGAGAATATTTGTTTAATTTCAAGAAACTTCAATCATGACCAATATAATGTATTTAAAATTTTATTATTTTACATAGAAATAAGTTTTATTTCTTAATTAGTAATATAAGAATACTAGTTTACATTTTCCGAAGATAGCACAGAAAGAAAATTATGTAAAAAAACGTTTAAACACATCTTT
>Ga0209700_106052_pt1 | contig 19386 bp, 11 predicted proteins | sample SiratroredBW_FD_187528 | JGI IMG/M metagenome (GOLD analysis project Ga0209700, IMG submission 187528) | Root nodule microbial communities of legume samples collected from California, USA - Siratro red BW (SPAdes) (version 2) | ecosystem: Host-associated > Plants > Roots > Nodule | place: USA...
TATATATATATATAAAGAATCTGCTCTCTTCTTCCTCTTATAATGAGATCTCTTCATTTTATAATGAGATCGACATTCTTAATGTCGATGATGTTTATGAATAATGAGAGAGGTAAAATTGATTTTCTATAACATTTCTAAAGACTAACATTTTAGTTGGAATTTGGAGTTCTATTGACTAATATGATGATTTTAAAGATTTATTAAAGGTTATAGATTGCTAGTACAAAAATGAGATTTTAAATCGATTGTAGAGGCTTTCTACATCGGTTTCACAATCGATGTTGATGCAGGCGATGTAGAAAGTTCATTATTTCTTACATTTGTTATAAAACTGATGTAACCATTGTAGTTTGTCACAATATTACATCGGTTATAGAAATAACCGACATTAAAAAGGGTCCTTAAAAGCCTAGAAAAATTTAAAATTTGCGAACTATTACATTAGTTGTAGCTCGTAACCGATGTAATATCCCATTCCAGTGGACCTAAGGATTTGCATTGTGTGGGACATATTACATCAGTTCCCCTGAAAGTTGGACCAAAAATAATGGAAATTAGAACAGAATCCAATTGTGCCTAGCACAGCTAACTTGGGCCCAACACAAGCGTTGAATTTAAGATTCTATTCAATAGTTGCTTACATTAGGGTTTGGTATCTTTGACAAGAGATAATAAAAAATCAGACTTGGAGGCAGCTTAGGGTTTCTAGGTTTAATTAATCCTCTTCCGTTATTCTTATTGATTGTTTGCTCTTCTCATGACTATGAGGAGCTAAACCTATTATTATTGGGGTTAGATGTAATCAGACGGATCTCTCATGTAATCAATATTTGTTTTATCTATGTATTATCATAAATGTTTTTCCTTCAATATATTAGTATTTTAATTCTACATATAGTGTTTGTTATGTCGATTCATAACTTGATTATTCTTGGGGTATTGGAAAATATCACTTGTAATTTAGATTTAAATTAATTTACCAAATGAAAGCTCATGTTTAGAAATAGATTGTGATTCATTTGTTGTCCTAAAACCCTTGTGACAAAAGCAAGATTCATTTATAAGTTGCTCAAGAAATTGATGGTTAATAAATAATCTTAGACTCATTTGTTACGGAATTGAGGTTGAGTATTATTGTCGATTAACATTGATAATTGATTGAAAAGAAGAAAATTATTTTTATACATGAGAGTGAGGTTTGGTGAAATCTAACCATGGAAATTTCATTCTATTCACTTCTTACACTTTTTCTGTATTCCATGTTTTGATATAAAAACCCTAAAAATATTTACTTATTTGAATTTATGCACAACATTATTATTATGGATTATTTCTTGAGTCTAGATTTATTATAATTGTTTAAATTGTTGTGTATTGCACAAGTCCCTTGGGAGAGAAAGATAATTTATTACTTACTACATTGCGACTGATACATTTTCCATAATTATAAAATATGTTAACATAGTACATGAAATTAAAATAGACAATGTAAAGAAAATAGGTTGACTCTCAAGTTCTTTCACATAAAATTCTTACTTGGTTCTCTTAAGATTATTATGCTTCAATTTTATTCAGATAGTTGAATTCAATCATGCAAGCGTCAATTAAATTCAGCATAATCTTATTAGCAAAACAAGTGTCTATTGATGTATTTAATATCTCACCTCGTTTCCAAGTGTTTACTCAATGATATGTATATCTTTTATCTCTTGACTAGGTGTACAAGAAATTGATTAAGACTAAGCGAATTTACTAACAACTCTAATTAAGGGAAAACAAATGAATTGTCAACAAGCGTTCAAAAACAAATACTTTTCCAAAAAATAGATTTCAAAAAGACCAATAATAAACACAATTGTTACAGAGAATGTAAAGAACAAATCATTGTTGAACAGAAAGCTCAGAATTCGTTGCAAAATCATAAGAGAATCAACTCAAAGGAGTTTAGCCTTCCATAAGGAAGACAAAAATGAAATAATTATAAATACAAAATAAAATTAGGGTTTTTGCTATGTGGCGCGTGCGGCGCCCTATGGTACCATCTGTCCTCTTCATGTCTTCTCCAATCTCTATTTAATTTTTTTCTTCACAAAATTAACTTAGATTTAATTCTTATATATTATTCATGCAATTATAAGATATTTTCTTATGTGTCACAAAATATCTTCAAGGAAATTTAGATACAAAATTTTTGTCTCAATCATTTTTGCAATTATTAACTATTTTTGTCTTTATTGCATATTATCATTGCATATATCTTCTTTCCATATCCATTGCAAGAGATATTGCAAAATATTTGAAGTAGATTTGCTCTAAATCAAGTAAGAATTGCATAGGATTATCTTTGTAGAAAATCTAAATAATATAAGTGCAGAAGATTTGATTGAATTTGGAACTAATAAAATCTATGCAAATAATTAGAAACAAGAAAAATAAGAGAATATGCTTCCAAGTTTAACTAATAATCTCAACTGAGGTCCAATTAATCGTAATTGAGTAAATCTTATTTAAAGTAATGGATTTATTCTCAATTACAGTCTAAGAAAGCCATAATTAAAGTGTCTATGCATGGGTAATATATACTTATCAAGAGTCTTCATAATGTCCACCATAAGTCCTATGTGAGCTTCCTCCTCATATTCGAAGTCAGACATATTTAGATCTTCCTAGGTTGACATGATACTTTTCTTCTTGATAGGTTTTCTCTTTCAGTATCTCTTAGATTCTTCCTGGTTTTGCTCTAGACATTAAAATCTCACGTTTCCAACCTTTTTGCACCTGTACCAAATCCACTTCTCATTAATACCCTTTTTGGTTTGTCTATCTTTCTAAAAGTTCCATTTATTTGTCCATATTCTCTGAAACTTTTGGGTTAAGAAATTAAGGTCTTCATCATCAGACTCTTAGTACGCTAATGTATTTTCATCAAATTTAAGAGCTATTGTCTTTATGTGAGGTTTTGAGAGCCAAATTCTTACCCTTATCATTTCTATCATCTTTTTGCAAGACCTATTCGTGAATGATAAGTATGCCTACTAGTTCTTCAAGTTACATAACTTCTACATCCTTAGATGCTCTAAGGGTTGTTTTATGTGATCTCCATTTTTGAGGGAGAGTACTATATTTTTTCATTTATGTCATATTGATTAATGATAGTACCTAAGGATCTGAGACTATTCAAGATAGTCTGAAGTCGTGCTATAATTAATTGCATGGACTCATTTTCCTCAATGGTAAACATTTCATACTACATCTTTATTAGAGTAAGTTTACTTCTTCTTACCTCCTTATCCTTCATGAGACCAAGATAGTGTCTCCCAAACCTCTTTTGCACTTACCATATCATGAACTTTTGAGAATTCTTCTTGAGACAAAGTGCACAATGAGATATGTTTGGCCTTGACATTTAGTTAATACAAATCCATCTATTCCTTACTCTAGGATTTCTAATCAGTAAGCTTTCCATAGGAGTGAAATACAGAGGAAACACCTGTCTTAATGATTTGTGTGAGACCTACATCGTTGAATACCAAAAAAGATGTCATCCTCAACTTCTAGTGATTGTACTTCTCTCCCTTAAACAAGGGTAACTTGTTGATTGATTCACCTTCGAATTCCATGAGTTCTCCAAGGATGTTTCCTGAAGTCCTGTTAAGAACTAACTTCTGAGGTTAGCTTTGATACCAACTGAAGGTGTATTTGGTTCTAGAAAGGGGGTTTGAATCAAGCTTGAGCTCAAATCATGGATTAAAAACAAATCAAACGCAATGCATAATAAAGTATAGAGTGGAGAGAAATAGACACAAATTTATATTGGTTCTCCTTACAATTATGGTGACGTCCATTCCACTTAAGCAAACCTCTTAACAACTTTCACTAAACATGAGTTTTAACACCTCTCCAGGACAAGTATTTTACACCTCTTCAGGCAGGAATTTTAATAACTCTTTAACACCTCTTATACAATGGGAAAAACACTCTCAAAAGAGAGATAAATGAAAGCTCATTGGGTATTCTTCACATAGTGAAGGATTTACAATGGTTTGCCCACAACCCTCTTTATAATTGCTCTCAATAGCAAATATGAAAAATGATACATATGAGAATGAGGAAGGACTTGGTGAAGAAAGAGAAGAGAAGATATGAAGAATAAATTAAAGAAGCATGACAAATGAAGATGTAGATGAAGAATTAAAGAGAGAAAGAGCCTTAGAGCTTTTGAATGAAGAAATTATTAGAACAAATGATTGTAAATTGTTGAAATTAGAAAGTACTTGAGAAAAGTAAAAATTTGAGAGTAAAAACTTGAGAGAATTAGTTTTAAATTAGAAGTGTTTTTTTGGAGGCTTAAGTTGGCACATGCACCTCATATGGGCTACTTAAGTCATCTTTGACTCTTAAAATTTGAAGACACATTCAAAGTACATGCATCGTAATAATTACATTCATGCATTGTTATAGCTTCCAAGTGCATTCCTCATGTACATTCATCCTAGTCATCTTAGAGTAATCATTACATTCATGCATTGTTATAACTTCCAAGTGTATTCCATCATGTAAATTCATCCTAGTCATCTTAGATGTAATTATTACATTCATGTACATTAGTAACCACCAAGTCTATGAATTTCTCAAGTACTTGGATGCATGAAACTATCTATTTCTGATATACATGAGCAAAAGTATCAAACTTTGAATTTCTGATTGAATGAAAAATATACGAAACTTTGAGTTTCTGATGATAAATGGTGCATGAAACTTTGAGTTTTTGAGTATATGAAAAATGTATGAAACCTTGAGTTTCTGATGGATTGAAAGATTCGTGAAACTTTGAGTTTCTTATTATGAAAGATGCATGTAGTGAATACAGGAAATTTTAATTTTTTGAATGAATATGCATGTTTGAATGCATGTAATTTTTAGTTTCGGATTACTTGAATGTATGCATGAAACTGAATTTCTTAATTTTTTTTTGAATGATATGTATGAAACTTTGAGTTTTTTTTTTCTTTTGAATGTATGCATGCGTGAATGCATTAAATTTTAAATTTTTGAATGAATATGCCTAAAACTTTGAGTTTTTGAATGAATATACATGTTTGGATGCATGGAATTATTGGAGAATGCATTTGTGGATGCATGAAAATCTAGAAAAAATGCACATATGAATGCGTGAGACCTCAAAAAGTGTGTCAGTTTTATATGGAGAAAAATATGAATGAAATTCTACACATAGAAAAACATGTTTTTTTTTTCATTTTCATTTTTTTCTTATTTTCAATGCTATAAATCAAATGCTTTTTTAGTAATCATTGAATTTATTGAATTTGAAAATATTTTCTTTTTTATTTGATTTTGATTTTTCTTTTAAAAGAAGCTTGACCAATCTTAATGTCTGACAATTGAAATCAGAATGTCATTGACTTCACCATTTGTTACATTTCGCTGTATATGTACTCAAATTGGTGGGTGAACAAAAATTTGAGAGACAAGATTTTTGGTAAGCTGAGGAGAGTCCAAATGACCTTACCTCAGACTGCAGACGACACTACCCCAGTTTCAATAAATGGGGATTAAATTCAAATAGATGAAGGGTGCAACTTTACTTTGACAGTTTCTCTCAATCTTTTAATAATATGATACAAACATGATAAACGTGCAAACATAGTTGCCCCAGTTTTGAAGAATGGGAAATTAGGTTCAAAGGGATGGCCAATTTTGGTCAGTTAGATGAATAAAAAAAATGGATTTGGTGGGAAACTGGGATAATGCAACTTACACGGATAAAGTTGTAACTAAAAGTAAACTGATACAAATTTGACCGAATAGGGACTGCCTCAGTTCTTTTGAAATATAGGTGAAAAAGTTAAACCGAAGAATGGTTCGGTCTTGATTGTAGAAAAAAATATGAAGTACACAAGTCAGGAAGGATTGCCCTAGTGTTAGTATTTCTCTGTCACGATTTTCTCTTATTCAGTTGGCAGATTTGTATCATCCTTTTTACCAAAGGCATTCTGATTTTTTCTTTCTTTTTTTCTTTTTTCTCTTTTCTTTCTTTTTTTCTCGACTCGTATTGGAAATCACATCCCTCTATTACAGGGTTATTCTTTATGAAGACCATTGACAATCATTCTTCAATCAATATGGACATTATGTGGCATATAATGTGGCTAAGCTTTAAAGGGTTTCGAAATGAAAGGGTATAAAGGCTTAAAAACTGTTTGTGGCTTTTTATTTTTTTTTTTGAAATAAGGGTCATCAACCTGGTGTTGTGAAAAAATAGTTCAAGTTTTTTTTTGTCGATATCATTTTCTTCTTTCTTTTCTTTTTCATTTCTTCTCTAGGATAGCATCCTTTGTTTTTGAATCATCATCCTTTAGAATTGATGACACACTTTTTTCGTTTTGAATTTACTTTCCTTGATTTTGACTTAGGAGCTTTCAGATGCACTCATTTTTTGATGGATTGCTTCTCGGTAAGCTTTTGATTGTACCTTGAGTTGGATTTCAACATGCTGATGATCCTTGTGTAGGGTATTTTTTGAAAGGAGTTTTTATTTTTCAGGCTCAAAGAAGGTACAATGGAATTTTTTGTTGATATTTTGGGATGAAGAAACATGGCCATATATCATTTTGAGTCATGATTGCTTGATTTTCAGAGAGATTAACTCCTGTAACAGATGTCAACAACTTCTAGCACTTGTCATTTTTTTTCTTTCTCTCTTTTTTTTTGTCATCCTATATTTTGCTTAGATTGCGCTTTAGGGGTTTTCAATCTAACGGACTTTTAAGATTAGTCATGTGAAAAATCCAACTGATTGCCCCAGTGTGATGTTTGCTCTTAATTTTAATGAGCGACACCGTAGATTACTGAGACAAATCCTTTCTCTTTTGGGATGGAAGAAGGAAGGCTCGATGAGGTTTTTAAGTCATCTGCATGCAAATATGTTAGTCTGAAAAGATCAATTTAATTCATCCTTTTTATGCCAAGCTTTAAGACTATGTCAAAAACTTTTTCTTTCATTACTATTTCATCAATAAATTCAATGATTACATAAACATCATTTATTGTTCAATTTCTTTTTTTTCATTTTTATTCTTTCTTCCGCAACATCCATTTAGAATTCTTAGGATTCTATAAACAACCTATGACACATTTTCTTATAAAAAAAGACATATATAAAAAAGAATTTTGAAAATTGAATTTTATTGAAAATTGAATGATGCTGATAAAATGTCATCGTTATTTTTATTTCAATATTTCCAAACACTACAACCAATCATCTGAGTACTAAAGATTAAATCCATAGATTCCCCATTGCTAATTTTCTCAATAGGAAGACAAGGGTGTACAAGAGTGAAATTGTCATCTCCATTTTCCCGCTCAATCGTGTCCACTTGATCAATGTTAGCATTAGTTGCAGTGCTACCATGACTCCTCAAAGGATTCTTCTCAAAAGATTGCATTTTATATTTGAGAGCTCGTCAATTCTTGGTTGAATGGCCCACTTCTCCACCATGATAGTCACACCTGGCATTTGCGTCATAATATCTGGAATGTGGCGGTTAGAAGGATTTTACTGGACATATAGCCACTAATGTATTATTTAGCAAATCGGGTAGATGCTTTGTGTAAGTCATCAGAATAAGGGTGAACTTCACAATCTTCTCTCTAGTGTTCTTCCTTTGGCCACAACCTTGACTCTTATCTTGACTAAGATTTTGACCTCCTGTACTAGGTTGATATGCATTATGAAGTGTAAATGAAGGTCGGTATGCAATCGGTGGCCTGAGAAGATTTTGCTGATAGCTCGGCAAAACATTTACAACGTAAGCAAATGAATATTTGTAGTTGTGTCGTGGATTTCCTTAACAGTAAACATGACAAAAGTTGTTTCAACCTCTCCCTCTTTCTTCTTATTGGAGTTGAACCCAAGTTTTTTAGCATTGGTGACTGCAGACGAGCCTTGTGCTATTTTTTCACTTTTGAGTCCATGTTCAATTCTCTTCCCAATAGTAACGATGTCAGAGAAGTTAGAGGAGAAACTTCTGAGCACATACTCATAGAAAGGAGTTTGGAACATTTGTATGAACATGGTCATCTCTTTTTCAAGTAGTGGAGGTTCAACTTGAGCAGCGAGCTCTCTTCATCTCTGCGCACATTCTTTGAAAGTTTTAAAGCTTTTTTTTTTTTTTTTTTTTTTGCCATGCCTTGTAACTGTATTCTGTCAGGAGCCATGTCGTACTTGTATTGCTTTAGAAAAGCGTCCACAAGATCCTTCCAAGAGTGAATACGAGCTGGCTCCAAATGCATGTACTGATTGAGAGCTATACCCGCTACGTTGTCTTGGAAGAAGTGCATCAACAATTGCTCATTACGAGCATGTGCAACTATTTTTCGGCAATACAAAGTCAAATGGCTTTTTGACAAGTAGCTATTAGAACACCTCAAACTCAAATTCTCATAAAAAAAAACGATGCCCACACACGTGTAATCTGAATATACCTCTTTTTATTCAAATGATAGTTCCACAAAGCCACGTACAAAGGAAAGAACATGTTCCTTTCTCACAAGTTCACACCAGTCAACAATACGAAGTTTTTTCTCCCCTATTCCCTCTGCCCGAGACTGTCTCAAATAGACCCGTCTCTTACATTTAACTAACCAAACCATTTCTATTTATTTAACTTTCTTCTATAATAAACCTTCAATCATGTATTTGTCTCTAGTGGTCTAACAATAATCACCTTCGAAGAATCTGCCTTGTCCTCAAGGTGGAATTCTGGAAATTGTTCCTGAATATTTGTAACATCCTCCCACGTAGCCACTTCTACTGCATCATCTTCCCATTGAACAAGCACCTGCTTCATTGGTTCTCCTTGTTTATCTTCAATTCTGGTTTGCAAAAACTAATACAGGATGCACTTGTGATTCTATCTTGTGTGCTATTTCTGTTGAAATCAATTCTTGTATAAATTCAATGCCACTTGAAAGTGCATATTTTCCTCTTGTTGCTGATGAGTTTGGTTATGAACATACTGTTTCCATTGATTTTTCTGATAACGTTCATACTTCTACCCAAACTGAAGAGCTTTCTAAAGTTCAAGATAATGAAGATTTTGCTACTATACATGAAATTGATTCCCCTCTTTGTATTCATGATGCTTTAATTGATGCTGCATTAGCTGATCCTTCTAATTGTGTTCATAATTTTAATGTTTCAGACCATGCATTCACTAATGAACACACTGGTTTAATGGCTTATGATGTTGCTGATTCTATTCATGATAAAGACATTACTACTGGTTCTATGAAAACTTGTTTTGAAAAATATGTTGTTGATACTGATGGTTTTGTTGATGAATTTACTACTGAAATTTTTAGTGAAAAACCTGCTGATGTTCATAACCTTGTTGATGAACCTCTTATTGAGAACTTTGGTTATGAACTTACTAATGTTGACCTTGACACTGATTCTATTCGAATTTTGGATATGTTCATGCTAAGATTTCTGAATTTTATGGTAATAGTCTTGATAGTTTTGCAGAACATCCAATTTTTACTCGTTTTACAAGTGAAGAGATATTGTCACAACCATGGTAGTTAAAATCGAGAGTTTACTCGTAAAATCGTAAGATTTTACAATTTTACATACTCTATGCGATTCAAATTCCACACAGGATTGTTGTACAACAAAATCATACGGATCGTCGAACAAAATCATAAAAAACGTGTAATCGCGATTTTTTAGTGTATCAAACGGTTCACCTTCTTGAGTCTAAATTTATTCAAAATTAATGCAATTAAATTCTGACATTGTGATAGGTGTTGTCACCTAACACCACCTAATTAAAATTAATGCAATGCAATTAAAATTTAAACAAAAAAATAAAGAGTCTCTTCACCTCACTCCTCATTCCAACCCCATTAAAATTAATGTTGCAATTAAAATTTAAACAAAAAATAAAGAGTCTCTTCACCTTTACTCCTCATTCAAAGTCAATTTCAAATAAAAAGTCTTTTTAGCTTCTCTGCACCCCTCTTCAAATGAAGAGTCTCATCTAATTTCAAATGAAGAGTCTTGTTGTTTTGCACGATCACATCACTTGATTAGATCTCATTTCAAATTCAATTAAAATAAAACTAAATTAATTTAATTAAGGCAAACGAAGAGTCTCTGGAGTTTACTCCTCCTTCTTATTGCTTGATTGGGTTTTATTTCAAATCTAATTAAAATAAAACTAAATTAATTTAATTAAGATAAATGAAGAATCTTTGTTCACTCTTTCTTCTTGATTGGATTCCATTTCAATTTTAATTAAAATAAAACTAAATTAATTTAATTAAGGCATTTTAACCATCTCTTAATTCTAAAACCTCAGTCACACTCACATATCCAAAGTCATTTGAGCATACACTAACAAGATTTTCTTGGACTTCTCCTTATTAGCCAGAAAACAAATCACACTCCACAACTCACACACTTGGGCAATATAGATTTAAATGACACTCTTAATTCAAATGGAGATGATGAACACTTGGTTGAAGGTCAAGTCCAAGGTGGTGTGGAAGATAATGATGTTCTTGTCATCCCAACTTAGAGGAGGAGAATGTCTTTATTCATGTGCTTCATAAAGGAGATAAACTAATGAAGATTCTTTTAATTTTCATTTTAATGTGAGTGATTTATATTAGATGAACTTAAGTTTTATTAAGTATTGTCAAAGTAGTTGATTTTATAGACTTAAGTTTGATGAAGTACTAACAAATGAATTGATTAGTTATGTGTGTATATTTAGTTTGTGTTTATAGGGTTGGTGACTTTAATTTGGATCTCATTTGGGCACTAGATGTTTTTACATAGATTTTACATTATTGTTACTCCTCCATAATATATCCAACACATCAATTAATATTTTTAATTACTTAATTACTTTTCATGTAATACATTAAGTAAAATAGAAAAAATGTGACTATATAAACTTAAATAGTTTTGTATCAAGGTTGAATCATCCCTCAAATACTTTTTTTAATTTCTCTTATTTCTTTATTTTTTTACAAAAAATATTATTATATATATATATATATATATATTTAAAAAAGGGTAAAATCTACGATTTGTGTTACGATTTCACGATTTACGATTTTATGAACCCTCCACGATCCTACTCAAAATCTCGATTTTAACTACCTTGGTCACAACAACTTGATGCAACAGCTACTGTCATACAAATTGATGATACTCATGTTGTCCCTGTTGCTATATGTGATGCGTATGCTGGTTTTGGTGTAGTTAGGATTGATGCATATCCCTCACCTTCATTAGAGACTCATAGGAAGTTATTACATTTTGAAGAGGAATTGTTTAATACATTTGTACCTAAGCTTGAAACAGTTGCTGATCATAAGATGACTGTACTCCAAATTTTAACTCCAGTCTTTGTTGATATTAATAGAATTTTCATATTTTCTTTAGTTAGTATAATAAGAAGTAGTAAATATAGTATGATGCATAGTGTAAAAAATGAATTATACTACATAAAATTAAAGAAAATCAGTTTTGACATTTGGCCAGATTGATTTAGATGCTATGTTTTCATTAGAGTAGTTTTCTTTTCTTAGGCAACATAGTTTCCTTCATGTTTACTTTTGTTGTTTTGAGTGTTATTAAGATTAGTTTTGTTTTCTTTACTTCTTTTTCTAATAGTGGTTACATTGTTAGTTTTGTTTTAGAGTTTGTATTTTTCTTTGAACTCTTCTCTATCAATATTGTTGCTATTATGGTTACTAATGTAGAACATCTACTTTGTGCATATTTTAATTTTGCAGGTGTTTTGATAGTGAAAGAGCTTCTATATAACTGGTGATTAAAGAAGAGCAACAAAATTGGATCTAATTTTCAATTGCAGCAATTAGAGGAGCATTTCTAAATTGGGTTTTTTCTATTTTACTTTAACTTTGCCACAATGAGGACAATGTTTGTCTTAAATATAAGGGAAGGATTTTAGTTTATGTTTCCAGTTTCTATTTATTGTTTTGAAGTCATTTACTGCATTTTAGTTTTTAAATTCAGTTTGTTAGTTTCAATCTTGTTTTTTTCTGGATGTTGCAATTGGTTTTTGGTTTAATTTTGCATATTTTTCACTTGTTGTTTTCCTGAATTACATTGCTATTTTCCAATCATGTTAGCTATTTTTAGATTATTTTTGTTATTTTTTTTTAGATTCTGCATTGAGATTTTTTGTTGGTTTGATTCTTAGTTGTGATAGTTTTACTAATTTTGTTTTGTTAAGTTGATTTTTTTTATGATTTCTTGTTGCTATTTTGATTCTTAGCCTTTGCTGTTTCAAGTTAGTTTTGTTTTTTTAGGATTGATCTTTTTGTTTGTTATTTTTTAGGTTGCAGTAGCTAATTACATATATTGCTCTAGTTGTGTGCATTTTCTGGTTTTGTTCTACTAACTTTTGTCTTTAGTTTTCATTTGTTGTTTTTCTAGTCCTATTTTTTTATTCTGGTCTTTCGAATGTTTAGATTCTCATTTTTTTTAGTTGTTGTTAATAAATTGTTTTCACTATAGTTTTTCATCCAATAAAATTTTATTTTGAATCATTTGTGAGTAGTTTTCTATTTTGTTAGTCTAAGTTGAGAGTCTTTCAAACTGATTGACTTGTTCACATAGAATTTAGTTAGTTTTTCATGAAAAAATTGATTTTTGGGACAATTTTGATAGCATTAACCTTAGTGAGATTTGAGCGTAATTTCTTTTTGTGTGATTCAGTCATAGTTATAGCCATTATAGAACTTGCATTGACTCTGTTGAAGCTGTTTGTTTTACATGTACTCTTGAGATGATCTAGGCCATTTTTTATTTGTTTCAGCCACTTAGCCAAACTGCCTACCTTGCATCATTTTCCATTGAACCCCCTTTTGAGCCTTGTTGACCTTTTTCTTGATGATTTTTAGCTCATTACAAACCTTGAAGCCTGAAAAACCATGATAACCATGATCTAGAAATTTTTAAGGAGTTGTGGAATTGTCTTGGAAAATGGTTTAGAAGATAAGTGTGGGGGTGTTATTGCAAGCTCATTGAGAAATTTTGAAAAAGTGATGATATGAAAAAAAAATAGTAGTGAGAAAAGCAGTTTGGTATTTGTGATTATAGATTGAAAAAAAAAATCAAGAAAGAGACATGAAACAAAAACGAATTTGTGGCCTGAATTGAAAAAAAAAAGTGAAACATAAACAAGTGAATGTGATTTAGAGCTAAGTTGAGGTATCCTTCTACTTATTCTTTGAAAACCAGTTCCCCATAGTTCTTTAATTTTTCCAGGTTTTAAGCTTCCATTCCTTTCTATTTTCCCACCCTAACCTTGGCCACATTACAAGCCTTAAAAGAAGTTCTTTTGATCTTGAGTGCATGTGGAGTGAGTAGTGGAATTTAGAGGCTTTTCAAGCATATGGTAATGGTTATAATTTTGAAGTACTGAGTTGAAACACTATACCTAAACAGTTGAGAGAATGAGTGAAACACTTAATGTGAGGTGATTATTAGAGTTGTTATAGGATTAAGTGTGATTGAAATTCTTGCAAAATTTGATGTGTTAATTAGGTGCTTGAAGGTTGAGAGATTTGAGATTTGGATTGATAAAAATTTTGTTTTACTCACGGTTTTTAGTATGTTGAATTTTCTGTAGTTTTATAAAATTGTTTTTTTTTCTTGTTTAGTTTTCTTTTCTTATTTTTGCTTGGAAGTTATAAAATTGTTTTTTTTTTCTTGTTTAGTTTTCTTTTCTTATTTTTGCTTGGAAGTGCAAAAAGTCTAAGTGTGGGGGTATGATATCACTTGATTAATCCATATTTTCTTGGTCTAATTGCATATACTAAGTATTATTTTTGTTCTTATTTTTAGTTCTTTTATAGAAATTTTTGTTTTCATATAATTTAGATATTGTAGTGAAAACCATATTAATCTTCTATTTTAGATAGATTTTTTTTTTTAAGATCCCTAACTCATGCATTTGTTAAATTTTCCAGGTTCAAAATAAATAAAAAAGAAGAGAAAGAAAGACAGATGAAGTTAAAAACTCTAAGAAGTTAAAAACTCTAAGATTCAGGGCATTACATGAAAGATTCAGGGCCATTTTTAGCATTACATTTTGGGCATTACATGAAAGATTCAGGGCCATTTTTAGCAATAAAAACTCTAAGAAGTTAAAAAGACAAGATTGGAATTTCAGTGAGAAGGAAAACTTATGTTTTGAATCATGTATATCCATTTTGGATTTTGAAAAACCCATTGGATATAAAACCCACGTAAGGCATAGTACAGAGGGAGGCTTTAGTTTTTCTTTACAAGCTCTTTATCTTCTTCATTTCCCACAGACCTGTTTCGGGTTCATTCTTCAATTTTTTTCTTTGCTTTATTCAGTCCGCTCAACTGCCCTGCACAATCTATTTTTTTAGTTGCTTTCATTTTCGATTTGTGTTCAAGATGATTCTATACTTTTTGTATTCTGCAATTTCAATTAGGGTTCAAGTCCTTCAATTTCTTCTTTTCATTTCTTCATGCTTATTTCCGCATTTTATTGTTTTGATTTGCAGTTATTTTGTTTCGATTTCTGTTTAGTTAGGAACAAACATACCCACATAGTTTGTGGTGTAATTCATATCATTTTTAGTCAGTACAGTTGAAAATTGTTTCAGTCGAATTTTGAGGACTTTTCCAGGCCTGGGTACCACAGCAGCTGGCAAAGTTGAAAATCGGGCCCGGAAGACTCGATTTTGCACCCGAAACGTACGGACACTCTTTGGGGTGCTATTCTTCTCATTTCTCGTCAGTACGGTCAAAAAATATTTCGATCGAGTTTTGACAACTTTTCGGGTTCGGGCACCACTGGAGCAAAAAAAGTTGAAAACAGGCCTCAGATGACTTGGTTTAGCGTCCGAAACATACCCACACTTTTTGGGGTGCAATTCTTATCGTTTCCCATCAGTACGGCTAAACAATGTTTCGGTCCAATTTTGACGACTTTTCTGGGCCCATCAATCATAAAAAAAATATTTCTCACTGTTCCTCACGTGTTTACACTCAAGGATGACGCTCTATACTTGTGTTCGCTCTCTATTTTTGGCCTTTTCTATTCCAATAAAATTTCAGAACGCTCTTGATTTTTTTTTCTAGCCCTCACTATAAGCTCTTAAAAGGTCTTACAACTCAATCCAGGCAAATACCAAGCAAAATGATGCAATACTTTTCAGAACAAGGGTCTTAACTTTAAATATAGAAATATTCTCCACGAATACAAAATATGACTTTTTTTTCTAAAACAGAAACAAAAATGCTATAATATTTTTTCTCTCCTTTTTTTCGCTTTTTTTGTATGTTGATTTTTTTTTTTAGAAATGAAATGAACAAATGGATACAAAGATTTCAGAACAAGATAACTAGTAAAGCAGTAGAAGATATAACCTGACTGCTAGGAACAAAGCTCTAATTACCAAATGACGTGAACCCGGTTAGGAATAAACCCAGAACCCATAACAAAGAGTATGTGAATGCCCCAAGATCCCTAAGTATTCAGATTTAGGATGATTTACTCAGAACCCTTGTCTTGCGAAAAAGAAACGTAGCAAAGACCCTAAAGTATGAAAAATGCCACAAGGATGATCAACCCATGATAAGTTGTCAGTCCAATGAAGAACTCAAGAGAGAAACTCACTTTTGAAATTTTCATATTCAAATTTGTATTTCAAATTCAAGTTGTTGTTTACATGTATTTTCTGACTTAAGTAGACTTTTGTTAGCTTCTAAAAGCTAACCTAATTCTTCATTAGCCTAGAAGACTCCAAATTTAATGCAACAGCAGCTTTTTGGCACACTTTCAGATGACTAATTAATTACATAAAATGGGAAAACGAAAAACACTATTTACTAAGCATGACTACTGTAAGCCCTATGGAAAATTCAAAATACATCAAAATAAAAAATTTAAAATTCGTCTACAAAATAATGGGTGACTCTTCAGAATTTAACACTAGCCCAAAATAGCCCATTTACACTTAAATTAAATTTGGTGATGCATTTTCTATGGGCCCTTCACTTCAATTGACTTGTTTTTGGCCCAAATCTCCTTCATTTAATTCATTCATTAGCCCATATCAAATTAAGAACGTGATCAGGCTTCAATTCAATCTTAGAATTTGTTTGCACAATCAAAATATCTTAAATCAGTCCAATCAATGCCTCTTTCAGTTTTTTGGCCCTTGACCTAGTGATCGGTCCACTTGGAATTTGCAAAGCATCCTTTGGATTGTTTATTTGTGTAAGTGCTTGAGGTTGGTTAAACTTTACCTCTTGCTTCTTATTAGGTTCACAGTACTTTGATACTCTTACTTATTTTCTATATTACTTGTGTACTTAGTACACTTGCTAAACAAGGGAGTAACAATACTTTGAAAAATTCATCAAGGTTCAAGGCAGAAGTTATTACATTTTTTGCAACACAATCATATTGCACTTTCTTATTCTCAACATCAGACAACTCATCATAAGATTTCTCAACAGGCACAACATTCACAACAGCCATAGGAATATAAGGACCATTTACTATAACATTCCAAATACCACAATCAATGGATTCAATAAAGATTTTCATTCTCACTTTCCAAAATTGGTAATTCACCCCGAAAAACATAGGTGGCCTATGACTAGAGGCTCCTTCATCAAAAGGTAGTTTATTCTCAGCCATGGATCGAAAAACTTGACTAGGATACAAGTCCTAGCTCTTATTCCAATTGAAAAACAAGTTTAGGTCGAGTTCAAGAGGGGGGGGTGAATTGAACTTTCAAAAAATAATATTAAGATGTGCACAAAAAAATTTCAATAGATTCTAGATCAGAAACAATCAATTGAAATAATACACATAATCGGAAACAACAATCAGCAATTAACTTGTATCACAGATGCAATCTACTGAATACAATGCCCGAACTCAAAAAAGTTCAGAAAAAAAAATAAGCAGTAAGAACAATTTATTGAAATCTGAATTTCCACAACTTCAATCAATACCAAGTAATAGGATCAAAATCAGAAGCGGAAGCAATGAATTGATTATAAAGTGTGATTCAGAATTACACAGAAATAACTAGATGAACATTATTCACAGTAAACTCCAGATCAACTACACAAAACAACTTGACATATTAATTGACAGATCAAGAACTCACCATAATTTTACTAACAACTTATTTTTGAATTTAATATAACTTTATTAATTTAATGCAACTTAAGCAAAAGGGAATATCTACGTACAACACTGGTTCTGGCTCATCTTACAAACCAAGCTGGAAGAAGGAGGAAAAGGGTATTCCAAAGGAAGCAGCCAAGAACAAAATTGCAGAAGATTTAAAGGGAAAAGGTAAAGCTGAAACTCAATCCTCTAGAAACAGAGATATAAAATGATTCAAATGTCTTAGTTCAGGTCACATATCATCATAATGCCCAAACAAGAGAGTCATGGTTCTGTGTGACAGTATTGTGGAAAGTGAAAGTGAGGGTGATAAATCCATGGGTGAAACTGAAGAAAGTGATGATGAAGTTGAATATGCAGTTGAGGGAGAAGAACTTGTAACTAAACGTTCCTAAACCTCTTATAAGAGAGGTTTCTAAACCTCTTATTTATAGAAGAAGACATGACATAGTAGCTTCTCAAGCAAACTATCTAAGTGGCATGTAGGAGAAGCTAGGGTTAGAAACCCTAACTTGCACCACATGCTTGGGTTAGGGTAACCTAGCACGTGAAGCAAGCTTCTCACATATGCTAACACCATGCAACCCTCCTCCAATGGAAATGCTCCACATGTCATGTGCTCTAGGCGCTACTAAAAACCCTAACCTAGGTGCCTTTACAAACCCTAAGACACCTAGGGTTATTTACAAAAATCAAACTTTCCTATTCTAAACTTTACAATTTTATGAAAAGATCCTCAAAACTCAGAATAGTCAGCATTTTTATCTGCAAAAGGTGCCTATGACTCTTCACTGGGTTCAAGGTGTCTGAGCATAGATCTTGTGACTGGACCTTGCCTGAGTCATCCTCCATCAAAAATTATAAATTTCTAAAAAATTTTCCAAATTAAAAATATTAAGAAAACTTGTTTGTACTCTTCATTAATCATTTATATCAATATAAATTAAATTTTAATTTCCTCCACTTAATAAAGTTATAAGGTGAGTTTATCACACTAATCCAACATTTAATATGGTATAAGCTTTCCACGATGAAAGTTGAATTTAAGTATTTCTCTAGAAAAGGAATAAATACAAGGGTAAGGCTTCTATTGTTGGAAAAAAGAATGAATTTTAACTAAACTAAAAGGAGATGAGTTGATTTTAAATCATTTTTCAAAAGATATACCCTTTCTTTTAAGTTTTTTAAATGATGTTTCAATTTAAAAACTTCAATATTCTTAATTTAGGAATCAAGATTAATAGAAGATGGTTTATATGAATAAGAAGATACACTAAGAGAAATATTGCATAGAAAATTTATATTGGTTTAAATCATAAATGATCTTATACCCAGTCTCATCTATTCAATCTTAGAATAATTGAAATTCACTATTTTTAAATGTTTGTACAAGCACTCGTGTCGCGACCGGAATCACGACGGGGGACGGCGATCCAAAAAGTTATGGAAAAATAGTGAAAAGAAAGAGATGGAGTCGTCACCATAGTTTATTATGGAAAACTATGGAAAACCCAAGAAGAAGGAAAAGGAAATGGTCTGCGAACTAGAGATGAGTTCGGGAGTCGGTTACGCATGGGGAAGGTATCAGCACCCCCACAGTGCCTGTACTAAGACAGTACCGTTAATCAAATTAGTAAAATCAAATGTGGTTTACTAAATGTTTATTTTTTCAAAAGTAAAAGATAAATAATAACAAAATAAAAAAATTTTAAAATAAAGGAACCGACAAGGATTGACCTTGCTCCTACGTATCGATATCCGTAGAGGTGAAGAATCAGGGATTACGTAGTTCTAAAAGACAGTTGAGTTATTTTGAGAATTTATTATTTTTGAATTTTTATATATTTTTGTTATTTTTAAAAATTGAATTTTATTTCAAAATATCATAGACGCATGCGGCCTTTTGATAATCCAAATTAAAATTAATATTCCTTAAATTAAGTTTCGTATGAAGCGTGCGGTCATTTAAAACTTAAATTAAAAATTATTTTTTTTATTTTTTTTATTTTTTTTAAAAAAAGGGAATCCCGCATGACGCGAATGGTCATTTGGAATTAAAGTTTATTAAAACAAATTTTATGTAAATAGGAGAAGTAAACTTAAAAAGAAATAACTCAAATGTTAAATTCTTAAA